>Ga0265292_1002524_pt1 | contig 12577 bp, 4 predicted proteins | sample Munlanlewell296A_FD_189080 | JGI IMG/M metagenome (GOLD analysis project Ga0265292, IMG submission 189080) | Leachate microbial communities from a municipal landfill in Southern Ontario, Canada - Leachate well 296A | ecosystem: Engineered > Solid waste > Landfill > Unclassified | place: Canada...
GCCGGCAGATGAAATTATTGAACCTTTCGAGGTTAACAAATTAAGCGAATCAACAACGAATCCGTTGAGTTCGAGTGTAGTAGTTCCAATGTACAATGGAACATCAATGATCGTTAATACTCCATTGATGATCATGTTTTGCGTCAGTGTTACTGATGTGACAGGCCATAGTTCAACATTGCCATTAATCGTCGCTGGTGTGGCATTTCCTGTAACTTGTGCTCCGGTACCCCAAAAATAATAGTTTGCGTCACTACTAAATACTCTGGTGCCCGTAACCAATACTTCCCCCGAAAGAGTGGGGGTTGTTGTTAAACCATTATTGTCCCAAATGTAGAATGACCCATTCTTCCGTAATTCAAAATTACCGGAACCGACAACCCTAAAATGTGAATTGTTGGTATATCCAAAATGTGCAGCCGAATCGATAATGAAATCGCCTGTAACATCCACATCCGAATTTGAGGGATCAACAATTGCGCCGGGAAGTATATGGAATCCAACCGGACCGGGACCGATCGTTCCCTCTTGTGAAATGTTATTGACAGTGGCACCAATACGGAACATTCCAGTGCTTCCGGCGCCGGATGTTTTAATTGTTGTGCCGGCTAATTGTCCGAAGGATGTACCTGTAGAGTTGATAGATATTGTCGGAGAGATTCCAGGTGTCGTAGTAAAATCTATTGTACCGCCAGTTAAGTCAAAATAACTCGCATAAAAATCTGTCGTTGAATTAAACAGAACAATGCCGGCTGTTCCCGTTGCACTTACCCAGAATAATTTATTAACGGAGATTAATTGTGAATTGAATTGAACATTGGAGGTCTGTCCGGTGCAATTCCATCGGAATTCTCTGAAAGTCTGATTGAGACCAAATATGGTCGTGGAATTGATCATTCCTGTTACTGAACAAATTGCATTGCCTGTCCAAGTAAAAGAAGGGATCGTGTCACCGTCTGCAGTGTGTCGATAGTGTCCAGTAGTTCCGACTTCACCGGTTCCTCCAACGTAGAAATTGATGTCACCTTGATTGAAAATATTCCCATTAACAACAAAGTCGGCGCCACTCCCATTTCCATTAAACACTTTTAACAGTCCCGTTGCAGTCGATATGGTTAACGCACCGCCGGAATCTATTTGAAGTTGATCTACTTCAACAATTGATGCGATATGAGTTAAATCCAGTGATCCGCCTGAATTAATAATAAGTTTTGAAAAAACACCGGAAATTGTCCACGTTCCGCTGCTGAATTGCATTGCATGGGTGTTTTGAATAATAAAAATATCACCTGAAGTGAAATTTGGAGGGACTGCTCCACCACCAGCGGGAATTGTATTCCAATTATTCGTATTTGAAGGATTTAAGCTGTTTTGGGAATAGTACGTGGTGGCGAATACTGAGGATGTCAGAATTACAGAGAAAATAAAAGCATAGCGAAAAGAAGCGCTGAGCTTCATTCAATACCTAAATTATTGTAAAGCATGGTAAAAGGCACCCAACTTCACAAGCGCTACTTCCCCCCCCTTATGCAAGAAGAAAATAGAAACAGTGGAATGAATAGTCAAGCGCAGGCGTGTCTTCGCGCACAGAATTCCTATGATTTAGCACAGGTCATATAAAGGAAAACTTCGCTTGTTTGCAGGTTATTTCAGCGGTGCAAATTCCACTCTTCTGTTCTTAGACCGTCCTTCTTCCGTCTTATTCGATGCAATGGGTTTCGCGGGTCCAAATCCCTGTGGACGAAGACGCTTTGAATCAATCCCCTTACTCATCAAATACTGTGCAACTTCTTTTGCCCTATTGAGTGACATTGTACGGTTTGCTGCTGTATTTCCTGTATTATCGGTATAGCCGTTAATTTGAATTTTTATTGCGACGTTTTCCAGAAGAATTTGCGCAATTTTATCCAATACAACTTTTGATTCGCTTGTTAATGTGGCTTTCGACAATTCAAAAGTGATTCCATCCATCACCACAGCTTTAGCGGAACCATGACCCAATGATTCTACCAATTTTATTGCATCGGCAACTTTTTCCGACACTTTTATTGATGTGCGCGGTATATCAACATACGTTGTTTCGAGGGACAGGGAAACCGTGTTAAACGCTGATCGGATGTATATTTTAGCATCTTTTGAATGGAGAATGCTTGAATCGTTATGTTCATCAACAATAAGAGCGTATGCATGTTTCGAAAAAAATGTATCCTTTTTTGTCGCTAAATAGCGGGCAGAGTACGTTATTTCATTCTTTCCAGCTCGTAACAGTTCTGTCATTTCCAATGAAGAGATGCGGAGGAATTCCAAATCTGAATTCTCGACACGGTTTCGTGAGGATGAAATTGCCAGAGATCGAACTCGTACCGATAGATTTCGCGACGGTACCGGGATGCCGTTGACGGAGTAGGTTCGTTCGTTAATAATAAACAATGATGGAATCGTATCAATGAAAACAGCTTCCTTGACATTTTTTTTCGGGTCGATAAAAATGGATGTTTTAAAGAATACATCATCTCCGGTCGAAATTTGAATTGAGTCTGACAGTCTGGTGTTTACCCTGGGATCAGCAATCGTCGTCATAACTTCAGATGTTTCTATTCTATTTTTCATAGTATCGATAACAATATTCTCCGCAACAATTTTCCCGCTTTCCATGACGATGGAATCTGCCGACATCAGATACAGAGATGAGACGGAAGTTAGTTTCGATTTGGCAACTGGCAAGCGATTTACTGCGACAGTATATCTGACAATGCCCTGTAGCGATGATGTTGCCGCTCCCAATTTCCATTGGATAAAATTGGCGTCGATCATCGGATTGATTCTTCGTCCGTTGTATGTAGCGCTGTTCGGCACTATCGTCATACGGTCATCTATTCTGTCGTTAATCACAATCGAATGAAGCGGTGCGTTACCGGAGTAATTGAATGATACATACATTGTTACCGTATCTAACCGGATAGCTCTTAATGTATCTTCATACAGATATTTTGGTTTTGCCTGACGTACTGCGACGAGTTTGTTCACTTTTGACAACAACTGCACTATTGAATCGGAGATAGATCGTTTCAAATAAAAATTGGCTTTGGCAATCCCGCCTTCGGTTACACGCACAAATCGCGACACCGGGTCTTTTGCAAACGCGTTGTTGCCAAGAAGTAACGACGTTTGTTTTGGCAGTGTTCCTTCGTTCACGCGTATGACATGTTGACCGGGTTTTACTTCTGGTAAAGAATATTTTCCATCAGTTCCGGTAATGATCTTCGTACCATCTTCCATCCACAACTCAATTCCCTTTTCGCCATTCTCTCCTACATCCTGGAATGTATTTCTATTGTCATCATAAAATATTTTCCCAACAATCAATCCTTTTTCTGTAAATACGCCAGGTCGTACGGTGACCTGCCATTGCGATGGAGACGACCGCAACGGAGTTCCCGTACTGGTCAACGCACTTGCGTACGCTGTGTTCATTCCTTCGCTTTCAAGTGCATCGGATCCTATCGCCAACTGATAGACAAGTGTGACACTCGCTGCAGCAGCGAGTGTATCCGGTATAGTCCAATCCAATTGGTTCATCACGGGATTGATCAATGGTTCAATCGGTTGTTTACTATATCGGGCTGATTTTTTAATATACTGGAACGCGTACGGAAGTAAATCATGCACTCCAATATTCATCAGTGGCTGTGGACTTGCATTCGTAATCTGGATTTGGTAGGTAACAATGTCGCCAATTTCAGCAACTTTCTTGTTTGCTGTTTTTACAACGGTGATGAACGAAGGCAACGAAGGATTTTCTTCAACGATAAATGTCGTATCTCGTTTGACAATGATAGAATCTCCTATCATAAGATATGCATGCGAGGCAATAGTTGAACCGTTCCGCAATGCAAAATCAGTTGTCAATTTCAACGAAACCGAGTCTTCCTTACCAGGGGCAATAGAACCGATATAAATCATCGAAATGCTATCGACTATTTGCATGGAATCATGTGCAGCTGTCTTCACCATCGATATTCCAACTGTCCCGGCGGAAAACAGCGTGTCGACGATACGAATGTTTCGTACACTATCCGTCCCGATGTTTTTATACTGAAACATATGAACAATACTGTCGCCTGCGACAATGGTATCCTGCGGAACAATAAATTTGTTTGCAAATTCGACTACTCCGTTAGATCGAATAATTGTCGAAGTATCTACATCGACACTTTTTATGTTCGAAGTGAACCAGAAATGATTGCGTATCCTCGTCTTATCCGGAATGTTCCGGGAAATCACATATCGCAGGGTCACAGAATCGGACTGTAACGTACCGAGAGTATCGCGCTGCCATCGAACGGTACGATTTGATGTGTCATAGTTCACCGTTGTAAAATTACCCGTCGATGCGTAAACAAATGCGGCAAACGGTGAGAGTGTGTCTATGAGAAAAACCGATTTATGTACTGCCGTTCCAGAGTTTACAATCCCAACTTTCACTTCAACTGTATCACCGGCGTTTGCGGCAGGAGCAGTTGATGCTGTTACCGTGATGGTAGAATCCAAGACGATCTGCAAGCTTAAATTAATCGTGAATGTTCCTGAAGCGGTATCGGTCAGGAATGTAAATCCGTTAAAGTTCGGGTATTCCGTACTATCTAACGAAATGACATAGCGCGCAGGCGTCAGGTTTTCAAATTTAAATTTTCCATTTGCGTCGGTAATACTTTCACGAACTCGTATTACTGATGTCTGTTTGGTCAATGTTTTATAGCTTATCGTCCGGCCGGAACGAGCCGCTGGGGAGGAACCGAGAGAATCCAAAATCACAGTGACATTTTGTGCAGGAACAGGTTGACCTGTTACCCTGTATTCTATTCTTCCGGAGATAATATTGGGAATGACAATTGGTGGCAACGGAAATCGTGTTGGATCGATATCGGAAACAGTTTTTATCGAATCCCCAAACTTATCGATGACGAGAATCTCCAACGTATACTTTGCAATATCCTTGTTCAACGCAATAAAGAATTTACCATCCCACCCCGTTGTGTCCGCACCGACAACCGAATGTTGGGAATTGAATACTCTAGCAATTGCTCCCTGAAACGGAATTCTGTTGACACCATTAACAACTACCCCTGTTACTGCACCGGGGTAAAAATGAACTGATGTTGTATCCTCTATTGTCCCGATAGATGATTCACCGGCACGCACAGTTATTTTTGACGAGGCAATATCGTTAGTCACGTTCACGGAGCGCAATGTTGCAAGAGCATTGCCGTGTTTTATCGTAGTGGTAACCACATTTGCACCTGTGGTAAAATTTCCAAGCGACGATATAAATTGCACCGGAGTGCCATCTGGCAGCGCTTCGTTGGAAGAATCCTTAACGATCACGGAAATGCGTGAGCTGTCCCGATTCACTTGACCAAAAATATACTCAGGCTCCGGTACAATACTGATTACTTTGGGTAGAATTGGAACTACGGGAATTGTCACAACAGATTTTTCAATGGACGGCACATTATCGGAATATGTCATCGCGGCATTGCGAATTGACTGATGCCCAATATTTGGAGATGTTCCTACGGTGAGAAGAAAATCCTTAAATGAAAACGCCGGAACTGAGCCGATATTCCACTTAATTAATCGTTTATTGGCAGAAATACTATCATACGCGACACTGGAGCCGGATAACGCGCCAAATGCTGACAGAGTATCATACACAATGGTGTTTACCGACGGTGTATTGCCCGTATTGCTGATGACCAACCGGTACGTAAGAGATCGGCCGGATCCTACAACAGTTCGATCCGGGATGATATTCAGTGACAATCTTGGGAACGTTGCAATGACAAAAGATTTCGAAGCAGAAATTGTCGACGACTGCCAACTGAGATTCGCTTGCAGCTGTAATTCCGAATTCATCACAAGACCACTATCCACCACAACATTAACCTTTACAGAATCTGAACGGCCTGAAGGGACATTCAACACTCTCCATGTGACAGAATTACCGGAGATCGTCCCGCCGGTCGATCCTGGAACGAATCTTAACCCTGCTGGTGGAAGAAGGCCTTCAATCATGACGCTGTCCGCCAACTTATTTCCGACATTCGTATACACTATACGGACTGTCACGGTATCTTTGCCGAACGTGAGAGTATCCACATTGCTAATTGCCATTTCAAAATTCGGTGCATCGAGCACGGTAAACAATACGAAATTGGAGCGTGTTGTATCAGCAGGCTGCGCTTTGTACTGATACGATGCTTTCGCCTGATTGGAGATTATCGTATTGGGAGCAGTTTGCGGGAAGAGTAATGCAAACGCTGCCAGGCACAATAGACTCAGCTGTGAGACAATTTTCTTGAATGATATGTACTTACCGTTACCGGGCATAAAAAAATGGATCATTTAATTTTTACTTTGAATTCAACTGATCCGTTTGTAGTTGCTGCAAGTGTGCCGATCGAAACAGTAATCACCGTATTATTATTATCGTCAGATGCAATCGTTACGACTCCACCATCATCGGCGGCTGCTATACCATTCACCGTGATGCTGTTTCGAACATACGTTGTTTGTTTCGGAACGATATCTGCAATGGAAAAACTCGATACAGCGACACTACCCAAATTCGAGTATTTGATCATATAGGTAAGAATTGATCCGGCAGGTTGATCCCCAGCAGGCAGCATGGATTTTTCAAGAAGAATAACCGGTGATCGAACTGTGGTAACAGCAGACCCTTCATCGTATTTAGAATGGTCCCCTGCCGAAACAGCAATCACTTTTAAAGTATCTTGTTCCAAATCTGTCTCAAAAACCGGGATTGATGTCGAAGCAAATATTCTTATACTGTCTCCGACAGCCAGCGAGTCACTATCAACTCCCCCAGAGTCATTGGAATTGATCAGCGCAACGTCCGATCTATCCCACAAACCGTTATTATTATTATCGCGATACAACATCCATTCTAGATGTTGTGTTGATGTTGTTGCAAGTTCAAAAATGTCTTTAAACGATCCAATATTTCGAATGGTATAGCGATACCAAATACTATCAGCGGCATCCTTCGTTTGCGCATTGATTGCTGGAATAATCTCGACACCAAATTCCAGCACACCGCTTACTGTTACCGGTACCGTATTGGAATTCACCAGATAAGAATTTGCACCGGCAGAATAATGGATTTCAACAACATTGGAAATAACTGTACCAGAGAGAACACTTGCACTAATGCGCATTGTTGCCGTGATCGTTACCGATTGTGACGGTGATAGTGTGCCAATAGTCCATATTATAGGATTGGCGCTTCCATTAAATGTTCCAATAGAGGTTGATCCGGATACAACAGCGCATCCTGATGGTATGGCGTTGAGAATAGAAATATTTTTTGCTTGCACAGAACCTGCATTCGTAATTGTCATGGAATAAACAATTTCTTGTCCGGCTATTGGGGACTGATTATTCACAGACAATCCAGGATGTAACATATCCATTCCTGTAGTACGAACGGTCGTACTATATTTTCCCGTATTCACAGTAGTTGAATCAAATACGGATTTCACAATAAGCGTGGTCGTATCGGTTTGTCCATTCAACGATTCATCGCGCGGAATGATTACGCGAACAACAATTGCAACACTACCATCAGAACCAATGTTGGGTGTCTGCGCTATTGTTCCTGCCGATATTTCATCGCTTTGCAAAACACCGTCACTATTTGCATCCCTGTATATCTGTGAGGACCAAGCTTTTGTTGATAGTGTTGAGAATCGAATACCGTCGCTCCCATTTCCAGAATTTGTTACTGTAACAGGGTAATCCGCGCTTGTACTGTCGCTTTGCGTTAGCATTGTGTTTGAAACAGGAGTGATATTTATCGCAGCTTTCTGTGCGACAATAATGCTCACAAATGCAGAATAGACTGTATCGATCATTGCAGAACTGCGTGACGTGAATGTGACCCGTGACCGCGACTGGATAATCGTGCCTGCTGGTGTTCCGGCCGCAAACAAATCCATTAATACAACAGACAGTGCGATTGCCACATACAATAGAATATTTTTTTTATTCTTCATGTTCACGTAAGTTATGGTTGAGCTAATTGATTCTGGCCTTGTACGTGATGGTACCTACGGTTGATTGTGCGTTCAGAATTCCCAGATTGATGAAAATGGACTTTCTACCTGAAACAGTTGTCACCATCACTTCATCGTCATCGATACCATCTGTTTTTTCTACTCCATTAATTGTAACCGAATTGGGAACATAAGTCATGCTGTCGGGTTCGGTTTCAGTAATTACAGCATTATACGCTTTCCCGTGTCCACTATTTTGATATGTCACCGTAAATGTCATTTCTGTTTCCGGTTTTTGACTACCTTCCGGAGTAACAGAACGAATTAGCACAAGGTCGGCGATATTCACCGAGGTAGTACATTTCGCACTTTGCATTTTTGTTTCATCAAATGACGAAGAGACAGTGATTGTCGTGATTTCCTGAGTTTGATCGACGCTAACATTCGGAACTATCAACCGTGCCAGCACTTTCACACTATCATATGCGTTAACGGTATCGACATCAACTCCGCCGAAACCGTTGGTATTCGATAATTGGGTATCGCCTGCATCTAATAAGGAATTTTGATTGAGATCCTTAAAGAACGCCCAGGAAGAAAAACCATTCGAGGAAGTGAACGCTAGTTCAAGCACATCATTCGCGTTGCCATTATTTTTTATGGTGAAGGAATATGCCAACGTATCTTCCGGTTCTTTCGCAGCACTGAGTTCTAACGGATAAATTTCAACTCCTCGAATAATTCCTATGGCAGCAGAAGGATTATTCGATGTTACAGTAAAGGTACTTCCACCTACGGAATAGGTCACAACAAGCGTGTTATTCAGTGTAACCCCATTTGCTAAACCGGAATTGACTTGCAATGTAATGGAAATCGTTACCGATCCTCCGGGAGTGATCGTTCCGATGTTCCATGTAACAGGATTTCCGGATGTATTTACAATGCCTGTGGATGTATTTGCCGTAACAAAAGTGAATTGAGACGCATTGATGAGGTCGGAAAAAGATACTTCGTTCGCCGCGACACTTCCGCTATTCGTCATGGTGATTGAATACACAACATTGGAACCCGGAGAAGGATTGGTCGGAGTCACCGACCATCCGGAAACAATATTCGGGAAATATGCAGTTTGAACTGTCGTGCGTGTCTGTGCGGTATTTGTTTTCGTATTATCAAATACTGAGGCGGCTGTTACCGTTGTTGTATCCGTTTCTCCGTTCAACGAAGGATCTTTCGGCACAAATACACGAAGAAATACTTTATATGTAGCATCCGCGTCAATAGATGCCGTCTGCGTGATAGCACCTGCGCTGATTTCTTCCGCTTGTAACGATTGATCACCATTGGCATCAAAATAAAATGATGTCGTCCATCCTTTCGACGAAACGGCACTTAGTAAGTATTGATCAGCATTATTTCCCGAATTTGTCACAGTCAATGCATAATCAACAAGAACGCTATCCCTCGAAGTTGTTTGTGCATTCGATGTCGGTGTAATATTCACTGCGGCTTTTTGTGCAACGGTAAAACGGACAACATTCGAGTACACGGTGTCCGATACAGCGCCGCTGGCGGAGGTAAATACCACTTTCGAGCGAGATTCTATAATGGTTCCTGCCGGAGTACCCACAGCGGACATCGTCTGCGGCAGAAATAGTGCTACCATCACTGCCACAACGGTTACGGTTGATGAGAGTATTTTTTTCATAACAATTCCCCTTCTAACAAAACATTTTGTTCAAACAATTAACGCACCACCGCTTTAAATGAAACCGATCCTTCTTCGCCCGGCATCACTTTTTTTGTAATTTTCCAGCTGACCGATGTCACTTCGCCGACCTGCGGAGGATTCACTTTTCTACGGTCGAGCGTTACTTCCGCACCATCTCCTTCGGCCGACTTATCTACATAAAACGTATTCACCGGAATGACATTTGAAACAACAATGTCTTGCGCCGGTGATGTACCGATATTATGATACGCTATCGTATACGTCAACGTGTCCCCCGGAAACGGAGACGATTTACTTGCAGAATTTTGCAGTGATAATTCCGTTTTTTCTTTCTTTACGGTAATCACATTTTCCACATTAACCGCTTGCGCTGCAGACTTTTCATAATTTTTTACTGTTGTTGCATGAGTACGGAATGAAAGCATTGTAACAGCATCACCGGTCGACGTTACAGAACTCGACATCAGTTTAATAATTTTTCCAGCACTCTTTTGTTCTGCATTGTCAGTCGATACCGACGTTCCAGTCGTTCCGATTAGCAAGACTAAAGGAAATACCGGTTTCCCTTTTTCCATTCTGCTGGTGGTAAGTCCATTCGATCCAATTTTATTTACAAATCCGTCTGCATACAACGACATGACCGTAGAAAGATTTTTATTGGCTGATGTTTTTACTTTAACGTCAACTTGAACAGCCTTTCCCAGCGGCATTGTTTGATCGTACACCACATCAGCTTCCACAATAATCGTTACGGCAGCAGCACCGCTACCAGTTGTATAGGTTGCTGTTGATTTATTCCCCGTTCGTTGAATTTTCGCCTTTGCAGAAAAATCTTTTGCTGTAACTGCGGCAATTGATTTCTGACCGTCTTTCACTTCCAAACATACCGCATTGGCATTGGTATTATTTGAAAGCCAATATCCAAAGATCATCTCGTCTTTTGCATCCTTTGCAGGTTTTACAGCAATAAAACTGATTCTGCCGTTTTTAATTTTCAGGTTCGTATTTGCCTGCAATTGATATTCATACAGATCCATTTGCGTTCCTTGTCCGAAAGCAAACGAACAAATGAGTACTGTAGTGATGACGATAGTTTTCATGTGTGAGCTCCTTAATTAGTTAACTATGGTTTTGAATTTCACAAGATTATATGCACCAGGCGACAACATCGGTATCTCAATAGTGATGGTTGATCCGCTGACGGTTACTTCATCAAGATCCAAGACGTTTGTTTTTGCTACGCCATTCACTTCTGTTCCAGAAAGTGCGCCATATCCGTTAATGACGAATGTGGTGTTCCCGGGTATTGTATAGGTTGTTGTTACCGATGTTGCATTCGATGTTCCGATGTTCCGATATTTTAAAGTATAAATAAGCGTATCACCCGGTACCGGGGCTTGATGGCTAACAATGTTTGTATCAATGATAATGTTCGCAACATTCGTTATTGTTAACGAAACAAAAACATTTTCAATATTACTGCCGCCAAAATCAATCGCAGCAGTATTATCGATCGCTTCCGAGACGTTCATCAGTGAATCTGTATTTGCCTTAAACGTTCGGGATGTTGAAGCACCACTGGCAAGTGAAAATCCCGGCCATGTAATTGTGCCACCCACCAAACTGCCGTTACCATTATTCGTTTGTCCGGCGATACCGCCGATGTTACTGATGGACCCTGACTTTAGAATAAGATTGTTATCCAATGGATCTGTCACTAAAATACTGTTTTTTGTGACATTATATGGATTTGTAATTGAAATTGTATAGAGTATTGAATCCCCAGCAGTCGCCGTACCTCCATTAATGTCTGATACAGTTTTCGTTGATGCGCTGGATCCGATACCCCAATTCCCTGCGATAGTAGATGTCAAACCGGACATTTCAATATAATTCTCTACACTGTCATATAAGGAAGAATTTCTATTTAGCCAGGAACCAGAATATTGCCATAATTTCATAATGGTTTCGTTCAGGTTGTTCGCTTCGCTGTTTTCATAGTGCAAACGCACCGTTGACGTTAATCCACTTCCGCCGGTCACGGCTATATTTACGGCACGGTTTACAGCAACGAATGTAGGACTGGACGGAGCAGTCTGCGACACTGTCATCGTTACGGAAGAAGGTGTTGTTCCCGCTGTAAAAGCAATTGTACTATTTGGTCCCTCAAAAGCATACGCAGTAGATAATGCAAATGAATGTGTGCGTGTCACAGTACCAATAACAATTCCATTTCCTGTTCTGGTATTTGTGATGGTGATTGACTTTGCTCCTGTTTGCAGCGTTCCTTTCGTCATCACTAAATTATCCGCAGAAATATCATCTACAAGGGAAACAGCGGTAGCGCTGTCTACTTTATTCATTGTGAGCGTTGCAAACGATGTAACACCTGTTATTGAAGCTGCATTTGATCCGGCAAATACAATTGTTGATGTGGAAGGTGTAAACACTCCAACTGTTGTCCAGTTGCCATAGATTGTATCCGTGGTTGACCCAGCGTTCAACGTCGATCCGCTGCCAATCGTAAGATCTCCGGCAACTCTCAACGTACCATTTGCCGATTTGGTGCCGCCGGTTGCAGTGGCCAAATGATTATACCGGAAGCTGGGAATTGTTTGAGCTCCTGCTCCGTTAAAATTTATCGTATTAGAAGTAATATTGTAATCACCGGAAGTGAAAACTGCTGCCGGTACAAATGAATTCGCTATCCCGATGGTTCCGGAAGAGAGTGTTACCGTATTTGTTGTTCTCGCACCACTACTCATTAGCG
>Ga0265292_1002525_pt1 | contig 12569 bp, 14 predicted proteins | sample Munlanlewell296A_FD_189080 | JGI IMG/M metagenome (GOLD analysis project Ga0265292, IMG submission 189080) | Leachate microbial communities from a municipal landfill in Southern Ontario, Canada - Leachate well 296A | ecosystem: Engineered > Solid waste > Landfill > Unclassified | place: Canada...
TTCTCGAGATATTCCAGCAGGCAATGGAAGTCGCCGTCTCCCGAGACGATGATCGCCTTGTCAAAGTTTGGGTACTCGATCATGGCGTGGAGAACGAGCTCCGCATCCACATTGCCCTTGGTCATCGTCTCCCCTCTTTTCTTGAACTCGAGCGTCGGCTTGAAAATGACGATGTATCCGGCTTTTTGGAGCGATGTATACAAAGCTTCATTCCCCGGCACATACCCGATGAAGAGGAATGCCTTCCCCACATTGTATTTGTCGGAGAGATACCGCCTAAAGCGCGTGAATCCGAGCTTCCAACCCTGATTCTGAATGGAGAGGTTCAGATTCTGGCTGTCGATGAAGGCGAAGTGACGGGGCATGAAGGTGGACACTATAGCAGATCAAGAAATCCTTGAAGGAGATGATGTACCTGATGACATCGTTAACTGGGCCATAGAATGCGAGGCGACGGGTCGCCCCTTCAAGATCACCAAGCAGGAGTTGGATTTCTACCGGAAGATGAAGTTACCGATCCCCCACTTTCATCCCGATGAACGTCATCGAAGGAGGATGGCACTCAGGAATCCGCGGAAGCTCTGGAAGAGGCATTGCATGAAATGCCAGAAGGAGATTCAGACAAGCTACTCACCAGAAAGATCGGAGAAAGTGTACTGTGAGGAGTGTTATCTGGCTGAGGTGTATTGATAATCGGAAATCGAAAAAAATACCGTAGCCGGGGCATCGTGCCCCGGTGATGATGTAAAGCCTTTGCAATAGACACGGGCACGATGCCCGTGCTGCGGATCATTTTTCATCCTCCATCTTCCCCTGTATACCGCATACCAAATACTGCATACTTTCTGCGTGCAAAAAACCTGTGCCAATTCCTGGTGCAAACAATCCTTCGAGGTCACGGATGACGATCTGAAGTTCCTCAGCAGAGTCTCGCCGGTATTTGCTCTTAAGAAGGAGCCCATTCCCCCGCCAACGCTCTGTCCCGACTGCCGGCAGCAGCGGCGACTCGCGTGGAGGAATGAGCGATACATGTACCGGAGGAAATGTGATTTCAGCGGGAAAGAAATCGTGTCCATGTATCCGCCGGATTCGCCGTTCAAAGTCTACGAGCAGGAAATCTGGTGGTCCGATCAGTGGAACGCACTGAAGTACGGTCGGGATTTCGACTTCTCCATGCCCTTCTTCGCGCAGTTCCGGGAATTGCAGCTTGCGGTGCCGCGCGTCGCCCTCGTGAACAAACAGAGCGAGAACGCGCACTACACCAATCACTCGGGGAAGAACAAGAACTGCTACCTGTCCTCCGTCACCTTTGAGAGCGAGGAAATCTACTTTAGCGACTGGGTCATCGATCACTGCCGCGACTGCGTGGACTGCTCATATTTGAATGAAGGATGCGAGCTTTGCTATGAGACCTACTACGCCTGGGGCAGCTACCAGGCATTCTTTTGCGACTTCATCAAACGCTGCCGGAATGTGTGGTTCTGCTACGACTGCATGAATTGCACGGATTGCTTCCTCTGCTGGAACCTTCGAAACAAGCAGTACTGCATCGAAAATACGCAGTACACGAAGGAGGAATATGAACAAAGAATGGCGAAAATCTTCCCCTTCTCCCATACAGTTCTCACTCAGTATCGAAAGGAATACATCCGGCGGAAAGAGCATGTCGCCATCCACCCCGCCGTCTACCAGGTGCAATCGGAAATCTGCAGCGGTGACCTCATTTTCTTCTCCAAAAATTGCTCCGAAAGTTTCGATGCGATTGAGATGGAGGACTGTCGCCACTGCTTCGACGGCATCGAGGTACAAGATGCCATGGACATCTATCACGTCGGATGGTCGGAGTTGCTCTACGAATGCCACGCCCTCACGAATGCCTATGGGTGTCTCGCATGCCACTTCACGTATGACAACAGGAATGTGAGCTACTGCGACTGTACGCAAAACTCGCATGATCTCTTCGGCTGTGCCGGCATCAACCAGGGGTCCTTCTGCATTCTCAACAAGCAGTACACGGAGGAGGAATACAGGAAACTCGTTCCACGGATCATCGAGCACATGCGCAAAACCCAAGAATACGGGGAGTTCTTCCCACTGGAGTTCATCCCCTTCGGGTACAACCAATCCCGCGCGCAGGAATACTTCCCGCTCACGAAGGAACAGGCGGTCGCTCGCGGCATTCCCTGGTCGGACTACGAATCTCCTCCGCCGGACGTGAAGCGAGTTATCTCGGCTTCCCAGCTTCCGGAATCTATCGCGGAAGTTCCTGATGATATCCTTGAGTGGGCCGTCCGGTGTGAACTGAGCCAGAAGCCTTTCCGCATCATCAAGCAGGAATTGGATTTCTACCGGCGGACGGGACTCCCCCTTCCGCGGCGGCACCCGGACCAGCGCTACCTAGATCGTATGGCACAGAGGAGACCGCGCCGTCTCTGGGCACGCACCTGCATGAAGTGTGAAAAGAAGATCGAGACGGCCTATCAGCCTTCGCGGCCCGAAATTGTGTATTGCGAGCGTTGTTATCTCGATGCAGTCTATTGAATGAGTGCCAGATTTTGCTGAGAACTGAGGAAGCGAAGTCCTCCGTAGCCTTGGCGGAGGAGGATGAAAATTGCTATCTCAAAGAAGTCTACTAAGCAATTTTCACCCCGCCTGCCCCGAGCGCAGCCGAGGGGAGCGTAGTCGAGGGGTGAAGAGTGTTATCTGAAAGCGGTATACTGATCTCCAATGCAGAAAACGTGCCGACAGTGTGGCCTCGCCTTCGAGAGTGTCCCGAGGGATCACGCGTTCTATACAGAGCTTAAGCTCCCTCCACCGAAGAACTGCCCCGATTGCCGCTCGCTCCTTCGTTGCTCCCATCGCAATGAACGCAGCCTCGCGAAGCGAACCTGCAGCCTCTGCAAGCGGGAGATCGTCTCGATGTACGCGGCGGATACCCCCTTCCCCGTCTACTGCCATGACTGCTTTTTCTCTGATCGCTGGAACCCTCTCGACTTCGGACAGCCGTACCGCGAGGGTAAGCCGTTCTTCGAGCAGTTGAAGGAGCTCCTCGACTCCGTCCCCCGGCTCTCCATCATCAACAAACAGACGGAGAACAGCGAATACAGCAACTACTCCTTCGCGAACAAGAACTGCTACCTCACCTTCGGGAGTCACTATGAGGAGGACTGCCTGTATGGCGCATACTCCATGAAGAATCGCAGCTGTCTCGATTGTCTCTGGCTCTACGGGAGCGAGCTCCTCTACGAGTGCCTCTTCTCGAAGAATTGCTACAGCTCCCTGTTCCTCGACCACTGCGAGGACACCCGGGACTGTGCCTTCTCCCGGGAACTCAAGGGTTGTTCCCATTGCCTCTTCTGCGCCAATCTGCGGCAGAAGCAGTACTGTGTCTTCAATGAGCAGCTCACGAAGGAAGAGTATGAAAAAAAAGTGCAGTCGATGAGCCTCGATACTTGGAGCGGCCTACAGGCGGCGAAACGTCTCTTCCTCGAGGAACTGCCGCGGCGCTTCCCCGTCCGTGCGCTCACGCAGGTGCAGTGCGAACAGTGCGAGGGCAGCACGATGAACAGTTGCAAGGACATGTACCGCTGCTTCTTCTGCGCGGAGAGCGAGGACTGCTCCTATGCGGTGCAGATCGACAACACGTTTCATGCAATGGATATGGACTACATGGGCTACGACCGGAGCGAACGCTGCACCCAGACCATCGGATGCCAGGGCCTCTTCGACTGCATCGCGTGCAATGCCTGCTGGCATGGGAGCGGACTCAGGTACTGCCAGTCCTGCTTCTCCTGCTCCGATTGCTTCGGGTGCATTTCCCTGCAGCAGAAGAAACACTGCATCCTCAACAAGCAATACTCCAAAGAAGAGTACGAAGCGCTCGTACCCAAGATCATCGAGTACATGCGGCATGACGGAGAAGGTGGCGCTGCCATGAACCGGAGCGAAGCGACTGGTTCATGGGGTGACTTCTTTCCCGTTTCCCTGACACCCTTCGCGTACAACGAAACGATGGCAAAGGATTGGTTCCCCTTAACGGAAAAGGAAGCGCGCAAGCGCGGCTACCGCTGGAAAACCGGTGAGGAAATGCCCGAGGTCACGAAGGTGATCGAAGCCCGGGATCTTCCTGAACGTATCGAAGAGATTCCCGACGATGTCCTGAACTGGGCGATCCGCTCCGAGGAAACGCAGCGACCGTTCCGCATCGTGAAGAAGGAATTGGAGTTCTACCGCACCATGCACCTTCCTCTGCCGCATCATCATCCGGAGGAGCGCCACCGCATGCGACTTCTCAGGCGACACCCCCGCAAGCTCTGGACACGTCCCTGCATGAAGTGCGGGAAAGAGATGCAGACGACCTATGCTCCAGATCGCCCCGAGATCGTCTACTGTGAAAATTGCTATCTGAAAGAAGTTTATTGAAGAGATATAAGATGAAAGATGTAAGACGGAAGTACCGTGGAAGTACCGTAGCCGGGGCATCGTGCCCCGGTGATACATATAAAGCCTCTGCAATTCAACACGGGCACGATGCCCGTGCTGCGGAGAATTTTCTGTCTTTCCCTAACCCTTCCTCGGGTCAGCGTTCTTCAGGATCTTCTCTGTTTGTTTCCTTCGAAAGAGTTCGAGACGACGACGGACCTGCGGGTACTTGTTCCCGAGGATCGCGATCGCGAGGAGGGCCGCGTTGATGGCGCCGGCCTTACCGATGGCGAGTGTCCCCACGGGAATCCCCGCCGGCATCTGGACGATCGAGAGGAGGGAGTCGAGTCCCTTCAGTGACTTGGTTTCTATGGGAACGCCGAGGACGGGAAGGACGGTCTTCGCGGATACCATCCCCGCAAGGTGCGCGGCGCCGCCGGCGCCCGCGATGATCACCTCCAGTCCCCTCTTCTCCGCTTTCGTTGCGAAGGCGAACGTCTTGTCCGGTGTGCGGTGGCCGGAGATCACCTGCACCTCGAAGGGAATCTTAAATTCCTCGAGCGCGGCCACGGCATGCTGCATGGTCTCCCAGTCGGATTTGCTTCCCATGATCACGGCGACGAGGGGCTTCATACGAAACAAAGGATAGTGTTTTCTTTATTATTTATCAATCCGTACTCTCCAATTATTGAATCTGAGAGAATTTACTTTTGGGCTTAAAGACCCTTGCATTTTTTCTGTGGATTCGTAGGATGTCGCATCAATAAAATCCTATGAATCCAGAACCACACGCATCGAGGGAAGAATCTAATGGTGCTCCACCGGATGTATCAAGCATAGTTGTTGATCGTAGAGAAGCCATTACAATGACTATCGCCGCCGCTGCCACTTTTTGTCTCTCCTCCGCTTCTTGTAGGAAAAATCCCGCTCAACATGATGGACACGATCACCATGTTCATCCAACTGTCCAAGACGCACATGCTGCCGATGCTGTTCACCATGGCATTTCCGAAGACCGAAAGGAAGCACTCTTTAAGGAACAGGAGGTTGGGTATGGAAGGTCTAAGAAGCTGTCTGAGAGTTTTGCGATTGATTTAAGCGAATCGGAGCCGAAGATTGTTCCAATCAGTGAGCTGAGGAAAGTGTATGGCGAAAAGCAGGTCGAGAAAGCCCTTCGGGGCGGGAGGATAATCATCCTTTGTTCGGATGATCGTGTCGTGCCGCCTGAGGACAAAAAAGGTGAGGAGCCCTGGGTGAAGCTTGGATTGCCGGGAAGCGGTGAACTGGTTTCGAAAGACAAACGGACAATGTTCTTCGGGCGTTTGGGTATGAGACTCGGCGGTTCACTCCAAGCGACGACACATCACCATCCTTGCGGCGCATGCAAAGGAGACCGCGAGCGTGCCGAGGCAATTGGCGACGAGGCACATAAGCTTCTCGGCGAACAGTTGCCCTATCTGGTTTCCGGATACGGAGATGATGGAGATATTGATATGCAGATGTCCGGCGATCCGGAGTTTCACGAAGGTTTGGGATTCGTCATCTCCGGGCAATCACAGTTCAATACCGGCGCGCTCGGCATGGAGCGGCACATGCACCTCGGCGCGGTGGCGTTCGAGGACACACAGGAAGGCAACGATATGCTCAACTTTCAAGCGCAAGCATTGTTCATGATTTTGATGGGACATGGCTGGAAGCCCGGGGGTTTCGCGAAGCGGCCGCTGCAGATCAAGATCGTCGGCAATCCCGATGATCCGGAGAATTGTGCTCTGTCTCTCTGGAAGAGGCTCGAGCCGACGCGGAAGCACCTGCGGCAGTTAGAGGAACAGTTCCGTGCGGAGCACAAAAAAGATCCGGAACTCATGGCTGCGAAGCTCTTCGAGATCGTCGTCATCGATGCTCCGCAAAAGAAAGAAGAGGAATAATCCGTGCTTGGTAACAAAAAATAAATTTGTGATATACGTAACGTATCCGATAGGTGTACGTTATAAATTATAGTTTTGTTTTTTTCCCATCTTCATAATGCCGAAAAAGAAGAAGGCCGCCCGAAAGGCAAAAAAGAAGGGTGGCAAGAAGAGTCGGAGATAAATTTACGAAACCCCCCCCCCGCGACAGCGGGGGGGGGTTTCTTTTGTGTTTTATTCATCATCGATTCCCGCTACGTCGAGAATCCTCTCGAGCGTGATCCCCTCTTCATTCGCCGCCTTTCTCAGCCTCTTGAGCGCGCGGGCTTGGACCTGCCGGATGCGCTCTTTCGTAATTCCCAGTCCTTCTCCGACCTCTCTAAGTGTCATCGGTTCATGTCCCGGATTGAGCCCGAATCTTGCGCGGATGATCGCCTGCTCCCTCTCGTCCAGCCACGCGAGGAGGCGCGCAACACTCATCTCTTTCGCCGTCTGCGCGCGTTCGAGGGCTTCAGGATTATTGATTCTTCCGTCCTTGGTGTGGTCGAAGAGGTCGTCACCGTGGGGGCGCCACCGCTCCAGCTGCCGAAGCTCATTTGGGATCGTGCGTGCGAAGTTCTTCATGATGGCCCAGCTGGCATAGGTGCTGAACCTGTTCCCGCGCGCGAAGTCGAACTTTTGTACAGCCTTTATGAGCGAAATGTTCCCATCGCTGACGAGCTCGAATAAGCCCTGTTCACTCGTGACGTGTTTTTTCGCGATGGAGACCACCAGTCGTAGGTTTGCCTGGATGATCTCGTTCTGTGTTGTTTCCGCTTCATCGTGAAGCGCTTCGATGCGGTCCATCACCGCCCACTTCGGGTGCAGAGGGTCGAGACTTTCCCGGAGCGCGCATGCTTTGCATTTCAGGTAGTTCATTTTCCGGAAAAGGTGCGTTTCCTGCTCGCGCGTGAGAAGCGGGGTTTCGTAGAGCGAAGCGAGGTACGCAGGTACCCCGCTCGGAATCTTCGTCTTCTTCGGCTGCGCATCGCACTGCGGCATGGGGCCGAGAATCTTCTGTTCCTCTTTTTTCCCCGGCTTGATCCGCGCGAAGGATTCATTGGGGATGAAGTCGAGCGGAAGTTCCCCGATGTGCGCGAGGCGGAGGCGGTGATTTCTATACTTCGCGTGTGCGAGGGGATCTCCGGGGTGTTTTTCCGCGTGTTTCACAAGGAGCCTGCGCACGGTTTCATTCGATCGCCTGCATGTCTGAGCGACTCTATTGATGATCTCGGCGCGGGAGCAGCCGTTCGTTTCCGCGATCGCATTCGCTTCCCTCACGATGGCTGCCTGCTCCTCCGACGTCGTCCGGCTGAACCCTGAGGCCATCCTCAAGCGCTTGCCGTTCTCTCGCTGGAACCCGCCGACCGCTTCGGCGGTGAAGGCGATCCTCTTATGGTTGCCGATTATGGCATGGGTTTCCTCGAGCGGGTGCTCCTCCCCGACCAGTTTTCTCCATCGGCCGATCGTTTTGATGGAGACGTGGAAGCGTTTTGCCAAATCTTTCACGGTGTGCAGGGCAACGCCGGCCTCCCTCTCCGCCGGCGCTCTCCGCACCGGAGCGGGCAGTCCTCTCTCCAGGCCAGTGATTGTATCTTTCGCAATCATGGCAAGTTGGCAGAAGATTAAAGAACGTATGCAAAAATTGGTCAAGGAAATGGGCGGGGATCCAGCGATTATTTCTGGATCATGCCGGAAACAGCACTCTGTATGTTATCGACAAGCAGGCTCATGTGGAGGACTCGTTTCTGCGGCTCAATCCCTGTATAATGCATGTATGAAGCCGCAAGCAGGATTGAGATGGGTTGCAGGAACCGGTACGCCGGAGAAAACATACGTCACCCGTGTCCTCAATCTCGGCACGTGGGAGGAGTGGCAGGCGCTGAAGCAATCGATGCCGAGAGAGCGGATCATTGATGCAGTTGAGCATCCACTCAGGGGTCAGTGGACGAAGAGAGGAAAGGCCTTCGCCGAGTGCGCGTTCCATCTTGCGCTTCCAGACGATGTCCTCATTTCCTATGCCTGACTTTCATCTGGAAATTCTCCGGAAGCCGCAGCGGAAGTTGTGGGATGTTTTTCAGCGCGAATCAAAAATCATCAGTTCGCAGGGGTTCTATCTCGCGGGTGGCACGGCGCTGGCGTTGCAGATCGGGCACCGGCAGTCGCAGGATTTCGATTTCTTTTCGCAAGCTAGGGATGTCGCCCCCATCCGGGCATGGCTGGAAGAGAAGTTTGCGAATCTTTTGGTGCGCGATGCGGACGAGCGGACGGTGCACGCGGAGATCGCGGGAGTGAAGGCGAGCTTCATCGCAGGGTACCGCTATCCACTTGTCATGCCAGCCGTGACCGCCAACGCGCTTGAGATGGCGGATATCACGGATATCGCGCTTATGAAGATGCTCGCGATCACACACCGGGCGACACTTCGCGACTACATCGACCTTGCCGCCATCCTGCGTGACCGTCTCCCGCTCAAGCGGTTGATGGAGATGAGTACGCGGAAGTACGGGGCGGCATTCAATGTGATGCTTTCTCTGCGGTCCATGGTCCATTTCGAGGATGTTGACGAGGAAATGCCCGTGGTGCTTGATCCGTCGCTTTCTGCATCTTGGCAGGAGATTCTCCGCAAAGCAGTGCAGGACGTGACAATGTGACACAGGAGACAGGGGATATTCCACCGCTTCACGCACGGAGAGAAACTGAAAGCGCTTCTTTCGGACTGAGCATATGGTGGGATTTCATGTCATTTATACTGTTAGTCAAGTGGGGGTAGTACGTGAAATTCAATTTCTTGTTGCTTGTTGCTTATCGCTTTCCGCCAGCTTGTTTCTACTTCAGAAACATCACACATTGGTTGTAGAATCACTCCGATTGGGGAGTAGCCAAGCGGTAAGGCAGCGGCCTTTGAAGCCGCCATACGATGGTTCGAATCCATCCTCCCCAGCCACCTTTATTGCTTTTGAACGAGATTTCTTCTGAGAAGTATCATCACAGCAAGAATTACGTTGATAGGAATGAGTGCTCCGATGTAGAGCGCTGTTGATAGTGAATATGCACTCAGAGCGAAAAATGCTGCCGTATATTTTAGACCGCTTAAAAAGAACAGGCTTGCTGATTCTTCCCACGGTTTGGAATAGCTTTTTCGGAAGGTCGGAAAAAATCCGCAGTAATCAACCACGGTAATCAGTATGACGGACAGGGTAGGAGTCTTCGTGAACCACCAAAGAACCAACGAAAGAAGCCCGGCAAACAGAGAAATCCAATCCAGAAGAACATATGATTTTTCTCCTATCCAAAGAGCAATGACAAAGATGAGTGTGCAGAGGAAAACATCCGTGAATGTTACCCATGAACCTGCGCCTGCATTTCCCGTGTACTGCGCTGCAAAGGCAACACCGGCGAGAAGCGCCCAAATAAGCCATGAAAATGCATGGGGTTTTGTGTGATGAAGGAAAATATCACGGAGGTAGAGTATGTATGCGATGAGCGCACAAAGAACGCTCAAAACTCCCAAAAGCTCCTTATAATCACTCATAAGAAGCAGTGTATCTTCAAAAAGAATGAAATAGTATCGTGTTGTCCGACGAGACTTCGTAAATCATCCACTAAGCCCAGCCAACTCTCACCCTTCATGAGTTTATGAGCATTCAGAATAAAGATCAGTACTTTGTAGCAGTAAAGGTATTTCTTGAACATCAGGGGAAATTATTTATTTTTAAAGATCGATTTGGTGATTGGGATCTACCCGGCGGAAGAATTACCAAAGATGAGTTTGATATCCCCCTTGAGGACATCATCCGGCGGAAAATGAAAGAGGAGATCGGAGATAACGTCGAATATTCTCTCGAGAAGCCGCTGGTTTTCATGCGTCACGAACGAGTAGAGTCAGCACCTGGAAATCCGACTGTCCGTATTTTTGCCATTGGATATCCCGCGACTTTGGAGTCCGGGGAGATAAAGCTCTCGAATCAACATCTAGAAATGCGATGGGTAGAGCCGAGTCATTTCAGACCGGAGGAATACTTCACAGGTGGTTGGCTGAAGGGCGTGCAGGAATATCTGGAAAGACGGCTGAGATAATATTGTTGGAATCCATCCTTCTCATCCATTCTGCGTCGCAAGCAATGGTCCTATTTTTTCAGAACTTCCCTGACAGAAGGGAGGATCTCTCCGAAAACAGTTTCGATTGCTTTCGTTTCCGTCTCCGTCATCACCGAGAGCACCCACGCGGTGAGATCCATTTCTTTCGGCTGCGGGCCGAAGCCGATGCGAAGGCGCGGGAAGCTCTCGCCGATACATTCCACGACGGACTTGAGCCCGTTATGTGTGCCCGGGCCGCCGGTTTTTCTCAGGCGATGCGTACCGAGCGGTATATCCACGTCGTCGCAGCAGACTAAGAGCTGCGTCTTCGGATTCAGCTTGTAGAAATCAACGAGCTTTCGTATCGCCTCGCCGGAGCGGTTCATGAAGGTCGCGGGTTTCACGATGAAGAGATGCGTGCCATCGAGATCGGCCTCCGCGATGGAACAGAGGAACTTCTGTGCGTTGCGCCACTCCCCTGCTTTCAGTTCCTTCGCCAGGTGTTCCGCCGCGAGGAAGCCTGCGTTGTGGCGCGTAGCCTCATACTGTTTGCCCGGATTTCCGAGGCCGATGAAGAGGAAGTCGGGACGCATTTGGAGGAAGTATATCGTATTTACGCTTGGTGTTCTTTTTCTGTCCGAGCGACAGAAAAAGAACCAAAAAGAGCGCGTGTGCGCCAACGTCCGCCCTCAGACCCCCGCCGTGGCGCACGCCACCCTTTGGTGGAAGCTCTGACCTACGGAAAGTTTACTTCATCCCCAGATCTTTCAGTGCTCTTTCGTAGATCCTCAGTGCACGCTCCACTTCTCCTGCGTTTGGGCTGGAATTGAGCTCATGAACTAAAGTGTTCCGCAGTTTGTGCGCTGACCAGAGGTCGTTGATATTCGAGAAGCGCGCGCCGGCGGCCTTGAGCTTGTCGCCGAGGGAACCTGTGTATCCGAGGAGCCGCAGGGCTTCGTCCAGTACTTTGTCCGCTTCCACGACGCGAAGCACTGGATTCTGCTGGCCGAGTGCGTGCTGCCAGGCGGTGTGAATACATCTGAGCGCATGACCCTTGAGCCGTCTGTGCCTCGTCATCATGACGAGGAACAGAATGCCCGCGACGACGATGAGCGCGCCGATACCTGTGACGAGCCATGTCATATGGATTTCCTGAATGTAGAAACCGTTTTTGGTTTACCCTGCTTGCCCTGAGCATGGTCGAAGGGCTTCGGTTTCGTCTGATCTGTCGCCTGCTTCTGCATCTCTCCCGCAACGAACTCCGCGAGGATCGTCTGGACGGTCTTGGCATCCTTCAGGTTCTTCGAGTGGATGTACTTCTCCATCGTGGTCATGATGAGCCCCGCCACCCGCCTGGGACGGTGGACGTAGGGCATGGTGATGGTCGTGCCGGTCGACACTTTCTCGAGCGTCAGGTCCCCGTAGTTATAGAGCATGCTGAGGATCCCCTTCACCTCGTAGGTCACGCCTTCGACGTCACTGTAGAGGATGCGCGTGGCGCTGCGGTGGAACCACCCGTGCCACTCGAGATCGACGATGCTCTTGTTCGTCACGAGCCATACGTCCAGGAAGTAGTCGAGGAAGTTCCGGATCCACCAGACGAGGACGGAGAGCGCCGCCAGCGCGACGACAGAGAACATGTATCTATTGGGCGCAACGTAGAGGATTGACCAGACGCCGGCGAAGAGGAGTGTGGGCAAGAAGAGCGTCTGGACCCCGAGGCGCCAGTGCTTGTGGGCGACGAAGACAATGTGTTCATCGTCCTCGAGGTGCTGCTTGAAGAAGAAGCGGTTCAGGAAATTCACGAGGCAAGTTTACTCGTAGTTTCCCATTGTGGAGAAGGAGGATTTTTGCTATAATGGGTGTGTCATCGGTGGAATAGGCGCAAGCCCGATCTCACTGGTGATCAAAACAAAACCGTCTCGGTAGCAATACTGCAGGCGGGTTTGTTTATAGCGATTCGTAATTCATAATTTTTGAGGATCAATGCCAAATTGTACAGAGCAGGTATCTACCTGCGGTCGGCAAGAATAAGCCATTATCGTTCAACCGCGGGTAGATACCCGCTCTGGTGGATGTAAGAATCACTTTTGGACAAAATTATTTTCTCCACACAATTTGGCT
>Ga0265292_1002526_pt1 | contig 12565 bp, 10 predicted proteins | sample Munlanlewell296A_FD_189080 | JGI IMG/M metagenome (GOLD analysis project Ga0265292, IMG submission 189080) | Leachate microbial communities from a municipal landfill in Southern Ontario, Canada - Leachate well 296A | ecosystem: Engineered > Solid waste > Landfill > Unclassified | place: Canada...
CTAATGAACTTCTCCATATTCTCAAAAAGTCGCTGGAGAAAGATCCGGAAGACCGTTACCAATCCATGTCCGAGATCATTGTTGATCTTCGCCGCTTGAAGAAAGAATCGACTCGTGTTGTACGGACGAAAGAATTTCAGACTCCAGATATACCGAAAAAGGCGCAGCCTGGTCAGCCGGAACAGCAAATGAGGTTGTCAAAACGGACACTCATGTTCAGCGCTGTAGGAATTGCAGTGTTGCTCGTGGGATTTTTCTTTCAAAACTCGATTCATTCTCTTTTTGCACACGATGAAAAGAAAGTGATTGTTGTACTTCCGTTCGAAAACCTCGGACCGAATGACAAGGATTATTTCGTAGACGGAATGACCGATGAAGTGACAAGCAGATTATCAGGACTTTCGGGACTGAAAGTGATTGCACGTTCAAGTGCCGTTCAATACAAAAAAACAGCGAAGACGCTGAAGCAGATTGGCGATGAACTCGGTGTGAATTATATTTTACAGGGGACCGTCCGTTGGGAAACCGTTGACGGACAAACTCATGTTCGTGTAAATCCAACGTTGATTAAAGTTGAAGATGAAACACAGGCATGGTCGGAATCAATGGAATCCGTTTTGTCCAGCGCATTCAAATTACAATCCGATATTGCCAGCAGAGTTGCAAGCGCAATGGATGTTGCATTGGCAACGACAGAACAGAAATCACTCGAAACTTCACTGACTGAAAATGCTGAGGCATACGACTATTACCTTAAAGCCATTGAGTATTCTGACAGAAGTGTTTCTAAATCCGATCAAGAAATTGCAATTCAATTATTAGATCGAGCGATTCGTCTTGATCCAAAATTTGCAGCAGCGTATGCAAAACTTGCAAAGATCCATGCCAGTATATATTGGTTTTTTTATGATCGGTCTGAGCGTCGAATTGAACTATCTCGCCTCGCCGGTGAAAAAGCAACAGAACTTGCCCCACAGCTTTCCGAGTCCCACGAGGCAATGGGATGGTATTATTATCATACCAAACTTGATTATTTTAAAGCGTTGGGAGAGTTCTCTCTTGCTCTTTCATATAGACCAAGTAATTCAACTGTGTATTATGGTATTGCAGCGGTTATGCGCCGTCAGGGAAATGTGCGCGGATCAATTGAAGCATTTGAAAAATCGATCGAAAGCAATCCACGAGCAGCCGACCTTATCCGTCAACTTGGTGAAACTCAAACATTGGCGAAAGAATATGAAGAAGCAAATCGTAATTTAGATAAAGCACTCGAACTAGCACCTGATAATGACGGTACATATTGGGATAAGGTGAGAAATCTTTTGGTGTGGAAGGGAGATATCGAAGGTTCACGACGCATTATTGAAGAGGCTCGAAGAGTTGGAAAGATAAATGAACTGGAATTTATGATTGAATATGCTACCTATTTCCTTGAACTAATGGATCGAAATTTCCAAGCAGCCCAGAATGCAATCGACCATGCGAACACGAAGGAATTGTTGAATGATCAATTTAGTTATGCTCCTTCAAATCTTCTTCGTGCACAACTTGAAAGCATACGCGGAAATGAGTTGGTGGCGAAGAAATATTATGACAGTGCAATAACATTCATTCAATTAAAACAAAAAGCTCATCCTTCCGATGAACGTCTCTATAGTGCTCTGGGTCTGGCATACGCAGGATTGGGCCGCAAGAAAGAGGCATTATCTGCAGGAGAGCGTGGTGTCGAGCTTCTACCGGTTGAAAAGGAAGCGTGGCGCGGCTCATACCGCCTTCATGATCTTGCAAAGATTTATGTTATGGTTGGTGAACCCGACAAAGCGATGGATATACTTGAGCGATTGTTATCGATTCCTTGTGAAATATCGGTGGCATTACTGAAGATTGAGCCGTGGTGGAATTCTCTTCGTACCAATAAACGATTTCAAAAATTAGTTGCGGGGTGATCGAATGATCGGACAGACGATCTCGCAATATAAAATAATTGAAAAACTCGGCGAAGGGGGAATGGGCGTTGTGTATAAAGCCCAAGACACAAAACTCGACCGCTTTGTTGCATTGAAATTTCTTCCGACACATCTTGCCGCATCAGAGCAGGATAAAGCTCGTTTTATTCAGGAAGCAAAATCTGCATCTGCTTTGAATCATCCGAATGTCTGCACAATTCATGATATTTCAGAGCATGAAGGTCAACTGTTCATCGTGATGGAGTTTGTCGACGGAAAATCTTTGAAGGAGAAGAAAGAGAATCTCGGACAAAAGCAGATCCTTGAAATTGGAATCCAAGTTGCAGAAGGATTAGCGGCTGCACATGAAAAAGGGATTGTCCATAGAGATATCAAACCGGACAATATTATGATCCGTAAAGACGGCATCGTGCAGATCATGGATTTCGGTCTGGCCAAGTTGTACACTTCCGGAAATGTTTCGCGGCTGACGAAAGCCGGCACAACAATGGGAACAATGGGATATATGTCGCCGGAGCAAGTACAGGGACTAGATGTTGACCATCGCACTGACATTTTCTCACTTGGAGTAGTTCTCTATGAAATGCTTGCCGGAGAATCTCCATTTAAGGGAATGCACGAAACCGCCATTATGTATGAGATCGTGAATGTTGATCCTGCTCCGATCTCTGCAATAAAAGAAGGAACCGATCCGGAACTTGACCATATTATTCTTGAATGCCTTCAAAAAGAAAAAGATGATCGATGTCAGTCAGCGAAGGAATTAGCGAAAGATCTTCGGAAGATAAAAAAATCGACTGGACATACACAAAGCAGAGCGTATTCTGTTCTGCGCTCTGCGAGTCATTCACCCGCCGTGCAGAAGAATGAGAAACCTTCTTCCGGTTCGTTCGTGATCGAAGTGATGAACCGCAGAATCGATCTGTCGAAGTTCTTTGGCTCGTCCGTTCTTTCGTGGGTCATAATAGTATTGTTGGTAGGTGCATTGGGAGCAGTGTGGCTGGTATTGCGGGAACCATCTTCCGAACGGATCATAACAAAATTTTCATTGGATATTGGTGAAGACAAAGTACTTGATATAAATTCGTATCCCGCTCTTACCATTTCTCATAACGGGACTATGATTGTTTTTAAAGCTAACAATAAATTTTATCTTCGTAAAATGAATTCGATGGAACCTTCTGTTATTGAAGGAATAGAAAATGCTTCCTCGCCTTTCTTCTCAACTGATGACAAATGGCTTGTTTTTTTTAGAAACGGCAAATTGGAAAAGATCTCACTAACCGGGGGGACTCCGATCACTCTGGCAGAATCACCAGATAATAGAGGGGGAACATTCAGTAAAAATGGTCTTATTATTTTTTCTCCGTTAGCAGTTTCTGAATTAAAGATGGTCTCTGAAAATGGGGGACCGGTTAAAAGTCTTACTACAATTGATACGACGAAAAACGAACGGACTCATCGCTGGCCTTCATGCATGCCGGATGGAAAGCATGTGTTGTTTACCGTCGGTATTATTTCAAGTCCTGATTATTATGAGAATGCAACTATTGATGTTGTTAATATTGAAACAGGAGAACGAAAAACTGTTTTCCGCGGAGCAAGCAATGCAAAATATATTTCTACTGGACATCTTCTTTTTTCCCGCTCTGGTGTTTTGTATATCGTTCCGTTCGATGCCGACAAGCTTGAAGTTACAGGTCAGCCGGTTCCGGTTGTTCAAGGGGTGTACAGTGAAATTACAACCGGCATTACAAATTATGTCGTCTCCGATAACGGCACGCTGATATATCTGCCCGGAGCTGTTGAAGGAGAAAGCCGTAAAATTGTCAAGATCAGTATCAAAGGAGAGACAACTGTTATTGATTCCGGCAATCATCCGTATGTTGAACCCAAGCTTTCACCCGATAATAAAAAAATTGCTGTTGTTATTCGTAATGGGGAAGATTTTGATATCTGGGTATTCGACATCTTCAGCAAAACATTAAGTAAGCTGACATTCGGAGGTTTGAACCGTACGCCGCAATGGTCGCCGGATGGTAAAACGATCGCATATTTTAAAAGGACGAAAGATGGAAAATCAGGAGTGTATATAAAACCATCTGACGGCAGCGGCGAGGAGCGGGAAATATTCGATGGAAAAGATATTAGAGTCTATTTGAACCACTGGTCGCGTGACGGCAAATTCCTGCTGGTAGATTTTCTGACGAAAAATTCACAATCCGATCTTCTTGTCATTCCGTTAACCGGTGATAAAACTCCGTGGAAATTCCTCGAATCGAACAGAGATGAATACGAATCAACGATCTCTCCCAACGGTAAATGGGTTGCGTATCTTACAGACGAAACAGGTTCATATCAGATATTTGTCCGTTCATTTCCAAATAAGGATGGAAAGTGGCAGGTCACCTCCGATGTGTCCGAAGAACCCCGATGGTCTCCTGATGGGAAGTTTTTGTATTACAGAAAGAGTTCGCAAATGATGGCAGTACCGGTCTCTACCGATGCGACATTCTCTGCAGGAGTGCCAATCGTTTTGGTAAAAAACTTTCCTTCACAAAATGTGGACAGCGGAATCAGCTACGATATATCATCGGACGGAAGATATTTTATTACAACGCAGCCAGCAAAAGGAATCACGTATAAAAATATTTCCGTTGTTCTCAATTGGACCGAAGAAGTTAAAGATTTGACGGCTGCTGATAAATAATATGTAAGGTTGAAATTATGATCGGACAAACAATTTCCCACTATAAGATTTTAGAGAAGCTTGCTGAAGGGGGAATGGGTGTTGTGTATCGAGCTCATTTGATAAGTATTATCAATCAACAATACTATTGAATATGAAATACGCCATAATATCTGATATACACTCAAATCTTGAGGCATTGCAAAAAGCATTGTCAATTATCGATGAAAAGAAAGTCGATGAGATCATCTGTCTCGGTGACGTTGTCGGGTACGGAGCGAATCCAAACGAATGTGTCGACCTTGTCCGTTCACGGTGTTCACTGACCGTTCTCGGAAATCATGACGCTGCAGCATTGGATACATCGCAAGCTCACGACTTTAATGCCATTGCACGAAACGCGGTTGTATGGACTGCCGAGCATCTTACAGAAGAAAGTAAAGTATTCTTAACATCATTACCAATGGTTGAGCGCAGAGAAAATATTCTTTTTGTTCACTCCTCTCCCAATTCACCCGAAGCGTGGGATTACATCATAGATTCCGATGATGCTGTTTATGCAATTCGACACTTCGATGAACAAATTTGTTTTATCGGACACACACACGTTCCTGGTATTTTTTCGAGAGGTGGCCGGGCAAAATCAATCATACGAGAAGAAAAATTTATTGTTAATGTTGGAAGCGTGGGACAGCCACGTGACGGAAATCCGATGCTGGCATTCGGGATCTTCGATACATCTGCGTGGGAGTATGAATTGGTCCGTTCGGAATATGATATTCAGGCGGCTGCCGAGAAGATCTATGAAGCAAAACTGCCGGAAGAACTGGGCAACCGACTAATGTACGGAATGTGAAAGTTGTTGTATGCTGTGCGATCCATAATTTGGTCGAGAGTATTCGGTAGGTTCCGGTCGGCGGATTCGTTACCTTTATATAATACACTACGCTACACACGATCGAATTTGAGGGGATAGAGTATGAATACATTTGCCGGATTTTTAGAACATGTCATGCAGAATTTTTCTGCATCATTTCCGTATGGGTTGTCGAAGACCGAGGTAACTAGATTGACGTTTCTGGCTTGGTGCACCAGAGAGGCATCGATTTATGAAAATAAGAAGGAAGAGCCGAAAGCTTTGTAACTTCTAAAGTGGAATTGAATTCGTCCAAATCCCCATTATCTTTGGGGATTTTTTAATTTTAAAATCCTCTATAATAAAGGCTAAAAATTTTACTTGACCAATGAGTATTTTTCACTTATTGTATATTGTATACAATATACAATACTAGGATTTATGGCTAAAATTGATAATAATTCACTCATAGTTGACTTTACGGACTTGGCACCGTTACGCGACCGGATTGCTAGCTCCATCCGGAACGCTATAATAGATGGTCGAATGTTGCCAGGTACTCGTTTAACTGAACAGGAACTAGTTTCTATGCTCGGAGTCAGTAGAACACCACTTCGTGAAGCACTATTGCTGCTTGATGCGGAAGGATTCGTCAATGTCCTTCCCCGCAAAGGTGCAGTGGTTAGCGCCATTACAAAAGAGGATGTGGAAGAAATTTATGGCGCAAAAAGTATTCTGGAAACTGCCGCCGCAAAACTTGCCTGCGAAAAGATTAGCTACGAAACAATCGAGTCACTTTCTGAATTGACAAATGAAATGGAAGCGGCGATGAATGATGAACGGAAAGATTACCGAACGATGCTGAATTTAAATTCGGAATTTCATCAATTGTTGAGCGATGCCGGCGGGAATAAACGGATCTCACAATTCATACGCAATCTTCGCAGTCAGACACTTCGGTATAATTATATCTACCTCTCCCTTCAGTCCAGGATCGAAACGTCCATCGCCGATCACCGACACATGATTGAAGCATTAAAGCAGAGAGACAAAGAACGTATCGCACAGCTCATTCAAGACCACAATGCTTCCGCTTGTCGATCGCTGTGTGAGTTTATTCAGCAGCACTCACTCACGAATCCAAACGTAGGAACTCATTTGGAGTAGGTATGGAAAAAATACAAGTTGCCGTCATCGGTTACGGCAATGTTGGGAAATGCGCAGTGGAATCGATCCTCAGCGAACCGGACATGAACTTGATAGGGATTGTCGAAGTTCCAGAAATTGTTTCTGCAAAATGCCTTCTCACCAACAAACAACCGATTGCGCTTACGAATACCAAGATCGTCACCGAATTACAAGACCTTGAAAATGTCGATGTTGCCATCCTCAGTTGTCCGTCACGCCTCGTGAAAGAAACCGCCACCAAAGTTCACAAACTCGGAATCAACACTGTTGATAGTTTCGATATCCATCAGGAAATTCCTGCAATGCGGAAATATATGGATGCCGTTGCAAAAGAGAACAAGACCGTCTCGATCCTTTCCGCAGGATGGGATCCAGGCATCGATTCTATCATCCGCTGTTGGTTCGAAGCGATGGCGCCTCGGGGTATTACGTATACTAACTTCGGTCCCGGCATGTCCATGGGGCATTCCGTTGCCGTCAAAGCGATTCCTGGTGTGAAGAATGCAATTTCCATCACCGTACCGGCAAGCATGGGAGTCCATCGCCGGATGGTGTATGTTGAATTGAACGAGGGAGCAGAGTTTCACGATGTTGAAGAACGGATAAAAAAAGATCCGTACTTCATTAAGGATCGTACATATGTGTTTCAGGTCGATAATGTTGAGAATCTGATGGATGTGAGTCACGGTGTAACGATGGAACGGAACGGAGTTTCCGGCATCACGCATAACCAGTCGATGAAATTCCAACTGAAAGTGAACAATCCTGCCCTGACCGCACAGGTGATGGTTTCCGCCGCCCGTGCTGCCATGCGCCACAAACCGGGATGTTACACGATGATCGAACTTCCCGCTATCGATTTTCTTTTTGGCGATGTCGATTCCTTTGTCACCAAATTTGTCTAATCCTTTGTCAAGATTGCTACGTTTGAGCATAAAGGAAATTTGATATGCCCGACCCATACGAAAAAAATCTCGTCACCCAAAATTTCTACTACAGCAAAACAGACATCATCGGAAGAATTGTTGTTGTTCTGGACGGTACATTGGAAAAGCGCGGACTGCAACTAATTCAACCTCCTTCCAGGGCATTTCCCGCCGGGACAATTATTGAACTGATCGGAACGGACGAAACCAGCGCCGGTCCAGGAGAAAAAGTAGAGAAGATTGCATATCTGGCATTCGTTGAACTGCAGAATGGGGGAGTGTTGTTGAGTGGTGATCCGGTGATTTGGAACGGAAGGACCATCGGTACAATCGCAGGGTTCGACGATACACACATGCCGAACCATCAAAATACTATTGTTACTATGGAAACACGAAGCTCCGGCGCACAATTGGGCTGCGCGGTCGGAGACGAAATTATTATTCAAGGATTTACTTCAACCAATGGTCAACGCTAAGAAAGGATTACGAGTATGGCAGCACCCAAATATAAATTTCAAATGTATAAACGACTTCAAACTGAAACACCGACGATTTATGCAAAAGCAAAAAAGGCAGCGGAAACACTTCATATGCCTGCTGAATTAAAAGGAGCAATCGGTTTGACCGGTGCAATATCAGGATGTCCGGCTCCGCTTCGTGAAGATCTGGAAAAAGTGATCCAGGTGGAATCGAAGAAAGTGGTTCCTCTGGCATATTACGTCGATCAGTTGCGTGAGATCGTAAAAGATGTGTATGGCGATGATTACGATGCGGCGCCTGTCAGTACCTGTGAAGCCGGACTCTGGGTATCGTTTGATTCGTTAATGTCACCGCCAAGTCAGGGACGGGGCGATAACTATCGTGCCCGATATGTTATGCCGATGGAACGTCATATTCATCATCATGGTGGTTACGGACGACCATATCCTCCGAAGTATAAAGACATTCTTGCTGACCGTGGAAGTACTGCCGGTGAACTTGGATTCTACGGTAAACGGCAGAATAATCTGGACACGGTGTTTGTACCGCTGGAAGGGGCCGAATATCCAATTCATGGAATCAAATATCATCCCGTACCACTCATGAAAAATGTAAACGTAAAAGGATCCATCGAAGCACTCCGTGCTGCGGCACAACGAAATGCTACGATGATTTCTGGTTTTTCATCGCTTGGATATGACACACCCGGGTACGGATACGGAGATCATGATAAGGATGGGACACCGAATCTTTCCAAAGGGATCGCGCAGCTTGCGAAAGAGTTCAACGTTCCTTACGTCATTGATAATGCTTGGGGATTGCCTCTGGTTGGTACGAGCATTAAAAAAGTTGGTGCCGATGTAATGATCTACAGCATCGATAAAGCTCCGAGTTTTCCGCATGGCGGTTTAATCATCGGAAAAGAAGAGGCGATGGTGCCGATCCGCCGAGCTCTTGGTCTGCATGGAAACCGGTACGGAACAACCGGTTCTTACGGTAAAGCGGCCTATGTTGCGTTCGATCCGGGGAAAGAATCACTCTCCGGTATGGTTGCGGCATTAAAATTACTTCGCGATAATCCGAAGAATGTCACCAAAACGGTGGACGATCTTTACGATGTGGTGACGGCAGAATTTGCGAAAATCGATTCGCGCATCAAACCGTTTTTTAAGATAACGAAGAGTTACAACAGTTGCGCTGTTGAGATCAACTATGAAGATAGCTGGAAGAAAGGGAAACTCGGCATTCCGATCTTTTCCATCGAAGATATGTATGCCGGATCAAACCTGTTCCAGGACGGTTTAAATCAAATGGGGATCATTCCCACAATTGCGTACGATGCAAATATTTTCATTTCACCCGGACTCGGTACTTCAGATAATCAGGGGCAACTCGTACCGGAACGAGCCCAAATGGTCGTCCGCGGTCTCGTTATGCTTATTGAGATCGTTTGCGAACACTCCGGCATGTATGAATAATAGTTGATATCATAGCTGTTCAAAATAAAACCCATATTGACAAAAATTTATCGAAACAAGTGGATTTATCAGTGTTGGATGAGATGTGGGAGGGAGCGAAATTTAGGAGGATTGAGTGAGTTTTTTCTCCCCCCTACCAAGGGGGAGATACAGAGGGGGTCTGAAATCATGAAGGGACTTTTGTTGGTGTTTTTTGCCATCTACGGGCACGTGCGAACGGGATTCGTCGCGCGCGTTACATTTTGCAAGGGGTTCTTTTTGCTTCTTTTCTTGTGCCGACCAAATCTTTATACCATGTCGGCATTCCTTCGGAACCCCGTCAAGAAAAGTAGGAATAAGTTTTTCTCTTGTATGATTTATTTTTGGACAAGTATGAGTTGATATAGTGAATTGACAAATCTGAATTAATCATTTGCCGTCACGGGGTGTGTTGCAGTTTCCAATCGAGTCTATAGTATTACAAAAATTATGGAAAACCAATCAGCATTCAACAGTGTTCTGGACGGGCTGGACATCGAGACATATCTTGTCTGTCGTGATGCGATGGAAGGAAAACATCTTGCGCTGCAATTGGGCAAAGAGATGAATCTCGGTGATGTCGACATTATGTACGAAGAGTATGATGGATATGGCATGCGTGTCCGGCTTCGCAAATATATCGTTAAACCTGGTCAGACGTATCCGTGGCTCAAGTAGGTCGAAACGATTCTTCGACCAGTGGTGCAAGTCGGATCGATAAACCGAACAATAGTGTTCAGTGGTACACAACGAGCAGATACTATCCTCCGACTTTGCTGGGAACCGCATCTGCTCGATAAAAGCAATTTTAATTAAAGTCAATGAAACAATTATCCCAACAGTCTAAACATATTCTCTGCGTTCCGCTCGATCCTGTTCACGATGTTGGTATTAAATTAATCAACGCCGAATTACAGAAACACGGACACCGGACGGAACTTCTTTCACCCGATCTGCCGTTGGAAGCGATTGTAAAAAAAGCGATGACGACTAACTATGATTTTATTCTCGTCAGTCGCACGCTTGGCTATGGTGTAGCAGAATTGCTGGCCCGTTTTGTCGATCAGATGGATGCCGCAGGAGTGCGCGATCATTCAAAGATTGTGATCGGAGGGAAAGCTGTTTCGCCGGAACTGGCTGCTGAACTTGGCTTTGATAAAGGATTTGATGAACATGCGTCGTACGATTCAATCCTGGCGTATATCGAAGGAACTTCAGGCATGGTAGAGGACGAAACCCGGCGAAAGGTGAAGAAAAACATCACCGCAGGTCATTCGTATGTATTTCATCACACCGAGATTGAATCGTTGCTTGAAAGGATTGCGGAAAAAACGCTGCGCTGGTCGGACGGTGTATCTACTCCCGGTATCAAGCGGTCACGGCTTCGGCAGGGTATGTTGAAGGAAACAGACAAATTCCGGTTCGGCGCACTGCAGAAACAATATCGGGAACTGTGTGATACTGAAATTGTGGACGCAAATTCGGAACATCGATTTCCGAAAGGCGTCCGGTTCATTAGCGAGATGGAACAAACACAACTTTCATCGCTGCTCACTTCACACATTCCCAAACATCAAGGAACTATACAGTACGATCGCCGTCAACCGTTGGTTTTTAAATTTCTTGGATCCGGTTGCCCGATGATGGATATCGTTCATGGAAAAATTTGCGAACGGTGGGGGATCGACGGCTTTTTGGTTATTAATCCTTCCTGGGAAGCACGGTATGAAGGATTGCTCGAAGGGATGTTGACACATGAGAATGACGGTACGATTACCTCGCTGGAGAATATCCAATTGATGAAACGATGGCTCGATCCTGCCACGCTGCTTACTATCCGCGCACATCGCGGCTTGAACACCGCAGAAACAACGCTGCTGGCCGGCGAAGGTGGTGCGGACCTGACGAAAATTAATCTCGTCTACGGTTCGTTGGGAGCGGGTACCGATCCGGAACGGTTAACGGCGGACGGTATCGAATCGATCAAAATCGCCGGACAGTACAACATGGCATTCGATATTCCGGGTAATGATGAATTGAGCGGTGTTCCCGCATGGAAAACACTGGCGGGATTGTTGATCAATGTAATGCTCGGGAAAAAACTCGGTGCAAAAGCTATCCTAAAACCACTCTTTTGCTGCGGTCCGCACATTGTATTGAACGGTCAGATGCAATTGAACTACGTCGATTACAATGCGGCAAAAATTCTTGCATTGAAGGAGATCGTCGATTGTCCTGTGTGGCCTGGTGAACCGATTGCATTTATGACGCAAACGGAAGACCGGGTGCAGTCCGCGAATGCGACATCGTATCATGCAGCACTTGCGGCATCGCTCGGTGTTGATGCAATTACCATCGCGTCAACGGATGAAGCGTATTCACGGGGACCGATCTGTATTGCTTCGCGAATCGATTCCATTCGTGCTGTAACCGATGCATTCCGTTTTATGGGTAATGCAAATATCACACCGACGCCGGCAATGCTCGATTGGAAAGAGAATCTCATCCGTCAGATCACCGAAACATTGCGCGCCGTTGCACTGGCAGATCATTTGCCGGATGCGATCAATAAAGGATTACTTGGGAACGCTGCAGACGGCGCATATCCCGGTACATTCGGGAAAGGAACTGTGACTCGAAATCCTCTCCAATAATTGAGGCGTTGTGAAAAAAACTACTGTTATCGGAATTGCTGGTACTGCAAAAAATACTGGAAAGACGACAACACTCAACTGCCTGTTGAACGTAGCTGCTCATCGAAAAATACCTATCGCTGTTTCAGGAATTGGATACGACGGTGAAGTGATTGATACTATCACACAACTTCCCAAACCCCGCATCGCAGTCTGTCGGGGAATGATTGTTTCCACTTCGGAACAGTGTCTCGAAAATTCATCGGCACATGTTGATGTACTGGAGCGGACAGGAATACATACACCACTCGGTGAAATTGTTATTCTTCG
>Ga0265292_1002527_pt1 | contig 12559 bp, 9 predicted proteins | sample Munlanlewell296A_FD_189080 | JGI IMG/M metagenome (GOLD analysis project Ga0265292, IMG submission 189080) | Leachate microbial communities from a municipal landfill in Southern Ontario, Canada - Leachate well 296A | ecosystem: Engineered > Solid waste > Landfill > Unclassified | place: Canada...
CGCGGGGATGACAAGTGCTATTTTCGGATAAAGTTAATAAGAAATCGTGAAACGTGAAGTGTTGGTTACCGGACGTCGATTCTGATCAGGACCTCCACTTCGGCCAAATCGCATCCCACCCTTTGTTCATTGATTTCAAATGAAACCTCATGTCCCGTCTTTTCCGCGTAAACATCCACCAACTCCTGCGCCAGGTCGCAACCATGAACCGATCCGGGTACATGATCATACCCATTTACCCTCACCGGTGCCAGATTCCTTACGTTTTTCCATTGTCTTCACGTGGGGCATGTAGGCGAGGTTTTCTGCCATCCAGATCTGGTTTTCCTGGATAAACAGTGCGGGAAATTCTTTCGATTCCAGGTATTTACGTTTAGCCGGATCACCGTTGAACAGGCTTTTAGGGCTTTCGAGAATGCCAATCAAAAAATCGGTCTTTTCCTTTTCCTGCCGGAGTGTGTCCATCAGCTCCGGATTTGGCTGAATTTTAAAATTCATTAAAGCCTGATACAGGAAATAGAAATGGGCCTGATCAATTCGGTGAGGGCAACTGCGGCAAGCACCTGGACAGTGATTGCGAGATCTGCATTTTCCTTCAGGATCCGCTGATACAGGGATTGGGCGGTCGGAAGGTTTTTATCCTGAAACTCCCGGGCCCAGGTCTGTTTAAGCATATCCGATCCGGATTTGTTTTTCCCGCAAGGCCTGATCGAGAAGCCACCCTTTTGGGACGGCTTCTTTTTTATTGGGAAGAAGAACTAAATGGTAGTTTTTGCGTTAGTTTTTGATAAGCTTCTTCGTGAGCTGCTCTCCGGTTTTGGTTTGCGGACTCATCGACTGTTCACCAGATAAAAGTACCCACAGAGCCACTGTTTAACGTAGTTGTAACCGTTCTTCCTTTAAATTTAATGTTGAATGATTGATCCACATCACCATCATTTAAAACGATGAGCACTTTCTTACCTTCCGGAGTTTTGAAGGCCACATTCTGCAATTTGGAAGTGATGTAGGAGCCTATCCTGACAGAACCTGAGGGCACAAATTTTGATGCATGCGCCATGATGTAATAGGACACATTTCGTGTAACTGAAGAACTGCTACTGATAGTAACAGCTCCTTCGCAGGTGTTGCAACCTCCATCAGTATGAGGGTTGTAAGACGGATCGGATGCCAGGTTCCATTCGAGTACATTTTTGCTCCAGTTCCTTGTTGCCCCAATAATTAAATTCTTTACATGCCAGCGTAAATCAGGGCCAAAATTACCCGGCCCTCCAACATATTGCTCGGTAAAATAAATGTTCTTTTGGGGGTAGGCTTCATGGACCTGGGATAAAGCACTTATATCTCCGGCATACAAATGAAATGCTGAGCCGTCAACATATTGCCGGGCATCTGCATCATTGAGAATATTGACCGGATACTCCGGATGATCGCAATTATGGTCATAGAGTATTATCTTAGTCGTGATATCAGCTGCCCGAAAAGCCGGTCCTAAATTCTTTTTTATAAAAACAGACTGCTCTTCCGACGACATCTCCATGCTTGGATTGTTATAAGGATTAAGGGGCTCATTTTGAATGGTAATCGCATCAATCCGTATGCCTTCGGCCTGCATTCCCTGTATATATTTCACGAGGTACCTGGCATAGGCATCATAATATTCTGGCAGCAATCTGCCGCCTATTGTGCTTTTGTTGGTTTTCATCCAGGCAGGAGCCGACCATGGCGATCCAAGAATCTTAATATCCGGATTATTCAGAAGGGCTTGTTTTAAGACGGGAATCAAATCAGCTTTATCGTTGTCGAGACTGAAATGTGTCAGATCATTATCTGTCTGGCCGTTAGGCATATCATCATAGGAAAAGACTGAAGCATTAAGATCGGAGGATCCTATGCTGATCCTTAAGTAACTAATACCGATGCAAGCGCTGCCAGTTGAGAAAAGTTCCTTAATTAATGCATCGCGGCTGGCAGTTGGAAGCTTGTTGATGAGCCAGGCGCTGCCTCCGGTCAATGTACAACCAAAGCCATCAACAGACTGATAGGTAAGTGCGGTGTCAACTTCGATTGAGGGATACTGGTTGGTGGTCGTATTAAAGAGTAATTTCGCATCCGTTCTTTCTAATAAAAAGGACTTATCCGCTGTTGTCAGCCAAAAAACAACATCAGTTTTATCCTTTGCATGATTACCGGTTGTATCTGAAGAATTACCATTATCAGGGACTACATCTTTTTTCTTACAGCTAAAAGCGGAATTCAAACCTGCAACGAGGAACAGGGTTCCAAGCAGGTAGATTATAGTTCTGTTTTTCATATCTGTATCTCTTGCTTAATCCATTGATTGTCTCTGCATATGAATCGCCACTGATCGTTAAAAAAAAAGCTCCCGGAATGGGAGCTTTTTTTTAACGACCGAAACAAATCTTAGTTTTTTATCAGTTTCTGTGTCTGCTTTTTGCCATCTTTATCAAAGAAGGTAATGAAATACATCCCGCTGCTGAGGGCTGAAGTGTTGATGGTTTGGTTGCTTTTGTTGCTTAATGTATAGTTGCCAACAACCTTACCCATCGTAGACGTAATGATTACCCTGCTTACTTCGGCAATTGAGTTGATGTACAATTCGTTGCTAACAGGGTTGGGATACATCTGAATTTTTCCCGCAAGTGAGTTTTCAGGTGCTGAAACAACAAAACCTTGAACACCCCAGGTATAAATTAAATAGATGTTTCCGCTAATATTGTAGGTCCTGTCTCCACCTGCTACTGGATCGCCATTATTCCAGTCTGCTCCTTTAAAGAATTTGAAGGCAATAAGCCCGTCAGCTAAATGCATGTAGATGGTGTATATACCATCACCATCAGGGTCAAACATTTCATTATGAGGATTGGTTCCGGGCTGCATCCATGTACCGTGAATCCCTCCGATGGCGCCGGAAAGAAATACCTGTTGTCCCGCAGTCAGGCCAGCTCCATTCATATCAACAGCGATTATTTGTTCCGGAGGAGTCATCGGATTGGGATCGTTGTTCAGGATAATGTCATCGAAGTAGATATCAATATCCTCAGTAAGAGTCATCGGATCTTCAAAGTCAGGCATGAAAACGATGGTAGGATAAGTACCGGTTTTTTCTGAGAAGTTGAAAACATAATCTACCCATACTCCGGTAGCTGTTTGAGGATTCATTGATGGATGTTCCACCGTACCGGCAGCACCGCCTTCTATTTTGAACACAATCGGGCTGATGCGCGGTTTCCAAACTTTCACATGCATGTACTTGTTTGTAGTAACATCAATAGGAGTTCCGGAATAAAAACCACCCCAGGGAACACCATTCATATCGCGGTGGAATTTAATGACATAGTCGCTCAGGTTCACACCGGATTTGTCGGGATTGGCAACAAGGCTGAAGCTGCTCAGGTCTTCTGAACCGCCTAACATAATATTCAGTGGAATATGCTCATAATCTTCCATTACCTGAACAGCTGCGCTCCCAACGTTTGGATCGTTGTTAATTGTGAGATCATCGAAATAGATTGTGATGTAGTCAGTAAGGGTCACGGGATCTTCAAAGTCGGGCATGAAGACGATTTTTGTGTAGTCGCCCGTAGCCGCAGAAAAATCAAATACCAGTTCTTCCCAGCCGTTTACAATGGTCTGGGGGTTGACAGATGCGACTTCGAAATTTGGATTTTCCAACTTAAATTTCACCGGGCTGATCCTTGGTTTCCACACTTTTACGTGTACAAACTTGTTTGCAGTTACATCAACAGCAGTTGGCAGGGTTGCATAAAAGCCTCCCCAGGGATCACCTTTTCCGCGCACGAATTTTACTACATTAGTACTGGTATTGATTCCAGTAGGATCCGGATTGGGAACAACAGTGAGCGAACCATTGTCCCCGGCGGCCATCAGGTTCATTTTCAAGCTTTCAAAGTTCTCAATGGTTTGAGACATTGTTAAACCAGTGAAAGTGAGCATCATCATTAAAACGAGTGTAAATTTCTTCATGTGTAAAAGATTTAAGTTAGTAATTGTCACATATATACAAATATAGTTCATTTTTCAATGGTATCGTAATTTCTTTTGAATGATTGAAATAAAAAGTTACTGTTCAGCAGTTGATCATATATTTAGTATCCAGGGTTTTGAGTCAGCTGTGTGTTCTTATCCAACTCGGCCTGGGGTATAGGCCAGAGTAACTGGTATTGAGCAATTGAATAACCAAGATTCACACCACCAACGCCGGTAACACTATTCATTACTTCAATGGCTCTGCCGGTGCGTTTGAGATCGTACCAACGAATTCCTTCAAAAGCAAGTTCGAGCCTTCTTTCCTTTTCGATGGCAAGGCGCATGTCTGCCTGAGTGCTGGCAGTTGTATTCGGTAGCGAAACACGGGTTCTTACCTGGTTGACCAATGCTGCTGCACCGGCAATATCGCCGGTTTCGTTAAGGGCTTCAGCTTTCAGTAACAAAATATCAGCGAGCCGTATGAAAATATAATTCTGAGGGCTGGGTGAATTAAAAATACGGTACTTGTTCAAAAAGGGATAATTAGTCTGTGGCCAGTGCGGGTCGGCCCATTTGCCGCTGACATCAAGGAAAATAATGGAAGAGGCTTTCCGGATATTGTCCTTCTCAGCATCAAAAGCCGCAACCAGGTCATTGGAAGGGATATTGAATTTCTTCCAATCCAATCCCCTGAACATACTGGCACCCCAGTTTCCGGATGAAGCGGTGCCTTCATAGTTGATTTCGAAAATGGCTTCAACTGAATTCTCATGTGCATTATCCCAAAGCTGGTCATAACTGGGCAAGAGGCTGTATCCTCCTGCAATCACATCGTTACAATAATTCAGCACCTTGTTCCAGTCATGCGGTTCCTGGGTGGCATAAACCTTGGCCAGGACAGCATTCACGGCACCTTTGGTTATAATGGTCTTATTTACAGCGGTTGCTTGAACATTGGATAAAGCAGTTTCCAAGTCTCTGATTATTTGCGCATAAACATCAGCCATAGGAGCTCTTGAAGGAAACAGAATAGGGTAGACTTCGGGCAGAAGCGCTGCACTGAATGTTTTAAATTCTTTCAGCTGCAGAGGAACATCACCCCACAGTTGTACCAACTGGAAATACATGAAGGCTCTGATAAAAGAAGCCTCTCCGCGAATTTCATTTTTTCGCCCGGCAGTGAGTAGCGGGTCAGGAACGGAATCCACATTATTAATTACCACGTTTGCCTGGCCAATTATGGTATATAGATAAGCCCAGTCGCGCTTGACATTTGAGTTGGTTGGACTGATTTTATAGTCGTCAATCTGAAAGTTAGCAGGATTGTCGGCTCCTGCATAGGCATCGTCGGATTGTGCATCACCATTAACAAAGTAATCAAGTTCAAAATACTCGTTTCTGAAACCGCCATACACTCCCGCCAGTGCAGCTTCCACTTCATTGGCAGTTTTGAAAGTTGGCCCGGAAGTGGCTGTTTGTTCCACTGCAATGCCGTTATCTACAGGCTTCAGATCAAGAAAATCATTCATCTTGCCGCAGGAATAAAATGAAAGTGCAAGAAGCGATGCTATCAGAAGGTTGAATATATTTTTCATCTGAGTTGTTTTTTTAGAATTCAACATTTAAACCTACGATGATTGATCTTGCTTGCGGATAGGTTCCATAATCAACCCCTAAAGTGGTTGAGCTGCTTCCAAAGGCATTAACTTCAGGATCGAAACCGGTGTAATTGGTAAAAGTCAGCAGATTTTGTCCGGTGACGTAAACAGAAAGCTTCTTAATGGCCTTAAAACGGGCATTGTTATCAAGCACGTTATAGGAAAGCGTGAGCGATTTTAGCCTGATGTAAGAGCCATCCTCCACAAATCGCGTTGAGTTGTATACATTATTGACACTTCCGTTACGAACTGCTTTGGGGATATCGGTGATGGTATTTTCCGGCGTCCATCGGCGCAGAACATCTACTGACTGGTTTTTGCTGTCAAACATTCCCTCAAGGTCGATACGGGTAGCATTATATACGTCATTTCCATAGCTGCCCTGAAAGAATACTATCAGATCAAACCGCTTATAATTGAATCTGTTGGTCAATCCAAAAGTGAAATCGGGTTGCGCATTTCCGATAACGGTACGGTCACCGGGATCAAAAATTCCGTTGCTATTTAGATCTTTGTATTTGACATTACCAGTCGTAGGGTCGACACCTTCTGAAACGTAACCAAAGAAAGAGCCGAGCGGTAAGCCGGCTTTCACAATAGACACATCCTGGTTATTACTGTAGATTCCCCCATAGTAATAAACATTCGTATAATTCAAGGCAGTTACCTTATTCCGGTTGAACGACATATTGAAATCAGTGAACCATTTCAACTTCTTATCGACATTAACTGTGCTGATATTAAACTCAATACCCCTGTTTTCAATATCACCGGCATTGGTCTGGATACTGGTGATAGGCAACGTGTTGGAAAGCTGAACATTCAGCAGCACATCTGTGGTTTTCTTAATGTAAGCATCAACATTCAGTACGACCCGTGTTTTGAACAGACTAACATCAAAACCTATATTTGATTGGGTAGTGGTTTCCCATTTAAGGTCGGGGTTTGCATAGGTTGTTTGCGAAGCAGCCGGGCCTGCCAATGGATTCTTAGGTGTACGGCGTGAATACGATATTAATCCGTAGCTCGCGTAGTTGGAAATGCCTTCCTGGTTACCATTTTTACCCCAGCCACTGCGAATCTTCAGGTCGTCGATAAAAGTCAGGTTTCGCATAAACTTTTCTGAAGAGAGGCGCCATCCCGCCGAGAAGGACGGGAAAGATCCCCATTTATTGGCAAGTTTGGATGAGGCATCACGGCGGACAGTTGCTGTAAGGTAATATCTATGATTGTAGTCATAGGCGGCCCGGGCAAAAAATGATGCCAACGCCCATTCCTGTCTGGAAGTGCCGCCGGAGATAATGTTTGCAGCCCATAATGTCCTGACTAAAGAATCAGCCGGGAAATCATTACCGTAAAGGTAGGAATCGTTGCCTTTGAACTTTTGGAGACTACTGCCTGCAAGCCCGGTAAAATTGTGCTTGCCAACTGTGCGGGTAAAATCGAGCGTATTATCCCACATCCAGGTATTGCTGTTATACTTATCGGAGTTGCCGATACCATTTTGCTTGCGGCCATAATTGGTGGTGACACGATCGAGGAAGTAGTCCATCTGATGACTGTTTATATCAATACCAAATCTGGATTTGAGTAACAGCCCTTTGATCAGTCTTGCTTCAGCATAGATACTTCCAAAGATCTGATTATCTAACTCTTCCTGGTCAGGAGCGTTCATATAAGCGATCGGATTTTCCCACGAAGGCTGGAATGGATTAGGGTCGTACCAGCCACTGGAATCGTTTTTATAAATATGCAGGAATGGAGGCGTGTTAAGTGCACTCATAATCACGCCACCTCTCCCGGAACTGGCATTATCGGGTGTGTCTTTAGTCTTGAGATTCATCACACTGATGCTGGTTCCTATTTTTAGCCAGGGCTTTAATTCGTTGTCAAGGTTAACCCGAACGCTATATCTGTCGAAACGGGCTGGTTTAACTATACCTTGGTCGGTAAGATAACCAGCGGAAACAAAATATCTTGATTTTGTATCACCACCGGAAACTGATAATTGATGCGACTGATTGTAACCGGTACCAAATACCTGGTCACTCCAGTTGGTGTAATCAGTGAAAGTAGAATCCAGCTCTTTCCCTGTAATCTCAACCATCAATTTCCGGTATTCATCGGTATTCAGAACCTCTATGGGTTTCCGGAGTTTTGATATGCCAAAATAGGTGTTATAAGTGATTACCGGAGTGTTTTCTTTTCCCCTTTTTGTGGTGATAAGCACAACACCATTAGCAGCCCGGGCACCATAAATGGCGGCTGAAGAGGCATCTTTCAGAATACTCATTGTAGCGATATCAGTTGGGCTCAATCCTTTGATGTCAGTGGTTGGAACACCATCCACCACATACAGGGGTTCATTTCCTGCCAGTACCGAGGTTGCACCCCGAACACGTACGGTCAGGCTTTCTCCCGGTTTTCCCGAATTTTGTGTTACCTGAACACCAGCCGCTTTCCCTTGCAGTGCTTGTACGGCCGACACAATGGGCCTGTCTGCAATTTCCTTTTCGCCAACAGTTGATACGGCTGTGGTAAGATCCATTTTCTTTTGAGAACCATAACCAATAACTACAATCTCGTTGAGAAGTTTAATGTCTTCCAGTAAAACCACATTAATGACTGATTGATTTGTAACAGGTATTTCCTGGGTCACAAACCCAACATACCTGAATACTAAAACACCTCCGCTTACCGAAATCTGGTAACCACCATCCAGATTAGTGATAGTACCGTTCGAAGTGCCTTTGATTTGTATAGTGACACCAGGCAGTCCGATGCCGCCAGCATCCGTTACTTTACCGGTGATTGTCCGGTTTTGGGCAAAAGCTGAGACGGAAAGTGCAGAGAAAATAAGGAGCGTAAAGATTTTTTTCATAGCCGGATGGTTTTTGTGATGAATTCAAGTTTCATATGCAACTTTTCGATATGTGTAAGTTAGTAATATAAATTCAATTGGATTTAAAATCCCAATTATTTTCAGACTGTTATCTTGCTAGTGTTCTACAAATTGGCTCAGCATTGTCAGATTAACAATCCCGCAAAATGAATTGGTTAGAAAAACCGGAATAGCGTATGAAACCGGATTATTTGCGCTTTTTCTTTTGCTGCCCAGGTGCGTAGGCTTTGGCGCTTTTTTCACCGGTAACCATTTTCATTTGTCCCAGCGGGACGTGTTTTTTTCTACAACCCGCGGGGAATGCTTAACGGCCTCTTTACTGTCAATCTTGATCCCGTTGACCCCGTGGAATACTCCTGGCCGAAAGTGAGCCGGGGGTAGGTAGCACCTTCACCGCAGAGTTGCCGCTGATCCGGGAAAATCAGTCATTTGATCCATAATAAAGTTGATTTCGTCGATCAGGCCATGCGACGAGTAGGTGGCTCCGGATATGGCATCAATATTTTTGTGTAAGGCAAACGTGCTGTCGGGTTTGGTATAAAACTGGGCGAGCCACTTTTTATTGGTAACCTCAGATCCATACTCCGACCGGTACTTCAGAATCCGGATCAGGCTGATTTTACCGGCCGGATCAATCACCACCATCAGATCAAAACGCTCAAACCGTCCTTGTGCAGAGGTCAGCACGAGGGTGCCGGCGGTTTCACCCGACCGGCTCAGTATCCGGTAAAATTCGCGGGTGTCAGTTGTTTTAATGTGTTCTGCCTTATTAAATATATCAGACCAAACGGTCAGTTCCTTCGTAACCTGCTTATTATAAGCGGCCCAGAAGGGCTGGTCGGGGGTAGCAGACACACCCCCGAAGCCCAAAAGAATGATCAGTAAACGGATCATTGTCAATCGTTGTTAAAACCAAACACCGATACCGGCATTCAGATAGGTTGTAAAACTGCTGTCTGCCTTTGATTTCCGCATCCGTGCATCCACTTTGAAAACGGCTCCCTCAGCAGGTTTCCAGCCCAGGCCGAACACATATTCATTTACACTGAATTTATCCTGGCGAGATGTTCCCGGTTCAACCTCAAGATGTGTATCATAATGCTCAAACCGGCAGAAAACATTCAATTGATGAGAACTGGAGGTTAGCCTGAAAGCGTTATAAGATTCTTCAATGTAGTATCCGGTTACAGCCGATCCGAGATCGCCATGGGTAAAACTGTTGTAAGCCGAACTATTTGATTGTTTTGCGTAGATAATTTGCCCCCTTGCCTGAAACCCTTTCCAACTGTAGCGCGCATCCAGACCGACCATTGCGATCCCGACAATGGAGGAGTCAGCCCGGGCGGTGAGAGCGCCATCGGACTTATCCAGGTTATTGAACAGGGCCGATTGCGTATCTCCGAAATAGCCGGCGAGGCCAATCTTCAATCCCATGATCCCGAAATAATCCAATTTGGCCGAGAGGTTGGGTGCCGACAGGAAAGACTTGGCTCCCCGCTGTCGACCGTTCCTCAGATAACCCGATCCGTTCAGCGTACCTTTGCCATCTGAACCATAGCTACTGAAGCCGTTGACCAGGTAAACCTGGTATTTGAGTCCTATGTCCTGAAACCGGCCGGTAAATCCGGCACCGATCTCCCGCCAGGTGGTTGGAACGATCGTATTGTCGACCATCGGACGCAACACCCCGTTGAAGGCGGTCGGTTCATGGTATTCATTTATTATACCCATCGGGATGAGCATCAGACCAGCGCGGAAGCTGAGCGCATCGTTGAACGTATGGTTCAGAAAGGCCTGCTCAACGTATAGTTCCTTTACGTGTTCGAATTCCACCTCGGTGAGGAACTGGGTCTTATCGGAAAACCGGTAGCCCATGCTGATAACCATTCTTGACACGTCGAGACTGGCATTGGACCGTTTGCCCGATTGCAGCTGGCTGGTCATATCCACCTGGGCATATCCACCGATATTAAGCTTTTGGGCGGTATTCGAAATCAGAGTCGAGGCCAGATTCTGTGGACTGTTATCCTGCTGGCCGAACACCGAAAGAGCAGCCACACTTATAAAAAAGGAGTAAATAAGTCTTTTCATCGTGATTAATTTTAACCACAAAGATAGACTTATTTTTATTTAGTCTAAATTAGAATAATATTTCCTTATAACCGCTAACCGCTAACCGCTAACCGCTAACCGCTAACCGCTAACCACTAACCGCTAACCACTAACCTATTATCTATTATCGGGTTAAATCATCTCTAAAACCACCACCGACTTCGATGGCATCGTTACCTGCAGCGATGAAGCATTGATCTTCTTGAAGTTCTTGAAGTCGATCGGCTTAACTACCTCCGGTTTGTCAAATGAATTGAACGAATTGTATTCCGGAGCAGTGAGGACAGATGCTACTGTGACTTTTCCAAAAGATTTGCCAACAAGTTCCACCGAGAGGGTGATCTCCTTATCAGGATTGAGGTTGGTAATAGAAACATGGATATTGCCATTCTTATCTTCCGAGACTGAGCTGCTTAATGCAGGGATCTTCTTTCCGTCCATTTCATAATCTTCAGCGATCAGGTGGCTGGGCAGCAGTTTGGCATCCTGATGGACCTTGTACATTTTAAAGACATAGTAGGTGGGAGTTAATATCATCTTACTGCCTTCGGTGAGGATAACAGCCTGCAATACGTTAATAGTCTGGGCGATATTGGCCATCTTGACCCGATCCGCATGGTTATTAAACACGTCAAGGGTAACCGAAGCGATCATTGCATCGCGGATGGAATTCTGCTGAAACAGGAAGCCCTCTTCAGTGCCAGGTTCAACATCAGTCCAGATACCCCACTCGTCCACCATCAAACCAACTTGCTTTTTAGGATCATACTTATCCATTATGGCGCTGTGCTTTTCAACCAGCTCATTGATCTTCAGCGCTTTCTCAAGTCCGGAGAAATAATACTTCTTTTCGAAACCGGTTGCAGCGGTTTTGTTTCCCCAACCAGGCCCGGCAATAGTATAATAGTGCAATGACAGGCCACTCATGGCACCGGGTCTTTGTTTCATAACAACATCGGTCCAGTTATAATCGGCACCATTGGCACCGCAACCGATCTGTTGCAACTTCCATTGACCATAAATCCCGGCCATCTCGGAATAGTTCCGAAGGAGGTTAACGTAATAGTCGGGGGTCATGCTCCCACCGCAGCCCCAGCTCTCATTGCCAACACCGAGATATTTCACATTCCAGGGCTTTTCGCGCCCGTTCTGCCGGCGAAGGTTGGCCATCGGAACGTCCTTATCGGAGTTCATATACTCTATCCATTGTGTCATTTCAACAACCGTACCGCTGCCAACATTAGCCGATATATAGGGTTCACAGCCAAGCATTTCGCACAGGTTCAAAAACTCGTGAGTTCCGAACGTATTATTTTCAACCACCCCACCCCAGTGGTAGTTCATCATCTTAGCCCGCTGATTTACCGGACCGATGCCATCTTTCCAATGATAGGTATCGGCAAAGCAGCCACCCGGCCATCGTAGAACAGGTATCTGCATCTCTTTCAGTGCATTAACAATATCCGAACGATATCCGTTTATATTGGGGATTTTTGAATCCCTGCCCACCCAGATGCCATCGTAAATACAACGGCCCAGATGTTCGGCAAAATGACCGTAGATATTCTTGCTGATCACCACATTTCCTTTAGTGGCATCAACAATCAGTTTATTGGTTTCCTGGGCATTAGCGGCAAGAGCAATCAGGAAAATACAAAGGAAGGAATAGATTCGTTTCATGGCGCAGGGTTTATTAGTGTAATTTTTACAGTTATCAAAAATAAGAATTTTATTTTATGCCGCGATGTAGGGACGCATAATTGCGTCCATAATTGCGCCCATTGTGAATCATCCGGAAATCCATCATAAGGACGCAATTATGCGTCCCTACGATATTTCATATAGTGGGGCAAACTTACCACCAAAAAGAAAACCA
>Ga0265292_1002528_pt1 | contig 12553 bp, 8 predicted proteins | sample Munlanlewell296A_FD_189080 | JGI IMG/M metagenome (GOLD analysis project Ga0265292, IMG submission 189080) | Leachate microbial communities from a municipal landfill in Southern Ontario, Canada - Leachate well 296A | ecosystem: Engineered > Solid waste > Landfill > Unclassified | place: Canada...
AACTTCAAGCTGCAATTCTCCCATCCCCGAAATTATTGTTTGTCCTGTCTCCAAGTTTGATTTAATCCTAAAGGTCGGATCTTCATCGGAAAGTTTTCCCAAAGCCAAACCCATTTTTTCCTGATCGGATTTTGTCGCAGGCTCAATGGCCAAAGAAATAACCGGTTCCGGGAAAACAATCGATTCCAATATAACCGGATGTCCGGGATCGCAAAGGGTATGCCCGGTAGTGGTATCTTTTACGCCGACGGCCGCCACTATCTCTCCGGCAAAAGCATTGTCGATTAACTCTCTTTGATCGGCATGCAGCAGCACCAGTTTGCCTATTCTTTCCGGACTTTGTTTTGTTGAGTTGTATATCGCCTGGCCTGCGGAAAGTTTTCCCGAATAGATTCTTAAATAAACCAAGCGGCCAACATGAGGATCGGTCACAACTTTAAAGGCCAAGGCCGAAAACGGGGCATCATTTTTTCTCTCTCTTGTCTCTTTCTCCCCTGTTTTTGGATTTATCCCTTCAATGGCCGGTAAATCCAAAGGAGAGGGAAGAAATTCAATTACCCCATTCAAAAGAAGCCTTACTTCGGCAGTCCGGTTGTCTCCCCCAAAAACCGGGAAGAATTTCCCGGATATGACACCCTTTCTTGTGGCCTTTTTGAGCTCTATTTCGGAAGGCTCTCGACCTTCCAAAAACTTTGTCAAGGTAATATCGTCAAACTCCGAGACTTTTTCTATTAGTTTATTTCTGTATTGTTTGCAAATCTCAACCAATTCCGAAGGGATTTCTCCTTCGATTAGGGCGTTATCTTCAACCGCTTTATAGGTATACGCCTTCATCTTAATAAGATCCACAACCCCCCTATGGTCGTGCTCTAAGCCAATGGGATACATCACCGGGGCAGCGTTTGCTCCCAATCTTTCCTCTATCGATTTCAAGCTCCCTTCGAAGTCGGCTCCGATTAAATTTAATTTGTTTAAAACACAAATTCTCGGAACTTTATATCTATCGGCCTGCCGCCAAACGGTTTCGGACTGGCTTTCAACCCCGGTTCTGCCGTCAAAAACCATGACGGCCCCGTCCAAAACCCTCAAAGATCTTTCCACTTCGGCGGTAAAATCAATATGTCCGGGAGTATCAATGATATTTATTCGGTAACTACCTGCATTGACGGAACTTTTTTCCTTAAATTCCCAAAAAGTGGTAATTGCCGCAGAAACGATAGTAATTCCGCGCTCTCTCTCCTGCTCCATCCAATCGGTCACGGTAGTCCCTTCATCCACGGAACCTATACGGTAAGTTTTCCCCGTTTCAAAAAGAATTCTTTCCGTAGTTGTGGTTTTACCGGCATCAATGTGGGCAATAATACCGATATTCCGGATTTTTTCCAACGGCACTTCACGGTTTTTTGTAACCGTCATGATCATCGCCGATTTTTTCTTTTGAACTTCAGCTGCCATATTAAAACAAAATACTAGATACTAGGATATTAGGATACTAAAGATACTACCAGTTAAAATGCGCAAAAGCTCGATTGCTTTCTGCGACCCTTTCAACTTCCTGCCTTTTCTTCACCGCCGCTCCTTCACCTTTCGAAGATTCAATTATCTCCGTTGCCAATTTTTCGGCATAGGTATGAAATTCACTGTTTGATCTCCCCCTGGCCGCCGCAATCAGCCACCTTAAACCCAAAGACTCTTTTCTCGGACCCCTCACGCTCATAGGAACCTGATAGGCGGCACCACCCACTCTTCTTGGCCTTACTTCCATTGTTGGTTTTATTTTTTCCATTGCTTGAGCAAAAACTTTAATCGGATCCTCACCCGTTTTTTCTCCGACAATCTCAAAAGCTTTATAAACCTCTTTTTGTGCCACAGATTTTTTTCCATCCTTCATACTCCCGTTGATAAGCTTTGTTATTACACAATTAGCATAAATAGGATCGGGGCTAACTTTCCTTAATTTTACCTGACCTCTTCTCGCCATAATTATTTTACGGGCGTTGCCTCCACGGTAGGCGTACTTACAGGAGTACTTTTGCTACCGCCCCCTCCTTTCTTTGTACCGTATCTGCTTCTTGATGTTAATCTGCCGACAACACCGGTTGTATCATATTTACCTCTTACTATTGTATATTTAACTCCGGGCAAATCTTTAACCCGGCCACCTCTTACCAAAACAATTGAATGCTCCGCCAGCTCATGACCTTCACCGGGAATATAGGCCGTCACCTCCTGTTTATTGGAAAATCTTACTCTTGCCACTTTTCTCAAAGCAGAGTTCGGCTTTCTGGGTGTCATTGTCCTTACCGACACAACAACACCTCTCTTAAAGGGGGATGAAATCTCAGAAAACCTTCTGTCTTTTGCATTAAACCAGCGCCTCAAAGAGGTTGTTTTGGTTTTTTTAACAATTTTCTTTCTTCCTTTTCTAACTAATTGTGATATTGTAGGCATAATTTTTTATTGTTAACCTGAATTATATCAGAGACTCGCTTCATCAAACATCTGAGCACGTTCCGGTGTTACGGGAATTAACCTGCCGATTATTACATTTTCTTTAAGCCCTAAAAGTTTGTCTTCTTTTCCGAAAAGAGCCGCATCCGTTAAGATATCGGTAGTTTGTTCGAATGAAGCAGCGGAAAGCCAGCTCTCCACATGCAACGCCCTTCTGGTAATACCCAATATCACCTGGTGAGCCGACGCGGGTTCTCCTCCGGCAGCCAGTACTTTCTCGTTCTCTTCTTCAAAAAACACCTGGTCAACAACTTCCCCGGGTAAGAAAGGTGTATCTCCGGAAGTGGTAATTCTTACCCCATCGCTCATCTTTCTGACAATAACCTCAAAATGTTTATCATTGATGGGAATTCCTTGTGATTCATATACCTTTTGAACCTCACTCACAAGATATTCCTGGGCGCTAATTAAGCCCTTAACCGCAAGAATTTCTTTTAAGTCCAAGGATCCGGCTGCTAACTGTGTCCCGGCCTCAACCGTCTGACCATCTTTCACCACCAGTTTTGCCGTTTTCGGAATAATATATTCTCTTTCTTCCTTTAACTTTACTTCCTTGCTTGTAATTATAGCTTTCCACCCCTGTGCCGCTTCCGTAATCCTGACTTTTCCCGATATTTCCGCAAGAGGAGATAGCGCTTTTGGAATTCTTGCCTCAAAAAGTTCCTCCACCCGAGGCAGACCCTGGGTCACGTCGACTCCGCCAATGGCTCCCGCGGCGTACTTTGTACGAAGTGTAAGTTGTGTACCCGGTTCTCCGATAGATTGGGCTGCGGTAACTCCGACGGGCGTTCCTATTTCCACAAGTTTCTTATTCGAAAAGTCCCAACCATAACATTTTTGACATATTCCGTGCTTTATTCTGCAAGTTAATGGTGAGCGGACAACTACCTCCGACACTCCTTCCGAAACGATTAGGGACGATTTTTCTTCATTAATAAGCTCTTCTTTCGATGCCAATTTTTTGCCTTTGGGAGATACGATATCTTCAAAAGCAAACCTTCCCACTATACGGGCAAAGAATGTGTTTGCGCGGGAACCTTTTCTTATTACAAAACCCTTTTGGGCACCACAATCTTCTTTTCTTACCAGAACGTCATGGGCCACATCAACCAGCCTTCTTGTCAAATATCCGGCATCGGCAGTCTTAATTGCCGAATCGGTTAGTCCTTTCCTCGAACCCCTTGAGCTTGTTACATATTCGAAAACAGATAGACCCTCCTTGAAATTGGACTTTATGGGAAGCTCCACAATTTTTCCAAGAGGATCAACAACCAAGCCCCTGATTGCGGCCAATTGTTTTACTTGATCTCTTGAAGCACGACCAACCTTGGCATCAATAACCAATTTAATTGGGTTCATCGCATCCATGGCTTCCCATGTTTTATCGGCAAGATCTTCCGATGTTTCAATCCATACCTCTTGGATTAATCGCTTTTTCTCTTCCGGCGTTATCAACCCCTGATGAAAGTTGCTTTCTATAACGGAAACCTCATCTTCCGCCGCTTTTATCATCTTGGGCTTTTGCGGCAAGATCTGGGCATCGGCAATTCCAAAAGACAATCCGGATACGGTTCCACCGTAGAAACCAAGATTTTTAATCGCGTCCACCATATCTCCAACGACTTGGTTCTCATTTGAGTTATATGCTTTTGTAAAGAGCCCTTTGATAATCGTAGAAGTAACCGCCTCGTTTACAAACTCAAAGCCCGACGGTAATGTTTCATTGAAGAGAATTCTACCTGCCGTAGTTTCTATGTTTTCACTACCCATTCTAACGGTTATTCTTTGCTTAAGCTCAATTTTTCTTGCCTGAAAGGCGGTTATCGCTTCTTCTTTGTCTGAAAAGATGGTTTCAGAAAGTTTAAGACGGGTATCTTCACTGGTCAAAAAGTAAATGCCAAGAGCTATTTCCTTGGTAGCCGGAGTGGTCACCGGGGAGCTGTCTGACGGCCGCAATAGATTGTGGATAGGAAGCATAAGATTTTTTGCTTCATCAATTGCTTTCTTCGAAAGAGGAACGTGTACGGCCATCTGGTCTCCGTCGAAATCGGCATTAAACCCCGAACAGACTGCAGGATGAATACGAATCGCGTCACCTTCAATCAATACCGGATAAAAAGCCTGAATTCCAAGCTTGTGTAAAGTCGGAGCGCGGTTTAAAAGAACGGGGTGATCTTTGGTGATTTCTTCCAAAATATCAAAAATTTCGGGAGGTCTTCTTTCAAGCATGTTTTTGGCACTTTTTACATTCGGCGCAATGCCTCTCACTATCATTTCTCTTAAGACAAAGGGCTTAAACATTTCCAAAGCCATCTCTTTGGGTAAACCACACTGGGTAAGAGATAGTTCCGGACCGACAACGATGACCGATCTTCCCGAATAATCGACCCTTTTACCGAGCAGGTTTTGCCTAAATCTTCCCTGTTTACCACGCAGCATGTCGGAAAGTGACCTTAAGGGCTGTTTCCCCCGCCCCTTCCTTGTTGCCTTCCTTTGTGAAGCATCGATCAGAGAATCTACCGCCTCCTGAAGCATTCTTTTTTCATTTCTTAAAATTATTTCCGGTGCCCCAAGTCCGATAAGGTGTTTCAAACGGTTGTTTCTGTTTATTACTCTTCGATACAGATCATTTAAATCGCTGGTGGCAAAACGTCCCCCCGAAAGTTGAACCATTGGCCGAAGATCAGGAGGCAAAACCGGTAAAACCCGCAAAATTGTCCAGGCCGGATCTATCTTTGAACGCCTCATTCCGTTGACCAGTTTTAGCCTTTTGGCAATCTTAACAAAACGGGCGCTTTCGGATTTCACCTCATCGAGTTCTTTTTTAAGCTGAACTGAAAGTTCTTCCAGGCTGATTTTCTCAATAGCGGAAAGTACGGCATCGGCTCCCATCTTAACAACCAGAAAATCGGAGGCGCCGTATTCCGAAAGTCTATCAAATTCATCCTCACTTATAATATCCAGGGTTTTTATGTTTTTTACCAAAGAAATCAAATTGTCAAAAAGTTGAGCCGTTTTTTCAATTGTCGTTCTTTCCTCTTCCTTTAAAGAGGTCTCTTTCTTCCTTAATTCCAAATCGATCTCGCTTTGAGCCAAAGCAAGCTGTTCTCTGTCTTTTATTTTCGACTCCATTTTTTCTTTTTCTTTCACTGTTTGTTCCCTAAGTTGCCCGTAAGCTTCCTTGAATGAATCGGAAATCTCCTTTTCACGCGTTTCTTTCCCTTTTATCAAAATCTTCGCAGCTTCTTTCCTCAAGTCTTCTTTCGTATCAATTACCAAATACCTCGCAAAGTAGATTACCTGTTCGACCGCTCTTGGGGCGGAACCTAAAAGAAGCGATATCCTTGAGGGCGCACCTTTAAAGAACCAGACATGAGCTACGGGAGTTGCCAGAGTGATGTGTCCCATTCTTTCGCGCCTGACTCTGGCCTGAGTGACCTCAACACCACATTTGTCGCAAATAACTCCTTTGTATCTTATTCTTTTGTACTTGCCGCAATAACATTCCCAATCTTTTGTCGGACCAAAAATCCTCTCGTCAAAAAGTCCGTCTTTTTCGGGCTTTAGTGTCCTGTAATTAATTGTTTCCGGTTTAGTAATCTCACCACGGGACCATTTCCTGATATCCTCAGGCGAAGCAAGCCTAATAATCAGGCTTTTAAAATCCGCCAACAGTCTTAAATCTATTAATTGATCCATCTTTAATTTACCTCCGCAACCACTTCAGCCCCGGCGGCTTTAGCCAACTCCATTCCTTCGACCGCTTCACCTTCAGTCTCCTTAGCAACAACAACGCCCTTGGGTTCTATCGAAAGGTTAAGGGAATTCAACTCTCTTACCAAAACCCTGAACGATTCGGGAACGGTAGACTCCGGAATATCTACCCCCTTAACGATCGCCTCAAAAGCCTTTGCCCGCCCAATAATATCATCGGATTTAATCGTCAACATTTCCTGAAGAGTATAGGCTGCCCGATGAGCCTCAAGCGCCCAGACTTCCATTTCTCCAAGTCTCTGTCCGCCCATTTGGGCTTTACCACCCAAAGGCTGTTGGGTCACCAAAGAATACGGACCCGTTGAACGGGCATGAGTCTTGTCCTCAACCATGTGAGTAAGTTTCATTATGTAGGCTGTTCCCACAACAGTGTCTTCCTTAAAAATCTCACCCGTTTTACCATCCCGCAATCTGGTCTTTCCGTTAGCAGGTAATCCCACACTTTTCAACTCTTGCATCACCACATCCTCGGAAATCTCGTCAAAAACAGGCAGGGCTGCTTTCTCGCCCTTTTTGGATAACGCCCAACCAAGATGAGTCTCCAATAATTGCCCTAAATTCATACGGGAAAGAACAGAAAGAGGAGAGATGATAATGTCAATCGCCGTTCCGTCGAAAAGATAAGGCATATCGGAAACGGGCATTATTTTTGCTACGACTCCTTTATTTCCGTGCCTTCCCGCAACCTTATCACCCACGGTTAATTTCCTTACTTGCGCGACTCTAACCACGACCCTCTTTAAGACGCCCGGACCAAGTTCATCTCCCCTGTCTTTATCCAATATTGAAACACTTACGGTTATTCCCTTTTCTCCATGAGGAACTCTTAGAGAAGTATCCCGCACCTCCCGGGCTTTTTCTCCGAATATAGCACGCAAAAGCCTCTCTTCAGAAGTAAGTTCCGTTTCTCCCTTTGGAGCAATTTTCCCCACCAAGATATCGTTTGGTCCAACCTCGGCTCCAATGACAACTATTCCGTCCTCCGCCAAATTAGCCAACTCTGTTTCGGCGACATTGGGAATATCGCGGGTCAACTCTTCCGGCCCAAGCTTGGTATCAACCACATCCGCTTCATACTCCTCAATATGAATAGAGGTTAAAAGATCTTCTTTAACAAGCCTGTCCGAAACCAAAATTGCGTCTTCAAACCCATAGCCCCCCAGGCAAGTATAGGCAATGGTCAAATTTCTTCCCAAAGCCAGCTCTCCGCCGTCAATGGCTGGCCCGTCTGCCAAAAGATCTCCCGTCCTAACTTTTTGCCCAACCGAAACTCTCACTTTTTGGTTGTAACAAGTTGAATGGGCGGTTCTTCTAAACTTTGTCAGGTAATATATTTCCCTTCTTCCCGATTCGGCTATGTCAATATCTTCAGCTTTAGAGTTTTCCTCAACTTTTTTGTCAAGTTTAATCTCAATTTTTTCGGCATCAACATAATCAACCGTTCCCGAATGCCTTACCCGGACAACCCTGCCCATTCCGTTAGCAATCATCTCTTCCATTCCGGTGCCGACAATGGGTGCCTCCGGAGATACGAGGGGAACTGACTGGCATTGCATATTGGAACCCATTAAAGACCTGTTACCTTCGTCATGCGCCAAAAAAGGAATCAAAGATGCCGAGGCGCCAACAACCTGACGGGGAGTGATATCTACATAGTCAACAAGCGAAGCCGGCCCTTCGATAAAATTACCCCTATACCTTAAGGCAACTCTTTCGTCCAAGATGAAACCCGCTTTATTGGTGTTTACACCGGCATGGGTAATATAATAATCTTCTTCATCGTCCGCCGTAAAATAGACAATCTCATCCGTTATTTTGACCGAAGTTTTTTTCCCTTTGACAAGCTTTTTAACCTTTCTGTAGGGAGACTCCAAAAAACCAAATTCGTTTACTCTTGCATAAAGAGCCAAATAGGTAACCAGTCCGATGTTGGGCCCTTCGGGTGAACGAACGGGATCTATTCTTCCGTACTGAGAAGAATTAACGTCACGTATAGAAAATGACGCTCTTTCCCTATTTATTCCACCCGATCCCAAAACTGACACCCGCCTAAGATTGTCGATTTCGGAGAGGGGGTTGGTATCGTCTAAAATTGTAGAGAGCTGATTAGACCTGAAAAACTCATTTAAAGAAGCTATTAAAGGTCTGGCGTTGATAAATGTTGCGGGAACAGGCCTGTCGTCGGGAGAAATCAAACTCATTTTTTCCTTGATAGATCTCTCCAATCTCAAAAGACCGACTCTGAATGCATTTACGGCAACCAGTTCTCCCACCCGTCTTAAACGCCGATTCGAAAGATGGTCAATATCATCGACTCTTCCATTGCCGTTTTGAAGATTAACAAGATATAACAGCGTTCCTAAAACGTCTTGCTTTGTTAAAACCCAAGTAGCCTTTTCATTCGGAAGATTCAAAGACAGTCTCTTATTAATTTTGTAACGGCCTACCTTTCCGAGATCATATCTTCTTGAATCTAAAAAAAGACTCTTAAAAAGCTCTTCCGCATTTTCCAAGACTACCGGCTCACCGGGTCTTAACTTCCGATAAATTTCCAAAAGAGCCTCCTGCCTATTTGTCGTCGAATCCTTGGCAAGAGTAGCTACCATATACTTGTGAATTAAATCCTTATCTACTTCCTGAAACGCTTCCAATATTTCCTTATCACTTTCGATACCCATTGCTCTAAGAAATATTGTTCCCAGCACTTTCTTTCTCCTGTCTATCCGGGCAGAAACGACGTCGTTTTTAGCGACTTCAAATTCCAACCACGAACCGTGGAACGGTCTGACCTCCGCTTTACCCAACATTCTCCCTGATCCCGGATCGAGTTCTTCAAAAAAATACACACCCGGAGACCTAACTATTTGATTAATAACCGCTCTTTCTATTCCATTTATGATGAATGTCCCTCGACTAGTCATTTGTGGAAGATCTCCCAGGAACACTTCCTGAGACACTTCTTTACCGGTCTTTTTGTTAATAAGGGTTGCAACTATTTTTAGAGGAGAAGAGAAGGTTAGACCTTTTTCTTCAGCTATGCGTGGAGGTATTGTCGGCTCACCCAACGAATATTCACCAAAAACCATTTGCCAGTTTTTACCCGTAAAATCATCTATCGGAGTAACTTCTCTGAGCTCCTGTGCAATTCCTTCCGTAAGAAACTGTTCCCACGATTCTCTTTGCACCAAAGAAAGATTTAACTCGGGTAGATTTTTTTCTTCTTTTCCAAAATTTCGACGGGTGGACTTTTGAGTCGGCATTTAGACAAATAAAATCCCGTTATATAAAGACGAGAAGCGTAACCAGGTACGCCTGGATGAGATTATACATAGAGAGAAAAGTATGTCAATAGGTAAACCCTACTTTCCCAAATATTTCCTTATGTTATCGTTGTGCTCACTTATGGTTCTTGCAAAATGAATGACCCCTTTGACATCGTGAATATAAAACCAATAATCGGATTCTTCGGGGTAAACCGCAGCCTTAATCGAGGAAAGGCCCGGACTGGAAATCGGCGTAGGCGGAAACCCTGTTAGTTTATATGAATTATATGGTGAATTTATTCCCAAATCTTCCTTTGTAAGAGGAGTCCACCACTCACATTTGACATCTGATATCTGACATCTGGCATCTGCAACCGCATATTGCAAAGTTGCGTCTATTTGAAGCGGCCAGTCCGCTTTCAGTCTCTTATATATTATTCCCGCTACAACAGGTTTCTCCTCTTCACCTTTTGTCTCTCTTTCAATCAGCGAAGCAGCTATTATGGCTTGGTTTAAACTTCTACCCCCTTTTTGTAAATCCTCACGCATTTGAGAATCCACTTTTTTTTCAAAAGTGGCCATCATCTTCTGCACAACACTTTTAGCCTGAACACTTTTTAAGAATATGTACGTATCGGGAAACAAATACCCCTCCTGATCCAAAGACGCCTGCAAAAATTCTTTAATAAAAGTAGTTTTGTCTTCTTTATCTAGAAACTCGGCAAACTTATAAGCAATTTCTTCTCTTCTTAAGCCTTCGGGAATTGTTGTCCACACTCCCACAGGACCTTTTTTTAGTTCATTTACAATCGCAACAAGAGAAAAACCGGGCGAAAGTCTATATTCTCCGGCTTGTATCTTCTTTGTATTACCAGTAATTTGCACATACAATTTAAATGCAAGACTACTTTTAACGAAACCTTCTTGTTTAAGTTTATTGCCCACCTGGCTTGCAGAAGACCCTTTAATTACCAGAAAATCTTGGAGTTTGGTTTCGTCCGAAACCGGCTTTGAACTTAAGGAAAACCAATAAAGGCCAACTATAAAAATAAGTATTGGAATAAAAAAAAGCAAAACTTTTTTCACGAAAATTGTTGTTACACTTCCTCAAGAAGGGCTCTTCTATACTTTTTTGTATCTTTATCCTGGATAAAAATTCTCCCGCAAGAACAGGTTACCTTCTCATTTTCCGCTTTTCCTTCGGATTTCTTACCGTCGCTTAGTTCTTTCCCACAGCCGACACACCTTCCCTGCGAAAGAAGCCAAGCCTGAATTGGAGAAATTACATTTTTAAACATTACTTCCCGAGTATACCACAAATTCACTTTGTCAAACCGCACTATCCAAATACCCTTGAAGGATAAGTGTGGCAGCATAGGCATCTTCCATTCCTTTACGCTTCTTTCTTTTCATTCCCGCCTCAATTGACACTCTTTGGGCATCGTGAGTAGAAAGTGTCTCGTCAAAAGTTTCTGCACCAATCCTCTTTGCAAATTTTTTAGATTCTTCCGCCATTTTATTTTCAGAAATACCAACTATTACTTTATCTACTTGTAGCACTTGCAATACCTGTAATACTTTTATTACTGCCTCTTCAAAATTATTAACTTTTATTACTTTCCACGGCTCCGCCAACTTCCCTTCGGAAATGGCCAACCCTATCTTTCTTCTTCCGTAATCAATTCCCAGTAGGCGCATAATTATGATCGGGCGGAACAACCCTGGCTCTTATAATATGTCTTTTGGGCTTTCTCGGATCTCCCGGCGGAACACAGGTGACAAGGGTCAAGAAAGAATCGGATTTGTCTTGCTGTAAAACCTGAACGTCGGTAGGATATACGTCAAACCCTGCTTCCACCAAATATTTATAGGTAACACTGTCGTAGTTGATAATTATTTCATCCCCTTTTTTAAGAGAAGGTAAGGTAGAGAAAATTGAAATATAGTCTTTGGGGTTGTAAAAAATAGGCAAAACCGAGTGGCCAAAAATCACGGCATTACCTAACTTACCCGGAACTGCCGTTCCCGGATATTGAATTAGATTTTGAGACAGATCCTCACCGCCAATCGCAACAATGGCGTTCTCGATCTTTAACTTTGGAATAGAAATATTATAAAAAGAAATCTTTGATGAAAAAAAATCTTCTTTTTTTACACCTCCGTAAAACCAGTTACTTGCTTTTGTATAATCCAGTTCGCTGCCGTTTACCGGTTCGGTTGCAGGAATGGGATTAAGCAAAATTCCTTTTTTCGATACCACATCTTTACCTTTGTAAGATAATATTGGCCATAAGACGCCCGTCAAGATTACGGCACCCGAAATTGCCCACACAACAGCCAATATTTTAAACAAAAGGTTCTTTTTCATTAAACTTACTTTTCACTCAACACCTCCAAAGTTATATTTTTGGAGATTCTCGGAAGAGTACCCAACCTGCCCGGAAACTTCGGTTTTATTTCTATCTCAGCCCCCTTAAAACCCGCGATGGACGAAAGATATTTCTCAACCGTATTTGGATCTTTTCCTGTAATTTGTTTAATCAAAGCACCGGAATCAACTTCGGGCAAAAAATTGGCAATTACCCTAATTACAAATATGTCTTTTTCTTTCTCGCTTAATTCAAAAGCAAAAACAAGCTGGTCTGCTCTTAATACATAACCCGAAGGGGCACTTTCTTCCAACACTTTTCTTGAAAACCCGACCAGGTTCTCTTTCGTAACCGAATAGCCTTTTACTTCAAGACCGAGCGTGATTTTTACGTTTTCGGCTTCATCGCCAACCTTACCGCTAAAGACTCTCGATAAAGTTGTGGCCGCCAAAGAAGGATCGATGAAAAACTCTTCCGGCAAAAGATTCTGCAACAAATCCTTTTTTGCTTTCTCCAACAACTCCGAAGAAAGACCGTCTTCCAAGGATTTTTGATCTTCGGAAGAGATTGCCAAAATTTCACGGCTTGACCCACCGGAAAAATTCGATATTACAACGGCATCGATATCGGCCTTAG
>Ga0265292_1002529_pt1 | contig 12552 bp, 10 predicted proteins | sample Munlanlewell296A_FD_189080 | JGI IMG/M metagenome (GOLD analysis project Ga0265292, IMG submission 189080) | Leachate microbial communities from a municipal landfill in Southern Ontario, Canada - Leachate well 296A | ecosystem: Engineered > Solid waste > Landfill > Unclassified | place: Canada...
TCGGCGGACTTATCCTGACCTTCTGGAACATAATGACGGGAAAGCAATCGAAGGAGCAGCAGTAACTTCGGTCGTGTGACATACCCTTGAGTCACAATGTACGGAACCGGACCTCGCGGGAATCAGCGGGGTCCGGTCCTTTTCACTCTTGGCGCCGTCACAATTCAAGATCTTTTGTTACCTGTTGCCCTTCAGATTTTCATCACTCACTCCCAGTCGAGCAAGCGCTGCTGGCCGGTCAGCCCTCTTACAGCCGTCGCGTCCTGGACAACCTCAAGAGTACCCCTGTAGGCTCCGCTATCATCTCGAACGGCGAAGTATCTTATGTAGATGAATCTGTCTTTTTTCTCAATCCAGAAATCCGCGACATCCTTCTTGCCTGACCTGAACTCAGCGATGATCTTCTGCACCTTGTCGAGGCTGGCTGGCGGATGGCAGTTCTGGACCTTGCGGCCGATCACACCGGGACTGCGGGGAAATATCTTGTGCTCTACCTGCGAGTAGTAGCGCACTTCATCGTTTTCATCAACAAAAGAAACCTCTACGGGTAGATGTGTCAGGATCAGGTTTACCTGTTCGGGAGTCAGTTGTCCGGTGGTGAGATCCAGCGAGACGGACCCCTCGGCCGATTTCTTCAAAGCCGGACTAACAGTTTCTTCCGCGGCCCCTCCCTGTTCGGGAACGATCCAGGCATAACCGATCTCGCTTTCACCTCGTCCGACTTTTTGCCAGTCGGTGCCGGAAAGTGTTTCCATGGCCATGGGGAAGAGGATATTCTCTTCCTTGTAGATCATGTCAACGATTGACTTGACTACATACCTGATAGTGTTTAAAGCTTCGTGTCCCTGCGAGGCTGCGAGTTCGCCCCGGGCGGTCTTGATGGCATCCCGGATGTCATCATGGAGCGCCCACATGACCTGGGAAGGCCCTGTGACATTGTATTTCTCAAGCAGGGGGAAGAGCTGGTTTTCCTTCCGCAGATAATGAAGATCGATGTCAGCCAGCCGCTCCATCAGCTGTACGAGCTCGCCCTGGTATTGCCTGAAAAATTCTTCTTCGCCCAGGTCGGCGGCCTTATCAAGGATCTGCGAGATCTCCCGCGTGACTTCCTCAGCGGCCCGGTTCTCGAGCATGAATGTATGAACGGGATGACCTGGAGGTGTGCTGGGCACAGCCCCGCTCTCAAGGGATTCCTGGAACACTTGAACGTGCACATCGCATAAACGCTTGATCTCCGATTCGGGCATGCCCCCTTCGATCAGCCCCTGCTCCATGGCGGCGATTTCAGACGGGGCAACATCCTTGGCAAGGTCGTGGAAGCGCTGCTTCAGGATTTCCATATCCTCGCCGTTATGGAGGTCCATGATTATACCTTTCAGGATCTCCTGCCTGGCTTTGCGGTCCTCTGGCGCCGCGCCTCTAACGCCAACTTCATCGCGCCTGGTTGGCTCCCCCTTGCCATCATTTCCTTGTCCGGCCGTCACCTCTTCGCCGGTATTTTCCCTGATCTCAGTAGCAATTTCAGAAAGAAGCTGATCGATTGGCAGTCCGCCGATGGACGCCACCTGGGCCAGGGAAGCCACTTTACCGACGGTCTTCCTTGAAACAGGGCTCTGTAACAGCTTGTACTTGGGGGACTTGGCCAGGAAGAATCTCAGCAGAAAAGGATAACTGCTCAGCAGGTCGTCGATTTTGGTTTTCGGGCTTAGCTCCACGACAAATAATGTTCCCCGCTTTGAGGTTGTTCTAACTTATTGATCTTGTCCACCTTTTCTGGACACTTTCCCAAGAGTACTTTTTAATACTCATGGAGGTGTTCCAATGGGAAAAAGGACCAGAAGAAGATACACCCGGCAGTTGAGGCCCTTTTAACTTTTTCTCTCGCGCTGTATTTCTGGTGGCCAAGAACACTTGCAATTTACTCAACGTATTGAGTAAAATAACTCAACGTATTGAGTAATTTGTAATATGCCTGCTAAACATGGTATTTAAACGAGCCACATACCAGCTTCTTCTGAAGCATGTCACCGAACCGCGGCGCTTTATCCAGGTGCTTAGCGGTCCCCGGCAGACGGGCAAAACTACGCTGGCCCGGCAGGTTATGGAAGGTTTCAAGGGTCCGTCTCACTACGCAACCGCTGACGAGCCGACGCTTAAGGACCAGGTCTGGGTGGAAGAACAGTGGGAAATCGCCCGGGTTGCCGCTACAGCCGGTGGTAAAAGGCGTAAGACCCTTCTCGTGCTCGATGAAATCCAGAAGATCTCCGACTGGTCCGAAACCGTGAAGCGGCTTTGGGACGAAGACGCGGCCAGCGGTCTTCCTCTTCAGGTAATGGTTCTGGGATCAGCGGCGCTTCTGGTTCAGAAAGGTCTCAGTGAAAGTCTCGCCGGCCGTTATGAGGTTATCCACGTCACCCACTGGTCTTTTGGTGAGATGCGCGAGGCATTTGGCTGGGAGCTGGACCAGTACATTTTTTATGGCGGCTACCCTGGAGCGGCAGCGCTGGTAAGAGATCATGAGCGGTGGGCGGCTTACATACGGGAAGCTCTGATTGAGCCGACTATATCGCGTGATATTCTGCTGATGACTCGTGTTGATAAACCGGCCCTGTTGCGCCAGCTCTTTGATTTCGGCTGTGCCTACTCTGGCCAGATTCTTTCCTACCAAAAAATGCTGGGGCAACTTCAGGATGCTCGTAACACCACAACATTGGCGCATTATCTCGATCTGCTGAATGGGGCCGGTCTTCTGACCGGTCTCCAGAAATATTCAGGCCAGCTGGTGCGAAAGCGCTCTTCGAGTCCCAAACTCCTCGCATTAAACACCGCCCTCATGACTGCGCCGACTCAGATGAAATTGTCAGAAGCTCGGCAGGATGGTGAGTATTGGGGCCATCTGGTTGAAACCGCAGTTGGCGCTTCCCTGGCGAACGGTCTTACAGGTAAAGCGGCAGAACTTACTTATTGGAAAGTTCGGGATCACGAAGTCGATTTCGTGATCAGCCGGGGGAAACAGCTGGTGGCGATTGAGGTTAAAAGCGGCAAAAGGAAAGACAGTCTTCCTGGAATGACGGCTTTTTCACGAGCATATGCTGGCGCACGAAAGCTTCTTGTGGGTGCGGATGGAATCCCGATTGACGAGTTCCTGTTAACGCCGGCGGAAAGCTGGCTGGAATGATGTTGTCATGATTCATCTTAAAGATGCATTGCCGATTTCATTGCTATCCAATTTAAGGTTTTGTATACTTACAACCCCTCTCCCAATAGCAACCAACTGACATGACAAAGCGTTGCCGAACCGGGGTTCCAATAAAATGAATAACCTACCGGAAGAACTTCAAAAAATGCGGGAAGACGACCGCGATGTAGCACTTGTGCTCGATGCGTACGATGAACTTGAGCGCGTGTATCAGGGAGCACTTGAAGCAATGGGCGTGTCCGACAGGCAAGAGACAGACACCATGAATTCGGCCGAGGTAACGCTGTCATTTAAATCTTCTGATTAGTTCAAAAAGGGCTCGTGTGGAAAATGACAAAGGCAAAGGGGAGGCGGAAAAGTTCAAAGCCGGTTAATCGGACAAAACCCGCTGCAAAATCTCCTCGGGATCTCTCTAAACTGAAGGATATCCCCGCTTCGTATCAGGGAATCAATGAATATTTCGAAGTCATCGGAAAAGCAAACCCCTTTACTTTAAGAAAAGAAACCTTTCTACGGATTGAACGAATTATGGGAAGGCCACTGGTTTGTTATGTGACGAAAACCCACAATCTTCCCCAGGGGGTGCCGTCCTACATAGACGATAGTGACCTCACCGGTTTTGATGACTTGATTCAATCTGTTGAAGGAGATTCTGTCGATTTGCTGATTGTCAGCAACGGTGGATCGGCTGAAGCTGCGGAAAGGATAGTGAGGCTGTTCCGTGAGCGCTTTAATACAGTCAGGTTCATTCTCCCCGCAAATGCCTTTAGTGCAGCCACGCTCATCTGTTTTTCTGGTGATGAGATCATCATGGACTCAAGAGCCACTCTGGGACCGATCGACCCTCAAATTAATGGAGTTCCGGCACGTGCAATTCTTCGCGCTTTTGAAAATGTTGAGAAGCGGCTTATCGAGGAAGGCCCACGTGCTTTAACTCCGTATATGCCGCTGCTCTCAAAGTACGACCTCCATATTTTGGAAATTTGTAAGAGTGCAGGGGAACTTTCAAAAGAATTGGCACAGACTTGGCTCAGCACTTATATGTTGGGTGACTCGAAGGACGATTCCCAGATTACGGAAATTGTTGACTTCTTTTCAGATTATGATATTCACAAAAGTCATGGCCGAAGCATAGATCGGGGCAAGGCCAGAGAACTCGGTTTAAAGGTAATAAATGTAGAAGAAATTACCGGCCTGTCGAGCCTGGTGCGCAGTCTTTATAACCAGTACGAACTGTGGTTCGACAGGTCGCCGTTCTATAAAATGTTTGAAAACGCATACGGGATTAATTGGGGCCGGCAAGCCAAAGAAGTTTCTATACAGCTTCCGCTTATGGTCCCACCCGGGTCACCAATGCCTGCTCCTCAGCCTGGCCCTCCTGAACGAACTGAATAAGCGTTTTATGAAACCGCAAGGTCCACGACCACCCGTGAAAAAAGCCGTTTTAAGGAATTGTCAAAATGAGTGGAAAAAAGAAATCTGTGGAACAGAAACGATTTGCAGAAGCCACGCAAAGCTTGGAAAAGATGCAAAAAGAAATTGCTCCGTTTTTACGAAATAAAAAGTATATGTTTCATTCTTCAAGAGGCGAGTGGAATGTAACCTCAAACCTTGTTCGCTAAGGAATGATTCCCCCTGCAGGGTTCGCCCCTGCAGCGCCCATGGGCTAAGGTCCATGGGTTTTTTTATCCCGTTGTTGCCCTGCGAGACAATTCGTAGTTAGATTACATGACACGCAGCTCTCAATAACAGAGAGTATTGTGATGTGCAATGTAATTAATCTACTGAATTGAACGCCGACTACTCAGAAGACGCCCTGGTCGAACAGCCCGCCATCGCTCTGTTTGCAGAGCTGGGCTGGGAGACTGCTGGCTGTTTCCACGAAATCCTCGGTACAAGTGGCGATGGGGCCACCTCTGAGCGATCCTATCTCGGCCGCGAGACCACTTCCGAAGTCGTGCTCGTTCCCCGCTTACGCCAGGCACTCGAAAAGCTCAACCCTGATCTTCCCGCCGAAGCTGTTAACGACGCCATTGAGCAACTGACCCGCGACCGTAGCGCCATGAGCCCGGCTGTAGCGAACCGCGAAATCTACAAGCTTCTGAAAGACGGCGTCAAGGTGGCAACGGGCGACCACGACGGCACCGGCGAGGAGCAGGTCGAGACCGCGCGTGTCATCGACTGGGATAATCCCAAAAACAATAACTTTCTGCTGACTTCGCAGCTCTGGATCTCGGGCGAGATGTACAAAAGGCGCGCGGACCTGGTCGGGTTCGTCAACGGCTTGCCGCTGCTCTTCATCGAGCTGAAAGCCTCCCACCGGCGCCTGGAAAATGCTTTCCGCGACAACCTGCGCGATTACAAAAACACCATTCCACAGCTCTTCTGGTACAACGCCCTCGTTATCCTCTCCAATGGCAGCCAGAGCCGCATCGGCAGCATGACTTCGGAGTGGGGTCACTTCAACGAGTGGAAAAAGATCAACAGCGAGGGCGAGGCGGGAGTTGTTTCACTCGAAACCATGATCCGTGGCGTCTGCGTTAAGGACCGCTTTCTCGACCTGGTGGAAAATTTTACGGTCTTCAGCGATATCCGCGGCGGTCTCATCAAGATGGTCGCCAAGAATCACCAGTTCCTGGGAGTGAATAATGCCATCGAGGCGATGGGCGACGCGCGTGAAAGGCAGGGCCGGCTTGGCGTCTTCTGGCATACGCAGGGGAGTGGCAAGAGCCTCTCCATGGTGTTCTTCTCCCAGAAGGTGCTCCGGAAGCTGCCAGGAAATTACACTTTCCTCATTGTCACTGACCGCACCGACCTCGACGACCAGATCTACAAATATTTCGCCTCGGCCGGTTCCGTGACCGAGGTCGAAATCCAGGCGGCCAGCGGCGAGCACCTTAAGCAGCTTCTCCGCGAGGACCACCGCTTCATCTTCACCCTCATCCAGAAGTTTCGCACCGATAAGGGCGCCACCTATCCTACGCTTTCCGAGCGTGACGACATCATCGTCATCACCGACGAGGCCCACCGCAGCCAGTACGACACCTTCGCCCTCAATATGCGAAACGCGCTGCCCAATGCGTCCTTCATCGGTTTCACCGGCACGCCGCTGATGGTGGGCGAGGAGAAGACCCGCGAGGTTTTCGGTGACTATGTGAGCGTCTACAACTTCAAACAGTCAATGGACGACGGCGCTACCGTGCCGCTTTATTACGAGAACCGCATTCCCGAGTTGCAGCTCACCAATGATGAGTTGAACGAGGACATGGAGCGCCTGCTGGAGGACGTTGAGCTTAACGAGGACCAGGAAAAGAAGCTGGAGCGCGAATTCGCGCGCGAGTATCACCTGATCACCCGCGACGATCGGTTGGAGAAAGTCGCCGAGGATATCGTCGGTCACTTCATGGGCCGGGGCTTTGCGGGCAAGGCGATGGTTGTCGCCATCGACAAGGCGACCGCCGTGCGCATGTACGACAAGGTGCAAAAGTATTGGCGTGAGTATCTCCAGAAGTTGAAGTTCGAGCTTGCTGAGGCAGACTTCGCCGGCAGAGAAGTCGAGCGTGAAGACCTGACAGCTCGGATCATATACATGGAAGAGACCGACATGGCCGTGGTCGTCTCCCAGGCGCAGAATGAAATCGAGGATTTCCGGCGGATGGGTCTGGATATCGCGTCTCACCGCCGCCGGATGGTCAGCGAAGACCTTGACACGAAATTCAAGGACCCCGACGATTCTTTCCGCATCGTTTTCGTCTGCGCCATGTGGATGACCGGCTTTGATGTGCCCAGCTGCTCCACCATCTACCTCGACAAGCCCATGCGCAATCACACCCTTATGCAGACTATCGCCCGGGCAAACCGTGTCTTTGGCGACGAGAAGGTTAACGGCCTGATCGTCGATTACGTTGGCATCTTTCGCAGCCTGCAACGCGCCCTTGCCATTTATGGAACGGCGGCGGGTGGCGCTTTAGGTGAAGGCGACTGGCCGGTTCAGGACAAGTCGGCGCTGGTGGCGGAACTGGGGAAGGCGATTGAGGAGACCGAGGCATATTGCGCCGAGTTGCGCATAGACACCAAGGCGCTTGCTGCCGCAGACGGTTTTGATTTCATCAAGCTGCGCGACGACGCGGCGGACACCATTGTCGCCAAAGAGGAGAGCAAAAAGCGTTTCCTGTCGCTGGCGGACAATGTGAATCGCCTGTTTCGGGCGATACTGCCGGACAAAGCAGCCAACGAATTCGGCCCTGCACGGGCGCTTTTTTCTGTCATCGCGGACAAAATCCGTTCCGATGCGCCCGAGGTGGATGTCACTGAAGTTGTGGATTCCGTCGATCGTCTGCTGGATGGTTCCATCGCGGTAGAGGGCTACATCATATCTGCTTCAGATAACGCAGTTGATCTCAGCAAGATAGATTTCGATGCGCTGCGGGCCAGGTTTGAAAAAGGCCATCGCCATCTCGAAACAGAGAAGCTTAAAACGGCGCTAACCGTGAAAATAAAAAAGATGGCTGCGCTCAATCATAGCCGTATGGATTTTCTGAATAAACTCCAGGAGATGATAGACGAATACAACTCAGGCGCCTGCAATGTGGAGGAGCTCTACAACCGGCTGCTTGAACTCACCCGGGAGCTGAGCCGGGAGGACCAGCGCGCTGTTTCCGAGCAGCTGAGCGAGGAGGAGCTGGCCATATTCGATCTACTGACCGGACCGGAGATGGAGCTTTCAGAAAAGGAACGCAAGCAGGTGAAAAAAGCTGCTCGGGATTTATTGGAAACTCTCAAGAAAGAGAAGCTGGTCCTGGACTGGCGCAATCGGCAACAGCCGCGGGCGGCGGTACGGGTTGCTATCCGCGATACGCTGTACGACGAACTGCCAAACGCATACTCGGAAGAGCTTCACGATCAGAAATGCGATCTTCTATATCAGCACGTCTACGATTCCTACTTCGGGCAGGGCCGAAGTATTTACTCGTCGGCGGTTTAGCAGCAGAAAAGGCGCCAGTGAATTGTTTGGTCGCTTGCTCCGCAGTAGTCTTCCTTACCGCTCTTTCCAAGCGCTTTAAAAGGCGAGGTTCATGTCTGCCTGCATCATGACCTCTGTGTAATAGGTGGCTGGATCGGCCACTGTTACCCCGAGCACCAGATCGTTTATATTCATGCCGAATACGGATAGGTTGAGTGGGCAGGCGAGAAGTGTTGCTCCCTCGTAATATAGCGTCTCCATTAGCAGGCTGATTTCCGGCAGATCCATTTCCTCCATCATTTTCATTACGGCATCCTGTGCTTCCTGGGGCTGGTCGGGAAGGCACACCAGCTTGTCAATCTTGTCTTTGTGGACGGCGTTGATGCCGCGGGAGCCAAAAAAGATCGTCACTTTTGAACCGGCCCGCAAAAGGCTCTGCGCCGTCATCAAGGCATTGAATACCAAACACATCTCGTCATGAAAGCACATTATTGAGACGACTTTCGCTGGTTTTTTCTCCTGATTCATACATGCCTCCCTGATTGAAGGAAAAACTTTACAGGCTTATCAACTATTTTCTCTTACATGTCTTCGCTGCCCCACAAAGGATCGTTGCCGAAACGCTCCATCCAAAGCTCTTCCTCAGACAGATAGTTCGCCACCTCCTCCCGGGAGAAAGAAAAACTGTACTGGTCGCAATAAGCGACGAGGGTCCTGTATGCCTCCATGATCTTCCGGGTCATATCGTTGCAACGTACGATGTCATCGCTGCACTTATCCGGGTGCCACTGGTTGAGCAGTCTTTTGAAATTCGCCCTTACCTCCGCAATGGTCGCGCGCTCAGGCAGTTCCAGAATCTCCCTGGCGTTGTTTATCTCCTGGTACAAATCCATATCTTATTGATCACCCATTTAACATGATGGCTCTTTTTGTGTTTCGGGTACGGCCTGGATGGCAACAAAGGCGCCCCTGTCAGGCAGAATGCGGCCGCCGACTCTCTCGAAGAATCGATGTTGTCGCAAGAGCAGTGAACTGTTTACCGGCGGGAAATAAAGCAGTGTTCTCAACCCCTCGATTTGAAATCCATTTTCCAGCAGCAGGGCCGCCAATTTTTTCGGGCTGAAAAAACGCGCGCCGGAGAAGCTGCTTTTCACGAGGCGGCGTTTGACACGGCGCCACCAGGCCCAGGGACTCAAACTGTTCAGTTCGCCAAGGACGAGCCTGCCGTTCGGTTTCAATACACGCAGTGATTCACGCAGCAGGCGGACGGGCTCGGCAGCGAAACAAAGGACGGTCACGGCAATGACCAGGTCGAATTCGTCATCGTGAAAGGGGAGAGCCTCCGCGTCGGCCACAGTAAATCCGACTTGCTGCCCGACTTGCTGCCCGTCTTGCGCCGCCATTGAACGGGCCAGGGAAACCATGTTTTCAGACTGGTCGACACCGGTTGTGTTCGCCCCCCGTCGGGCTAGCTCCAGGGTGAATGCGCCCGTACCGCAGCCGATATCAAGCGCTTTCTCACCAGGCCGGGCCGCGGCGAAATCCATGACAGCCGCTTTCTCCAGATCCAGGCAGACCCGGCCCAGCGGTGACGCGTACCAGGCGTTGTACTTTTCGGCGAATTCCGGCTTTTCGCTCCCAATCATTCAGGTCAGCCTTTCGCCGATCAGATTCGCCGCGATTTGCAGCTCTTCCCTCGTGGTCCAACGCCCCAGGCTGAAACGGACTGCGGCCAGGCCTCTCTCCGCCTCTACACCCATCGCCGCCAATACGGGAGAAATGGTTTCCAGATTATCGTGGCAGGCGGAACCTGTAGACGCGCAGACTTCTGTCGTTCTGCCGAGCAAATCGGCTGCGTTTATCCCCGGGAAGCTGACGTTGAGTGTGTTTGGCAGGCGCTCTTCCGGGTGTCCGTTCAGTTTTATATCTGCTACCTTTTCCTTCAGCAGACCGAAGAACTCGTCCCGGAGTCCGGTAAGGCCGGTGACCCTGTCTGAAAGCTCATCCTCGGCCAGTTCGCAGGCTTTACCGAGCCCGGCAATACCGGGTACGTTTTCTGTTCCCGCCCGTCTTCCCCCTTCATGCCCTGCTCCATGGATAAACTGATCGACAATCGTTCCAGGACGAACGTAGAGGACGCCGACGCCCTTGGGGCCGTACAGCTTGTGGCCGGCCACCGTCATCAGGTCCACCTTCAGATCTTCAACCCTGGTGGATATCTTGCCTACCGATTGAGCGGCATCGGTATGAAAAACAATATCGCGCTCCCTGGCAATATCGCCGATGGCCGCGATGGGCTGAATGGTTCCGACCTCATTATTTGCGTGCATGATTGTGATGAGTATGGTCTTGCCGGTGATGGCGTTTATGACATCCTCAGGGTTCACCATTCCGAACTCGTCCACCGGCAACCAGGTGATCTCAAAACCGTGCGACTCCAGATAGCGGCAGGGATTTGTGACAGCCGGGTGTTCAATGCCGGACGTGATAATGTGGTTGCCCCGACGTCGGCTCGCCCACGCTACTCCCTTGATGGCATGGTTGTTCGCTTCGCTGCCGCCGCCCGTGAACACGATCTCCGGAGAATCGCATCCGAGGAGGATCGCTACTTTCTCCCTTCCCTCAGCCACGGCTTTACTGGCCTGCTCTCCGTACCAGTGGCCGCTCGAAGGATTGCCAAAGCGGTGCCGGAAGTAGGGGAGCATCTCATCGACGACCTCATCGGCGACCGGCGTCGTTGCGTTATAGTCCAGGTAGATGTGCTCCATGAAGATCCTTTCTTGATTCATACTGATTGTAGTATAAATCTCGATAAACATATATGATAATATACCTATAATCTTATTGGCGGGATCTGGTTGCTTTCCGGGGTCCCCTGATAAACAGACTATTTGGGACGAGCCATCGCGAAAATCGATGACAACAGAATATTGCTAAAGATGCATGCCGAGGTATGCAAGGCTTTTGCTCACCCCACGCGCCTGGCCATAATCAATGCCCTCAGGGACCAGGAGCGTACCGTTACTGAAATGGCCGAGGATCTGGGTGTGCCGAAGGGTAACCTGGCCCAACATCTGTCAATTTTAAGGCAACGGCAGATAGTCGCCACCAGAAGGGAAGGCGTAAACGTCTATTACAGCGTTGTCGACCCCAAGATAATCCAGGCCTGCGAGCTTATGCGCAGTGTGCTGCTGAACCAGCTGAAAGCCACGGAAAAACTCTCGAAAAGGGTCGGCGCCGCGTAATTTTAAAAAGGGTCGGAGCGGCCTATTTTTTTATGGCAATGTCTCGGAATAGCTAGACACATAGACATATAAACTTTTTAGCTGGGAGGAAACAGGGATGCGCAACAGACTTACGGAAATTTCCATAAAACGGCCGTGGACCATCATTATCATCACGCTTATGGTAACCCTGGTTTTCGCCACCCAGTTTCCGAGGATAAAAACGGACACGGATCCCAACAACATGCTCCCCGAAACCGCCGATGTGAGGGTCAGCAACCGCGAAGTGGAGCAGACCTTCGGCTTGCACAAGGACATGATGGCGGTCGGCGTCGTGAGCGACAGCGGCATTTTCAATCCGCAAACGGTCAACCGCATGGCCCGCCTCACAGAAGAGATACGAGGTATCGACGGCGTCGCGGCGCAGGACGTCATGAGCTTTCTCGTGGCCGCCAACATGACAGCGCCACCGAACGGTTTTTCAGGTGAAGAGATCGCCGCCATGAAAGGCATGGTCATGGGTAACCCTCTCATGGTTGGCCGTTTCGTGTCGGAAGACGGGAGAACGACCGCCATCTATGTACCGCTGAACGACGGCGCCAACGGTAAGGCAGTGGCTGATGGCATCCGGCAGACAGTTGAAAGTGAGCAGACGGACGACACTTTTTATGTTGCGGGCGACCCGGTGGCCAGGGACACCTTTGGCTCGGAGATGTTTCTACAGATGGGCCTTTTCTCCCCTCTGGCCGGCATGATCATGATGCTGATGCTCTATCTCATGTTCCGCAACTGGCCGCTTACCTTCTCGATCATGGGCGTGGCCATGATCAGCATCGTATGGACCCTGGGAGCGCTGATCGGTCTGGGATACCCGGTGCACATCATGAGTTCGATGATCCCTGTCTTCCTCATGGCCATCAGCACCGCCAGCATCCATATATTCAACGAGTTTTATTTCTGCTGCGGGGAGATGGATGAAAGGCGCAAGGCGATCATGAGGACGATGAGCGTCATGGGGGCGCCGGTGGCATACACGGCGCTGGTGGCGGCCATCGGCTTCGCGGTCCTCGGAATCGGGGACATCATCCCGGTCAGGGTTTTCGGGCTTTTCGTGGCCTTTGGCATCGCCGTCATTACCCTGCTGACGTTCACTTTTTTACCCGCGG
>Ga0265292_1002530_pt1 | contig 12550 bp, 6 predicted proteins | sample Munlanlewell296A_FD_189080 | JGI IMG/M metagenome (GOLD analysis project Ga0265292, IMG submission 189080) | Leachate microbial communities from a municipal landfill in Southern Ontario, Canada - Leachate well 296A | ecosystem: Engineered > Solid waste > Landfill > Unclassified | place: Canada...
TGCAGCGTTAATTATTGTTGGGTTGTTAATGATCTCTCCCGTATCGCATCTAAAGTTTGATGATCTCGCAGAAACAATTCCGGCTTTTGTTACAATGACGTTGATGAGTTTTACTTTTAATCTTGGAATAGGAATGACCGCAGGATTTGTTGTTTATCCACTAACGATGTTGATTGCCGGAAGAATTAAAACCGTAAGCTTAGGAATGTGGGTGCTGTTTGGCTTCTCGGTCTTATTTTACATTTTTTATCCTTTTTAACTTTTAATCGCTAATTCCCCGACGCTTGCGTCGTGGGTTACAACTTTTTGCAAAAAGAATATCAACTAGATACCCCGCTGCTTGCGGCGGGGAGATTCATTCAAAAGAATTCCTCGCAGCTTGCTAAGGAAGATGATCCCAGGCTGTAGTTGAGTCTTAGTCTTGAAGAAACAGAGACAGAAAGAGAGAGTAATGTGTTTTTGCAAGTTAATTTGCGAAACGTAAAAATAGTGTTATCAGTTCAAAATTATTACCTTGATGACGCATAAGGTTTTGGCTATGCAGTACAGATCATAAAGAAAAAATAACTTGACAAGGATAACTTGATTATCTTATATTGTGTACGACATCTTACAAGGTAAATGCTTCTAATGTTCAAATCCGTCGGAAATAGAGAACTCCTCAGCAAAAAAGTTGCCACTGAGATTGAAAAAACGATTATTACAAAAAAATTAGAAGTTGGCTTCAAACTGCCATCGGAACTAGAGCTCTGCAAACAATTCGGGGTAAGCAGAACGGCTGTCCGAGAAGCGTTGAGCATGCTGAATGCTATGGGTTTAATCTCAATTGAAAAAGGGAGAGGAATCTTTGTTGCACAAATCAGTTCAAAAAATGTAACTGGTCCAATGCACAGCTATTTGTTTAATCGTGTAGGTGTACCCTATGTTCTGGACGTTATAGATGCACGATTAATTATTGAACCCGAATTTGCACGCATAGCTGCAATCAATCACAATGATGAGGATATTAAGTTATTAGAAGAGGATCTTAAGAAATTAATTTCATATGAAGGAGACCCCAAGATAATAGCGGGATATGATATGAACTTTCATATTGATATTGCTAAAGCTACAAGAAACAATTTACTCCCCCTCGTACTCAAACCGATCTTTAAATTAATGCCCGATATAAAAGAGAAAATTTTATCCGACATTCCTAATGCAATTGAATCGGCGATAGTATGGCATAGAAAAATTCTTGACGCAATTATTGCCAAAGATCCACATCGTGCTTATGAAGAAATGAAACATCACTTAGTAATTGCCCACGAACATGCCAAAGAAATGTTACGCATTGAAGGTATGTTAAAGGGCGGGGAGAAGTAAAATTTTTTTTCTTTTGATATGTATGACATCACATGACACACAAATATTAATCAGTTGGAGTTTTAGTAATTCGATTTAATAGGTAAGAAGCTATTGGTTCAATCGAAATTAAAATCCCCTTTGACCATGACTTCTAGTGAACAAAAAATAAATATTGACTGAGTTTATAAGTAATAATGCAAATCAATTTGAACGTAGAGGAGTAATAGGATAATGGGAAAGATTACCAAAGTTCTCATGATGCTTTTGGCAATTTACCTTTCTTGCCTTGGCAATATGTACGCCGGTGAAACAGGAAAAATTGCAGGAAAGGTAGTGGATAAAGAAACTGGAGAGCCTTTAATAGGCGCAAATGTTATTGTCTTTTCGAAATTGATAGAAGGTAAAGAAGTAAAATTGAATTTTCCGTTTGGAGCTGCTGTGGATATCGATGGAGAATATTATATTCTAAACTTACCTCCTGGTTACTACAATATCAAAGTCTCCTATATCGGCTACTCCGATGAGATAAGGACTAAAGTAGAAGTAAATATTGACAAAACAACCAGAGTCGATTTTAAACTTTCTCCCAAAACAATCTCTACAGAGGAAGTGTTGATTGTTGGATTTAGGAAGAATGAAGCCGAATCCGATCTTACGGCAACACGACAAACTTATGATATTAGCCGTATCGAATCAATGCCGGGTATTATCAATATCGGAGATATAATTTCATTACAAGCAGATGTTTCCGACGGACATTTTCGCGGCGGCAGAAGCGGCGAATCTCTCTATTTGATTGGCGGTTCATCAATAGTTAACCCACTCAATAATTCCAGTTCATTTGAACCAATGACGCTTGCCTTCCAACAAGTTGAAGTTTACACAAGCGGTTTCAGCGCAGAGTATGGAAATGTGCAGTCCGGCGTTATAAATATGGTTACCAAGGAAGGCCAAAATAAATGGGAAACAAGGTTGAACATTTCTTCCACAAACTCTTATTACAAAACCTGGGGCGGAAGTGTTTATAGTCTACGCAATAATTACTTTTTTGAATTGATGAATAATCCGAATGAGTGGGTTGATGGTAAAGATCCCGTCTCCGGGAAAATACTTTGGACACACTTCGGAATCAATTTTCCGGAAAATTATTTGCCTAAGGTACCCGTTACCTGGCCACCACATCCCCCGTTGAGCAGACAAGATTCTCTTAGAACAGCCGGGTTGGTTAGAGCAATGTGGCTCGAATCTTTCAAACAGATTGGGCTTGAATATGATAAGCCTGATTACAGAACTGACTTTTCGATTAGTGGTCCCTTGTCGCAAAACGCAACCTTCTTTCTTGCAGGGCGGTATGAAGCTGATAATCCTATATTACCATCAACCGAGCCGGATCTGCAAACGCAAGTTCTGAGTTCTCTTGTTTATAGACCTTTCCAAAACGATAAATTTAAGCTGACATTAAATTATAATCATCAAACTACAAATGTATTCAGTGGAGGATTCTTTGGTAACTTTGATCCTGTTTTCAATTTAACAATCAATACAAGCAAAACTATGCAGATGGGCTTGGTATGGTACCATGTATTCAGTCCTTCTACTTTCCTAGAAACAAAATTCGGAATTCTATCAACAAATGATGACAATAGAGTGAACCTTTTAATGGAAAACGAGTACTCAACAATATATAATGATAACAGCAATTGGAGATTTTATTCGGATCCATCCGGTCACACTGTTGGAAGTCTCAACACTACATCGGGTTATAGCAAAACTAAATCTTACAGTTTTAGCACTAGTATTACCAGTCAGGTTGATAAATACAATTTGTTGAAATCCGGCTTCCAATTCTTCTATTACGATATGGATGTAAATAGAAGAATGAGTGCTACAAACGTTTCGAGTGTAAGACTTGATGATTATCATGTTTATCCGATTGAGGGTGCGCTTTATCTACAGGATAAAATGGAATTTGAGGGCATGATTGCCAACGTAGGGTTGAGATACGATTTCTATAATTTCAACACGGATTATTATCTCGATAAATTTTCACCATACCGCAATCCCAATTTTGATCCGAAAAAGCCGGCTTCGAAATATTACAGCGAAGAATTATCGGGTAAAGAAAGAACGAAATTTACATCTGCGCTTCAACCAAGAATAGGTATATCGTTTCCAGTGGATGAAAAAACGGTTCTTCATTTAAATTATGGAGTATTCACACAGCGTCCTGCTTTTCAATATGTATATGTAAGCAGATTCAAACTGTCCAATGAGCCGAATTTTACAATCCTTGGCAATCCAGAATTAAAACCAGAAAGAACAATTTCATATGATGTCGGAATTGTCCGTGCACTGCCGTTCGGATTCAATCTCGATCTAAGTGCTTACTTAAAAGATGTCAGTAATCTTGTTCAGGATGCAGTTTATATTGATAAGAGTGGAAACTTGTATCAAACGTATAACAACCGTGAATATGCCGATATAAAAGGATTTCATGTCAATCTTGAAAAGAACGACGGCAGTTTAACGGGATTTGTAAGATACAATTGGCAGTCGGTTACTGGAAAAAGTTCAAACGCTCTTGGCACAGTATCAAGCGCGGTGTATTACGAATCGGACCCAAGCAGCGATATTCTTCCGGCTCCAGAAGATATCTATCTTAACTTTGATAGAACGCACCGGATTTTGGTAAATCTTACTTACAAGGTCGATGACGAAGGATTCGGTACTGCCGGTTTTAATCCGCTTGCAAATTTTTCATTCAGCATTACATATAGATTTCAGACCGGAAGACCTTTCACTTACGATGCTACAGGACAGGGATTGAGATTTAACATGCGTACACCAGACGAGCATGATGCGAAGTTGAGGATAGATAAGAAAGTTAAGATCGGATTAGTTGATCTCGAATTCTATTTGGAAGGATATAATGTTCTTAACACAAAAGCATACGACTACTCACGCACATTTTCCGATAGTCCCAACAACCCTTATAGAACTATTTACGTTCAGGACCAGGCAAATTTGAATACAGAGAGACAGTTTGCGCCTTATGTAACAAATATCGAAGGATATTTACTCGGCAACCAGCCAAGACATTTTAGGTTCGGCGTCAATTTACGGTTCTAACAATTATAAAATTTAGGAGTGTAAAGTTTTATGAAAGTTTATCAAAATAAAATTTATCGATTTCTCATTTCGCTGTTCGTGTTTGTCCCGATAATTCTTCAGGCACAGCTTGTTGAATACAAGATTCATGAGAGGGGAATGCTACATGAAACTGTTTATAATGACGGTGTTATCGGCAGACCGTGGCAACAGGGCCCGGGCGGGGAAAAGCAATCTCTGCCCTCAATGGAATGGCCCCCATATTCAAAAACAGTTATTAACGGAGTTGAATATAGCGGTCAGCACAATATTGTCGGTGCGGGTATGTATGTCAGCGCTAATGAAAAAGGAAAACCGGGCTGGCCAAATAGAATATTTTCATTTTCCGGCGCTATTGGAACTACTGCTGGTCCCGAATTACCCGCGGGCAGATGGAGTTTTCCCATTTCAATTGAAAGAACGGAAAATTATCCGTTGCTGCCGAACGGCGATCTCAATCCGAATTATAATCCCAATGAAGCAGAAGAAATTATCGTTGCAAAATGGGCAACATCAACAGGCATTACAGTAACACGAACTTCACGTGCATGGTCGTATCCTGATTATGACGACATGATAATTTATGAATATATATTGGAATATAATGGCGATACAGACGGAAACCCTGCAACAATTGAAAGAACTGCGCCGCTTGTTGATGTTCTTTTTCACATCAATTACGGATTTGCACCCTCGATGCTCGGTTATCAAAGAAATTACGGTGAATGGAAATATGATCAAGGCATGTACAGACAAGACAACAGAAGCACGTTCGATCCTGATTACTGGTTAACATTTATGCAAACAGTTCATACCGGCGCTACCGATGCAATCGCTGAATTCATGGCGTTCAAACCCGAACCGGATAAAACTTTGTTCAAATATTTTTCGGAAACAGGAGTTAACGGTGGAGGTTTATTAAGTCCGCAATCACCAGGATATTGTTGGCTCTATTGGGATATCGATCACCTCGCAGTTGTTGATCCGAACAATCTGGCAAGAAACGAATCGGAATATGCCAATTACATGCTTAAAGATAAAAGTGGAAAATATTTCGAAACAGATGCAAATGGACATGTGCTGCAGCCATGGAATATGAAAACGGAAAGCGGTAACAGCAGACCTGATAAAATAGAAGATAGAGCTACTACTGTGGATGAAAGATGGTGGACAGTCTACGGAGAAATTGGTGCACCTACCGGGGTTCCTTCCGATGATGGACGATTTATTTTGCCAAACGGAAAAAAGTGGTTGGGCAGAGCCCGTTATGAATGGGACGAAAGCTACAACGGAATAATGGTAATTAACGGCTTTGGACCTTACAATATGAACCTCGGAAATAAATTAGAGTTTGCTTATGCTGAAGTTGTAGGTTACGGCGGAACAGCGGGAAAAGTTGCTTGCGGCGGTCAGACTACCGATCAATTTTATCCGATTAGAAATATGGATAGAAAAATCGTAGTGAACGGCGAAGTTTACACAAATAACTATCTAACCGATTACGGTTACCCGGATTATGTGAATTCTAATGTTGTATCTGTAAATCAAGTTGCTCATAATGCTTGGGAAGCGTATCTAGGCAAGACAATTCCTTACGATGAAGTAAGAAAAGGTCCTGCGGGCGGAATGCTCTTCCCAGAAGACAATCCAAGTCCCTCCACTAACACAAGCAAATATTCAAAAATTCCGATTCCGATTCCCGCCCCTGTAATTGAAGTGAATAATACATCTCAAGCTACTGTAAAAATTTTATGGAAAAGATCGGTGGAAAATTTTACTTCGTCCCGTTTGATGGGGACTCTGAAAAATTTCAAAGTATGGAGAAGCAATGCCGGAATGGGGCCATGGAAATTATTAGGTGAAGTAAATGTGGGTAATGTAAACTCTAGCAACATGTATGAGTTCATAGATATTGATGAAACATACAAACTCGGCGAGAACAAATATTACAGCGTTACATCGGTTGACGATAAGGGAAACGAGAGCGGAAGAACCAATATTACTGCACATGTAAAAAATGTTCGCAATGCAGATAAACTCACAAAAGTTTATGCGGTTCCCAATCCATTTATAGTTAATTCCGGTTTTGAAGGCTATGGACAGGAAAACGCGATCGGATTTTACGGACTCCCGGAAAAATGTACTATTAGAATTTTTTCTTACGCTGGTCAATTGGTTCAAACAATCGAGCACGATTCACCGACTTTTTCGACTGCATGGTTCCAGGTAACAAGAAATGTACAAGATATAGCTTCGGGAATTTATTTTTTTGTAGTAACAACACCAAACGGTGAAACGGCAACCGGAAAATTAGTCATTGTTAAATAAGAAGATAATAATAGGTAATAAATCATGAAGATAACTTTTCATCAAATAACAGTTCTCGTGATTATAACATTTTCGATGACTTTAGCTCAAAGCGGAGGCATTGATAAGGTTGGAACAACATCGTTCCAGTTTTTAAAAGTTATACCCGATGCAAGATCGTCGGGAATGGGCGAGGCGTTTGTTTCAGTCGCCGATAATTCGGACGCAGTATTCTGGAATCCAGCTAGTTTAACTAAAGTCCATGGTTTTGACGCATCGTTTTCATATGTCGATTGGTTCCTAGATGTAAGCCATTTGTCTCTATCCGCCGCTTACAACATAGAAGGAGTTGGTGTTATAGGATTTCAAGCAATGATGAACGATCTCGGTACGATTGAAGTAACAAGAGTCAGCAATCTTTATCGGGACGCAAACGGAAATTATAATCCGGGGTTAACCGGCGAAACAATCAAGCCGGGTTCGAAAGTTTTCGGCGTTTCCTTTGCCCGAAAACTAACAGATAAATTTGCGTTCGGATTAACAGCTAAATACGCTTATGAAGATCTTGCGGTTAAAAGTGCATCAGCATTAATGTTTGACGGCGGAGTTTTGTATCAAACGGGTTTTCGGTCGATTGAAATTGCTGCTACTCTAAGGCACTTTGGGCCTGAAGCTAAGTTTTACAACAAACCGTATCCGCTTCCTCAAACATTTACAATCGGAATTTCCACCGATCTGTTTTCTTCAGATAATCCATTATTGATGAACCTAACCGATCAAAAATTACTTGTTGCGTTTAACCTTTCGCAACCCCGCGATTACAGTCAGCAGTATCAAGTAGGTATGGAGTATTCTTTTAAAAAAATGTTTTTCCTAAGAGCAGGATACAAAATAAATTATGATGAGGAAGGATTAACTATTGGTGCCGGGGTTAAATACAGTGGCTATCGAATCGACTATTCCTTCAACGACTACGGTGAGTATTTGGGAAATGTACATCGCTTTACTATCGGCTTTAGTACTAATTAGTGAATGCTTTCTCAAAAGGAGCAATGAAATGACTCAAAGCAATATGAAAATCAGACAAAAATTTTTTTTCACAGTGATTATACTTTTTGTCTCAACAATAATATGTGGGCAGCACCGCGGCGATAATCTTTCTTTCCAAGGATTAAATGATCTAAATGTTAGCGGGATTAAAACATCTGCTATGGGCGGTGTTAATGTTGCTGGAACAAGTGATGTTAATTCGATATTTGGCAACCCGGCTGGATTAATTGGTCTGAAGAGTTTTCAAATAACGCTCGGTGCGAACAGTTATCAAAAAAAGTGGTGGGAAAATCAGGATTACAGACCCAATAGGCAGTTTGTAACACTTCCGTTTTATCTTGACGGGCTTTATACTCCAAATCCTGCAAACAACGGCAAATGGGATTACTATGCTTTCTTCAATGATTCAACTTACAAAGTTTCCGACCCTTCCTTAGGTAAAGATCCTTACAGCAGCGATGCTGCGGATTGGAAAAAGGACAAAAGCAAATTTATCTTTAACAATATTGCAGTTGCAGTTCCAATTAAAATTTTCAACAGAGATTTTGTTGTAGCGGCTTCTTACAGCAGATATAATATTCTAGATTACGATAGGAATCAGACATATCTCGATCCGCACATTGGATTCAGCGGTTACGGCGGGTTGGAAGAAAGAGTTACGGCGGCAGGTGACACGGTTCATGTAAACTGGTTTGATTACTCCCGATCTAGAACCGGAAGTGTAAATCAAATAACGCTGGCAGCAGCAGCAGATGTTTTAGATTTCCTTAAACTTGGTTTCAGCGCTAACATAATATCGGGTGAATCTGATGATTTTCATGGGTTGAATAAGATTGGCTATTTTGATTTAATTGGAGGGGCAAACAGTTTTAAGTTTTCTTATGATACTTTAAATACTTACGAAACCGGAACATCAACATATAAAGCACTTAATCTTTCGTTTGGTGCAGTGATTTCTCTGGAAAGAATTAACATTGGAATCAAACTCAAAACACCTTACACATTCGAGAGAACATTCAATCTCACGCAAAATATTGACGGGAAAAAAGTCAAACAATCGAAGTTACTTTCCGGAACCGATAAAGCGAAATATCCTCTCGGTGTTTCATTTGGATTGTCCTTCATGCCGGTTGATCAATTCCGAATTGCATTCGATATTGAAAATACTCCTTATTCAAAAACTGAATTCGAATTAAGCTCGCCGGATTCAACATTCAGAAAAATGGCTGATCAAACAATTATAAAGATAGGTGTAGAATACAAAGTTCTTGATTATTTATCGATTCTTGGTGGATTTAGAAATGCTACCGAATTTTTTATCCCCGACGGCTCTGCGGTTAAAGACGGTGGCCCAAATTTAAAGAGTTATACTTTCGGCGCTAGCTTGGATTTACCTTACGGGAGATTGGATTTAGCGTACGAATATAAAATAATGAAGTATTACGATTCGTATTTCAGCAACACAAATTATGTTACTGAAACCTTTAACAATTTCTCAATCGGTTACACATTAACACTTAAATAAAATGCTTATTAGAAACATTACCTTATACTCTTTAATAAAATAAATATATCCAAAAAAAACAGGAGAAGAAAAATGAAAATTTCTAAGAAACTTTTAGTATTTGCGGCGTTAATAGTTAGTTTGGGGATTATTAACGCTCAAGAAATTCAAGTAACGGCTGCACAAGGTTTGAACACAGCAATAGATTTTGCAAATGCCGGCAATGCAACCACAATTGTGTTGGTAGACGATGGCGGGAAATATTACACTACTCCGACATCCATTAACTCACCTATCACAATCCGAGCTAAAGCAGGGCTTGTAAACAAGCCAACCATTATTATACAAGGTTCTAAAGCTCTTCCTTTCCTGAAGATTTTTAACGACCTAACTTTAGATGGAGTTATTTTGGATGGATATAACTCCGCAACAGCAAAATATGATTCAGTGCAGCATGTGCTCAGTGTTCAAGCAAAGGCAGGAAGTGTTAATGAAAAACCAAACGTAAAAGTGATGAATTGTGAAATTAAGAACATTTACAAATTCGGTGATCCTGCAACGAGTAAAGATGGAGATATTTTTGATGTTTCGACAGGCGCAAGAGCTGGTGAATTATTATTTGAAAATACAATATTCATGAATACTGGCGATGAAGCCATTAGAGCGATAAACACTCATAAAGCGCCCGTAGCTGTTGGAGGCAACTTCTGTACATCAATGACTGTCAGAAATTGTACATTCCATAACATACGGGGTAGTAGTATTAAAATCGAAGGTGACGCAGATTCTACGAATGTAGACTCACCGGTTCTGATTGAACATTGTACTTTTAATAAAAGTCAAAGAAGAGTAATCTGGCACAGAGATTTACAAAATACTGTTATTAAAAATTTGTTAATCACCAATTTGATTCAAGGTAACGATAAGTTGGATTACATAATTACATTTCAGGGCAATGGCACAAAAGTTTCTTATGTAGATACATTTAATGTTTCCATTCCAAATTATTCAGCAGGATTTTTAGCTGAAGCAAGCTCCTGGTCGGGTGCAAAACGAACCGGTACTTTTGATGTAGCAACAATTTACAATCTTGATCCAATGTTTGCTGATGCAGCTAACGGCGATTTTACGTTAGCCGCAAATTCTCCAGTTAGAACAATGGGATCTGATGGAAAAGCCCTTGGTGATGTTAGATGGGCGGGCCAACCTACAGCTGTCAAAGATTTAAATATGGTGCCAATTACTTTTTCTCTTGAACAAAATTATCCAAATCCGTTTAACCCAACCACCTCTATTGAATTCTCAATTCCAAGTGCTGGAAAATATTCGTTGAAAGTTTACAACATGCTTGGACAGGAGATTTCAAATCTTATTGATTCAGAATTGAACCCGGGAATCCACAAAGTGACATTTAACGGAAACAATTTAGCATCAGGACTTTATTTGTACAGACTTTCCGGCTCAAATATTAATCTAACTAGAAAGATGTTGTTAATAAAATAATTCATTTAACTAAAGTGCCTCCCAAAGAACCGGGTGCGTAATATGGCCCGGTTTTCTTTGTAGGAAGTCAATATTGAATATGAAATATTATACTGAAAATAAAATCTCTACGCTCATATTCATTCTTCTGATTTTAACGTCCGGGAACTGTTATGCAAAAAACTATTTGGTTAAAAATGCTGCGGAGATTTCCAACGCTATGAAAACCGCTGCACCGGGTGATACTTTAATTATGCAAAACGGAGTCTGGACGAATCAAAAAATTGTTTTTGACGGAAACGGAAATGAGTCTGCAAATATTTATTTAATCGCCGAAACTCCGGGGCATGTTATATTAAACGGCACTTCAACTTTAAGAATAAAGGGAAAATACCTAACTGTCGACGGTTTGAGATTCTATGGAGGTTATAGTTCCAGCGGAGCGGTAATTGAATTTAGAAACGGAAGCAGCTACGCTGATCATTGCCGCTTAACTAACACCTCTATTGTTGATTACAATCCATCTAATAATACAACAGATTATAAATGGGTTTCGATTTACGGACAGTATAACAGGGTTGATCATTGTTACTTTGCCGGTAAGACTAATTCAGGAACTACGTTGGTCGTTTGGCTTGATAAATCCACTACTCCAAATTATCATCAAATCGATCATAATTATTTCGGGTACAGACCTCTGCTCGGGGTAAACGGCGGAGAAACGATTCGAGTCGGAGACAGCAGTACTTCAATTTACACTTCAGCAACTACTGTTGAAAACAATTACTTCGAACGGTGCAACGGTGAAATAGAAATCATTTCCAATAAAAGCGACGGGAACATTTATCGTTACAATACCTTTTATGAATGCGAAGGTGTTGTAACGATGAGGCATGGCGACAATTGTTCAATCTATGGAAATTTTTTCTTAGGTAATAATAAACCACTTACCGGTGGTGTTCGGTTGATTGCTGCCGGTCATAAAGTTTTTAATAACTATTTTCAGGATCTTGCAGGGGAAGTTGGTGATTGGCGCGGCGCTATTGTAATGATGAACGGAATTGAAAATTCTCCGCTAAACGGTTATTTCCAAGTAGATAGTGCTATAGTTGTATATAATACTATTGTTAATTGTAAAAATTCATTTCTATTTGGATTAAAAAAAGACGATGATCCGACACAAATTCTACCTCCGAAAAATTCTACTATTGCAAATAATCTTGTTCTTTCGCAAGGGCAGGTCTTCACCATTGGAACGGCTCCTGTAAATTTTAAATACGAAGGTAATATTATTTCCGGCACTACTCTTGGCATTGAAAAGCCGGATGGAATTGTTTTAGATGATCCTAAGTTATCCATTTCGAGCGACGGTCTTTGGCGCCCAAGTAATAATAGTCCAGCAATTGGAGCTGCTACGGGTGTATATGATTTTGTTAGCGATGATATGGACGGACAATTGCGCGGTATTGTTAGAGATGTCGGAGCGGATCAATTGTCAAATGACGTAATTACTAATAGACCTCTCACAGCAAACGATGATGTTGGACCTACCTGGAAGAGAACCGATAATCTATATGCATTAACTATTTTAACAACAGGAACAGGTTCAGTTTTATTGGAACCAACCGGTGGACTATATGAACCCGATACAATAGTCAAGATGACAGCAGCACCAGCAACCGGCTCATCATTTTTGAATTGGTCTGGTGATAC
>Ga0265292_1002531_pt1 | contig 12548 bp, 12 predicted proteins | sample Munlanlewell296A_FD_189080 | JGI IMG/M metagenome (GOLD analysis project Ga0265292, IMG submission 189080) | Leachate microbial communities from a municipal landfill in Southern Ontario, Canada - Leachate well 296A | ecosystem: Engineered > Solid waste > Landfill > Unclassified | place: Canada...
ACCGCAATTGCAGTGAATTCCATTTACTTCAACAATCTGATGACCAAACTCACCCGCTGTATTGAGTCCGCCGTGATAAATGCTCCCATTAAGGACCAAACCACAACCAATGCCTGTCCCCAGAGTAATGCTTGCAATATAACTGTAACCGCTACCTGATCCGACCAGATATTCAGCCCAGACTGCAGCGCGGCTATCCTGACCAATATAAACCGGCACATTAAAATAATCTCTTATTGTTTTAACTACCTCTACATTTTTCCAATAAAGGTTTGGAGCATATACTACTACACCATTCCTGAAATCTGTTGTTCCCGGGAAACCCATCCCAATGCTTATTATTGATTCAATAGTTAGTCCGTAATTCTTCAATAATAAATCAATAGTTTCGATAATCGAGTCCAAAATGGCACTGCTTCCACCTTCAGTCAGAGTCTTAATTATGTGTCTGAATACTATTTTCCCCTCTTCGTTTACAATACCAAACTTAATGAAAGTACCTCCAACATCTACACCAATGTTTAATTTTTTATCTATCATAATCTTTAGGTTTTTTGTTTATTCCTGATTATTTTCGTAATTTCTGATTTTCTTGATTCTTTCAGCATGTCTTCCGCCTTCAAATTCTGCATTAAGCCAACTATCAATAATCATTTTTGCCAGTTCAATACCGACAACCCTCGCCCCTATAGCAAGAATATTGGTGTCATTGTGTTCTTTTGACAGCTTGGCGGAATATGGTTCACTGCAGACAACAGCCCTGATGCCTTTAACCTTATTGGCACTGATAGAAATACCAACTCCTGTTCCGCAAAAAACCAATCCTCTTTCGCATATTCCTTGAGCAACTGCCTCTCCAACCATGAAGCCAAAGTCACAATAATCAGTCCGCTCATTTGAGCATGTACCAAAATCCTTTACCTCATAACCACACTCAACCAGATATTTTTTTATGGTTTCTTTAAATTCATAAGCTACATGATCGGATCCAATTGCAATCATAACAGAGTATTTAATGTCAATTATTAATAAGTTTTCTAATTTTTAAAACTGCTTCAGTAATGGTATATTGCTTGTCGAAAATACTGGATGTACCTCCCACAAGCATTGTAGCGCCAGCATTAACCATGAGAGGAATATTGATAAAACTTACATTGCCGTCAACCTGAATCTCGACATTATTATATCCATAAGATTCAAGCATTTTTTTAGTATCCATAATTTTCTGAAGTGTTACAGGAATAAGTTTTTGCCCTACAAAACCGGGGTTAACTGTCATGATTACAACCATATCAATATCTTCCAGAATATAGTTTAAATTGTTTAATGGAGTTGCTGGATTAAATGCAATCCCTGCTTTTACATTTAAACTTTGAATTAATTTGAGGACACGTTGCACATGGTGGGTAGCTTCATAATGAATTGAAATAAATTCAGGAGCATAACCGGCCAGTCTTTCAATATATCTTTCAGGATTCTCAATCATCAGATGACATTCCACAGGTATATCCGTAATGCTTTTAACAGTTTCTATGATAGAAAAATCTAAAGCAAAATTTGGCACAAATAAACCATCCATTATATCAATGTGTATATAATCAACGTCACTTTGCTCAAGTTGTCTGATATCGTTCTCAAGGTGTCTGAAATTTGCACAGGACAAAGAGGCAGATATTGTGATTCGCTTTTCCATCAGAATTTAATAGTTTTGTTTTTATTGAAATTCAATTATCCTTGAAGATTGTGTGTAGTATAAACTGAAATATCCCTTTGAAGCCTTTTCCATGAAGTAAAATTTGAGAATATCGTTTCTCTTTACAGACCGAATTTTATCTACTTTAAAGACCTTCTCTTTTCCATATAGGGCATCAGGGTAAATAAATGTATTACCACATTTTCCAGGGAGACCACTCTTGGAATATTTAATAAAAACTGTTTTAAGATTCCTGTCGATTGTTATCTGGCCACCTTTTTCTATATTCAGCATAATACTACCAGACCAGATAAAATCCACCTCGAACTCACTCAGATTGGTAAGCTGATAGTGTAAAGCCAGGGTATTTTCAGATTCAAAGGATACCGTTTTCTTAAAATGATAAGGCAACCTGACTCCATTTGAAAAAACAACAGATTCAATGTCCTTATATTTGGATTTTTCCAGACTAACTTTCATAATGTTAATTTTAAATTACCAGTATGTTCACTTCTATAAAGATTATCGGGGTGTAAATTTTTCTGCAGTTTCCAAAGCAATTTTAGTCCATTCCCAGAGTCGCTCCGGATGATATCCTACCGTACTGATATCTTTCATTATTATTTCTACATTATTTTTACCCGCGGCCTTCAGTTTTTCTTCCAGGTAACTTCGCGCTACCTTTGGATCCCAGCTGTTACCGGCGAGAATAGCCGATGCTGGTTTAAGGGAAATAACATAACGGCTGTTAATATGCTCTGCAGCTTCACTTACATTAGCCCATGGACTGATGGATATTTTCCGGAGGTTGGGTATTTTTTCCAGAATATGTATTTTATTACTCAAAGGTTCACAACATCCGTAGTACAATAAGCCAAATCGTTCAGCCCATTTTTTCTCATATTGCAGTGCAAATTCTTCATGCATCTCGGGTGATACACTTCCAAGTATCTGAGCAACTGCACATCCCCACTGATCTTTTAATCTTACACGGTCAGGATCATAACCATCCTTTGGAAGTTCATCACAATATCCATAAGCGCCTGAACCCACTCTCAGGTTGTAGTTATTGAGCGAAAGGAGGTTATGTGCCTCATATTGATCAAGAATATTTAAACCGATGTCGACCATTTTTTTTACCATCTTATGAACATATTCAGGGCGGGCAAGGAGGTCAAACAAAACTTCCTGGACACCTGTAAGCATCACAATATGATCCCACGGGGCAAACCAGAATCCGGGAGCTCCACGTTTTTCCACCCTCAGAATACCATTAAAAATCTCGTTGTAGTAATTAAAGGTTTCGGCTGTAAGGTCTTTATCATGCAGTATAAGTGGATATTTCAGCTGATTTACATCATCTTCGTCTTTAATTATAGCACTAAAGTGTTGGGAAACAATATCATTCATTTCATCAGTCATCTTGGTTTCCATCTTCTTGTTTACCCCAATTCCGGTATTACTTATTGCTAAAGGGGAATAGATAACCGGCTCAACGACCATGTCACCTGGCATATAATTCCACTGGTAAAGGGTTTGCCGAAGTGACGCTTCAATCCTTCTTGAAAACTCGGTGGATGTTGCTAAATCCAGTTCTCCATTAACATCCATTTCATGCCAGCATATCTCATCCATCCAGATTAAGGGTCTGACAGACTTTAGTGAATTAAGTTTCTTCCACATCTGTTTTTTCTCCTCCTGAACTGGAAGTGATGCAATATCTGCAATTTTGTTTGCAAGATCCCGTAAAATTGTTTTGTCTTGACCAGTTACCGGTTCAACCGGAGAACAATAGTTTTCCTCAAAACATAGATGCATTCCGAGGAATTTATAAATAGCAGCTTTTGACATGTTTTAATAAATATTTTAAATTTTTACAAGACTTATTTAGGGATTTATTTTTAGAATGCGATAACAATAATTCCTGTAAGTAACAGAATGATCCCAATAAAATTAATTGCTAATGGCCGGATTCCCGAATTCTTCCATTCACCGGTAAACAGACCGACAAGGTTACCTGTAACAATAGCCATTGTCTGAAAGGAAGCCCAACCGATTGATGGACCTAGTTTCCCGAGTTTTGAAGAAGCCATACCAAAAAACATCATGCAAAAAAACCAGATAATGCCTGAGGATGCAATAGCAAGCCAATACCATCTCTTTTTCGTAACAAAAAGATTCCACTCGCTGTTTTTTTGAATAAGATAACCGCAGTATAAAAAATTAATAATAAAGCCACCAAATAATGCCAGGGGCCACACAGCGTTTCCTGCAACTGATGAATTAGCGCCCAATTGAATAGCTGCATCCTGAATTGGTTTACCTGATATAAAGCCAAGATTTAACATAGGCCCTAACACTCCGGCTAAAATGGCAATCATAAGTCCTTTTTTAAATATTGACTGATTAATACTTCTTTGCTGATTCTCAATACCTTTTACTTTTTTATTACGCATTGCTCCGGCTATGGCGCAAATAACTATGCCAATCGTAAGTATTATTGCAGCAACAATTATTTTGTGACCTTTTGGAGTTGCCAATACCGATGGCTGATACAATATAATAGGAATCAGGGTTCCTAGTGATATTATCAAACCAAGCATTATGGACATTCCTAATGCCACTCCAAGATATTCCAATCCCAGACCAAAACAGATTGCTCCTATTCCCCATGCCATACCAAACAGCACAACTTTTAAACTTATTAGACCATCTATACTTTGATAGATTGAGCCTAAATGAGGAACCGTAAGCAGTGCCAATATTATGGGCATAATCAAGGTGGCCCATGTGGCATAAACAATCCAGTTATGCTGCCATTTCCACTGAGTGGTAAATTTCATTGGTAAAGCGAAAGAACCGGCAAAGACGCCTGCTATTACAGCATAGCTTAAACCTAAAATCACATTTTCTTGCATAATTCAATTGATGTTGGTTAAAATTCTAAAACATAATTAGTACAATCTTCCAGGAGTAATCAATCCTCTTTTCTCAAGTTCCTGGTGAATCGCCAATCCGTTCTGGATATCATAATTCGCTTCAAGGTGATATGCAATTTGTAGCGGACCTCCCTGGTTTTCTGACAATGTTTTGTCGAGCCAGCTAATTGCTTCTGTTTGAGGGGTACCCTTCAGAAGTACCTCAAGGGGAGGAAACACATTAATCTCAAATCTTTTCCCCATAATCTCCCGAATCTTAAGTATGGACGTTCCGGAACCGGTGTCAATAATTTTTAAATTATGAATGTGTGAAGCGGGTGATATCAGATGGTTGGAGATACCGCAGGAATGGAGGCGAACGTCACCTAATTTATTCCCCAACTGACTGATATAGGGAACCACAAAATCTTCATACAATTGCGATGAAATCATTGTTCCGGCACACTCACCAACATGCACTGAAGAAATAGTCAGACTGCCTAAAGCTGCAAAATGCCGTATCAGTATCACATAGGCATCAACAATCCATTGATGGATCGCGTGAGCAAGAGCGGGATCAGCCAGCATGATCATCATGATGTTATCACCAGTCAGTTTCAGCGAGGTGGTGATCACTCCATGAATGGTTGCGCGACCTGAGTCGTCCCAGAAAAAAGGGGGAATTATCCTCAGTTCTGGATGAGTGTCCCGGATCACCTGCATCTGTTTTTCCAGGTCTTTGATCAGAGAATGCTCCAAAATGGAATTCAACGAAGGCAACTCCTGAATATTCGATATGTGTTCCAATGGCCTGCCCAATACATCTGAGTCTTTGTCTTCGAAAAAGGAAAACCGGGCTCCCAGCAAGGTAGCCAGAATCATATTCGGTTGAATAGCCCCAACAAGCGCTTGATTTTCATTTACATAATTTGCCTGAATAAGATTGTCTTCCATATTGTAAATGGCATAGTTGGGGAACTGTTCCCTCACAAAACGGTTTATCTTTCTATCCTGTTCCCACCGGAATACCGGGTCAAAATAGTATTGGTCGGAAAAAACAAACCCTCCGTGCTTGTTTAGCCATCCCTTGGAAACGCTTGCCTGAATTTTTATCATTTTATACAATTATTTGGAATTAAATGATTTTATCCATGGCAAAATAGGGTTTGTTGGTCTGCCATTTACCCTTTGTAAAATCAGGGAAAGGGACTGGGGCATTATTTGCAATAGAAATGCCGGAAAGTTCTACAATCGCCGTCATTACAGCTGAATCATAAACGTCAATTGGCGTTGGCCCCTTCGCCTTCACTGCATCTAAAAATTGGCACAACATAACATAATCAGTTCCTCCGTGTGATTGTGTCGAAAAATCGCTTTGCCACCATTTATGGTTATACTTCTCTTCGTAGGGTTTCCATGGCTCCCATTGATGATACTTTGGACTATTTTCAACCAAATAAATAGAACTTTTTTCTTCATCGTAAACACCTTTTAATCCTTGAAGCATCCATCTGTTGGAATAAGGCCGGGGCAATTGCATATCATAGTTGATTACCAATGTTTTCCCCATTTTTGTCTTAAGAAGTGAAGTTACAATGTCGCCCTGGCTATAATGCAAATTTGCATTTGGGTGATCATTCCCAAACTTTCTTTTAAAATAAGCATTGATGCCCTTCGACGCTGAGGCTGTAGAATAAATCTCTGTAAAAACATCTCCCCGGTTTATATCCATCCAACTGATAACTGGCCCTACGCTATGGGTAGGATATTGATCTCTATTGTATTTTATCAGGTACTCGGCCGGCCATTTTTTCTCACCCGTTTTGCTGTCGAAAAACCAGTGATCAATGCAATCATGAGAGTGGGCACAGTGGCAATGAACGATTTCCCCAAACATTCCGAGACGCTTCATATTCAGCACGGCCAGGTTGTCCTGACGAAAGCTCCAGTTTTCAAGCATCATACAAGGGATTCCGGTTTTCTCTGACATCTCTACCAACTGCCATGTATCGTCAACCGTTAAGGCAGCAGGCACCTCAATTCCCGGATACACACCATTTTTCATGGCATGAAGTGCAATTGCAGTATGCGAATCCCAATAAGTTGCAATGATTACAGCATCTAATTTCTCTTTGTCCAGCATTTCTTTATATGTAGTGGCATCATTTGAATAAATTGCCGGACGCTTCCTTCCTGAATTTTCGCACATATTGGCAGCATTCACTGCTTTGCTTTCAACAAGGTCACATATCGCTGCAATCTCAATTCCATCAATAGTCAGCAAAGTATTCACATGACTTGTTCCACGATTTCCGGTACCAACTACTCCGATTCTCACTGTTTTAGCCGTTTCTGCTGATGCATTGGCCGATCGTGACAGTACACTTAATCCAACAGTAGCAAGTGCACCTGTTTTTATGAAACTTCTTCTGGATAAATTCTTCATAACAGTTGAATTTAAATTGGATTTTATCTTATAAATCTATTAATATTTTGATTCGACATCATAATAAATCAAGCCATCTCGTATAACTCTTTTACTCGTTTTCCAACTTTGTGGCCTGCCATTGCATAATATAAAATAAAAAAGTAACAAGGAATAACAACCAGATAAGCCATCTGTGGATTGATGATATCTGCCAGACGTCCATATAATAATGGCAAAAGAGCACCCCCCAGATTACCCATTATAAGCAGCGACGAACCGATACGTGTAAAACGGCCAAGTCCCTCTATTGCCAGGGGCCATACTGAAGGCCATATTAAAGAGTTAGCCATACCAAGCAACGCGATAAATAACACCGAAATGAATTTTGGAGACACAATTGCCAAACCAGTCAGTGTAATACCAAGGATCGCACATATGCGAAGTGCTTTGCTCTGTGAAATATAGCGCGGGATGATAATAACTCCGATTGTATATCCTATAATTGAAGCAATCATTACCATTGATGTAAAGTGCTTTGCAATAGAAATTGGAATTCCCTGGCTCAGTCCATAACTGATAATCGTATCTCCTGCCACGATCTCCAGGCCGACATCACAAAATATTGCGAGAACACCCAGTAACAGATAAGGAAATTGGAATATCGAGGTTTTGGAGCAATAAAACTTTTCATCATCTCCTGTGTTTTCAACATTGGGATCGATCTCAGGCAAACGTGATATTTTCAACAATATTCCAATTGTTGCAAGAATTGCTGCCATAGCAAGATACGGGATGATTACCCGGGAAGCCAGATCGTTCAATGCCACTGCTTTCTGGGTCACATCCATGGTTTTGAGACTAGCCAGCAGTGCATCTCCATCTTTTAAGGCCATTACTCCAAAAAGGAAGGTTGCAATTACCCCTGCCGACTTATTGGCAATACCCATTATACTTATCCGCTGGGCAGCGCTTTCGATTGGACCAAGCATCGTAATATATGGATTTGCAGCTGTCTGAAGGATGGCCAGACCGGTTCCCATTATGAATAAGCCTGAAAGAAAAAGGGAATAGGTCCTGGTTAATGCCGCGGGAATGAAGAAGAGAGCTCCTCCGGCCATAACAAACAATCCGAGCATCATCCCCATCTTCAAACCTGTCCTTTTTAACAGCCATGAAGACGGTATTGCCATTATCACATAGGCAATATAAAATGAAAATGCAACCAGATAAGATTCGAAATGATTAAGTTCACAGGAAATTTTAAGATAGGGTATCAGTATCCCGTTTAACCAGGTAACAAACCCAAAAATAAAAAATAATAATCCGATCGTTCCAACCGTCATCCAGTTTGCCTGCTTGTCACGTTTATCTGAATTTAAATTCTCCATTATTTTCCCAATTTATTTTTAGTTACTTTTGTCCAATTAAAGTCTGATTCCCCTTAATGTCTTGCATAATTGTCAAAATATCAGATGTATATTATTTATTTTTTACTTTATTAAATAGATCTCTCCTGATTCCAAGGCAAATTTTTGTTGTACTGCTCGGTTTGGCGGGTGACCATTGACCAAAAAATCTCGTCTTTTGCTGTTGAGTAATTCATTTACATCTGTTAACCTTTTATTCATCCCTAAGGTTTACTTATAGAACAATAATTTACTAATGGCTTTTTAAAACAAGCTTTTCAATTTCTTCAAGTGATTTTCCTTTGGTTTCAATTAATGCAAACCGGTAGAAAAATATACTTAGCGTTGTAGCAGCAAAGAAGAATGAAAACACCCAGCCGACACCAAATTTTGCAACTGCTATCGGGAAAAGCAATGAAATGAAGAAGTTGAAAATCCAATGAGAAAAGGTGCCGATAGCCATTCCCCTTGCCCTGATACTTGTTGGGAACATTTCGGACAGGATCACCAGCAATACTGCCCCTTGTGAAATGGCAAAAAATGCGATGTACCCGATCAGGTAGAATAACAAAGAATAACCCGTTGTATGTCCGGTAATATAGGAATAGCTAAATAAGCCCAGGAATATTGGCATACCAACAGCTCCTATATACAATAAAGTTTTACGGCCAAAGCGGTCAATCAGCGACATGCCTATTACTGTGAAAGTAAGGTTGGTCAGGCCTATCAGTACTGATTGCCACATTGCATTTTCGCCCGAAAACCCTGCTGTCTTAAAAATAGAGGTTGAATAATACATGATCACATTGATCCCGGTAAGCTGGTTAAACATCCCGACAGCAAAACCAATGAACACAAGTTTTAAATATGGTTTGCGGAACAAGGCGATTTCACTACCCTCTGCCTCCTTGTCGAGCGATTCTTTAATAGACTCAATCAGTTCCTTTACATTTGCACCAGGGTTTACTTTCTTAATAACCATTTCTGCTTCTTCAATAAGATCCTTAGCTACCAACCATCTGGGACTTCTTCCTATTAAGAAAAGAAGTACGAAAAGTATAGTTGACGGGATGGCCCCTACAAGGAACATCTCGCGCCAGTTGTTATCCCCGAGCCTGTCGATAAGATAGTTGGAAAAGAAGGCAAACAAAATTCCGAAAACCAGCGCAAACTGGTTTGCTACTACAAGTCTGCCCCTTATATTTGGCGGTGCAACTTCGGATATATAAACAGGAACAAGGACAGAGGCTCCCCCGATAGCAAGACCACCAATAAAGCGGGCAATCACAAAGAACCATATATTTGGGGCCAAACCCGTTCCTATCATTGAAGTCAGGAAAAAGAGAGCCATTACTTTTAACATGTCACGCCTGCCATATTTATCACTTGGGCCTCCTATCCCAATGGCCCCGATGATGCATCCAACCAGGGCTGAACTCACCGCGAAGCCTTTCATGGCAGCTGACAGGTGAAAATGCCCGGCAACATAGTCCATTGCACCGTTAATGACCCCCGTTTCAAAGCCAAACATTAATCCGCCAAGTGCAGCTGTAAAAGTCACAAAGTATAGATACCTTTTCATAAGATTAATAGCTATTTATTATAATTTTTTATTATAAATTGTATTACGTAAATATTTAAGTCTTCTTTGGGGGAGTTTAATAATTAATTTTTATAAACTTTTTACCACATATCCATCCTCTAGATAAGATTAATTCTGATTTACCATTTCCCGATCCGTTTAATTACATCAGGTTGGATGTCTTCGTCAGCGGATATGCATAAAAGCAGACCTTTTGGATCCATGACACTGATAAAATCTTCCAGTTCACTTAATTGAATATCCAATACAAGAGATTTACCTGCTGCCTGGATTTTCTTTATAAATGGGATCCACTGCATGATTGGGAAATCGTCGCCAACGCCCTGTACCCATTGAATGGCATTTATTTCGGGCATAGCCAGGATATGGTCGACATGTTTGGCTACACCTTTCCCGTCAAGATGAAAAACATTGTGAGTCATTGTTTTGACTTCGTCTTTAATGAAAGGAAGAACGAACTCTTCGAACTGTTCCTCCGAAATCATTGCTGAAAAGTCAGCACTCGGAATATAAAATCTGCCAAAGGAAGGAATAGCCATCCATGTTACTGATGGGATGTTATATTTCTTCAGCATTGAATCGTAATGATCAAATATATCCAGGAAATGTTGATTGGCCAGTGTTAAAAGGTGCTTAACCTCATCGGGGGATAAAAGTACATCAAGACACAATTGCAGTGGATCGCGCCATGCAGCTACACAATCAATTCCCGGATGGAGATCAGTGTAACCTACAAAGAATTTACCCGTGCACTTTTCGAGAGCCAAAAGGGTTATTTCATCCATTTTCTTTAAGTATGGGTTGTTCCAGTCGAATTTTATTTCTGAAACATCCTTCCAATCTTTTACAAGGGGGATGGAATATGATGTTACATCCATATATTCCAGTTCGCTTCCATGAAATGCCGAATATATTTCGGGACCCAGGTTTGGCCAGTAAACAGGGAATGTTTCCGCGTAAAACTTCCGGCCTCTTATTGAATCGATAAACAGATCCACCTGGTATTCAGCATCAAACCACCGATCTTTGAGGGATGGCCAGCTTTTTCTTAAATGTGGTGATACGGCAAAATCTGCATTATGAGCAGAAAATCTTATCGGTGGACGGTCGATAATCTCCTGTTCATACCAGGCATAAATACGTTTTACTGCAATGTCAATATCAGGCATATTCTCCAATTCTAATGTCCATTGTTTGCTTTCCATATAATTGATATGTTTCTTACTAATTTATGATAAACTTGCTGCGATTCCCACGAGTATAATTCCAATTAAAAGGAGTCCTAATCCGGATAACATGTATCGTAAAGGAATTTTTTCGGTCCCTTTCCATTCACCGGTAACTATTCCCCAGAAGTTGCCACTTCCAACAGCCATGGTTTTACTTTTTTCATCGGAAGAGCAAATGAGCCAAGCAAAATTCCGGCTAATATTCCAAGAGTAATTCCTATACTAATATTCGAAGTTCCCATTCTGTTTTCTATTTTTAGATATTAATTGAGTTAAACTTCAACCCCATCCGGGATTGTTAATGGTATGGTGTTTCTAACCCCGGACGTTACCAGTGCTATTGGGTTACTAAAATCTTTCAGATGACCTTATAACATTCCATCCTTCAACTTCGACAACCGGGGCAGTCCCATTTAAATCCGAGTGCTTATATATTGCGGTTATTTCCCGTATTTCTCCCGGCATCAACGAGAAATAATTGTCTTGCCAGAGAACGGGTAGAACCTCTTCACCACCGGAACCTTGGCTAATGCGCAGACGCAGGAAAAAAGCAAGATTGTTGGATGGATTCACTATTTTCAAATGAGTAATGTCCTCTCCATTGGCGCTTTGTTCAGATTTACTTGTGAGATTGACAGATGCGTGCTTAATGTTCTTCAAGCCGGTGAGATCAGCAAAAGACTTCGTGGGTGTAAAGTACCATTCTGACTTATCCCAGTCGAGAGAATCCATTTTCGTTGAAAGCCAATAAAAATTGGAGCTTGCAATCTCACCTTTGGGATTTTCCAACCGCAAGAGAACAAAACATGTTGTCGAAATACCCTTAATTTCGGGAATACCGAACACTTTGATGCTGGTATCCGATGTTATTGTAATCAAGGCTTCCTTCGAAAATTTTTCATTGAGATTCAGATCAAAGACCCGGGCAGTCACTTTCATGTCCGGAAAATCTTCGTATAACGAGTTGACAACGAATATCGAGCGGTCGTGGTACGCGTACTGAACGTGCAATGGTTCGCAAGCCTTCTTTGTGCCGAAGTAGGCTCCGCCAGGGCAGAGGTAATAGTCGTACAGGTTCCAGATTAGTGAAGGCCATGCATTGCTCAGGCATTCGTGTACTACTCCGGTGGATAAGTATTTATTTTGGCCGTATGCTTCAAACATAGCTCGTTGAGCTTCGTATGCCATCAATTGCGCTTTTAGCGCATAGTCTTCGAGATTCTGGGCTTGTCCAAGGCGTGAGTTCAAAGCCTCTGTAAAAAGTTTTATGT
>Ga0265292_1002532_pt1 | contig 12541 bp, 17 predicted proteins | sample Munlanlewell296A_FD_189080 | JGI IMG/M metagenome (GOLD analysis project Ga0265292, IMG submission 189080) | Leachate microbial communities from a municipal landfill in Southern Ontario, Canada - Leachate well 296A | ecosystem: Engineered > Solid waste > Landfill > Unclassified | place: Canada...
ATGAAGGGGGACGCGTACTGCGACACGAAGTATTGCTGGATATAGGCTAGTCTTCCTCTTCCTCGTCGGCCTCGGGCTTCGGGGTCTCCTCAGCGGCCTTCTTACCGAAACCGACTATTAGGTTGATTAGCTGCTTCTGGTCGACCTCCGCGCGGCTCCTCCAATCCATGTATAGGACGCCCTTCTCGTCCTCGCCGAGGTAGCCCTGCTGGATGTAGCGGTCTATGCTCATCTTTACGCGCCACCCGGGGAGCTTCTCCTGCAGGAGCTTCTCAACCTCGGTTCGCAGCGCCTTCCCCTGCTTCGAGATTATGTAGGCTATGGCGACGGCGAGTCCGGCGATGTCGTCGACGCGCCAACCGATCGTCTTGGCGCTCTTCTGGTCGATCCCGCCCCTCATAGTCACGTAGAAGCGGGCGTCCGCGAGCTGCGCCTGGTCGGGGTCGACGATGTTGGGGTCGTCGAGCACCCGCGTTACCTGCAGGTCCATGGGGTGGAGCTGCTTGTCGAGCACCTCTAGGACGCTCTGCCAGTCGGGGCCGAGCTCCTGGCGGAGTTCCCAGCCGCGTACGCCGGGTAGCCTGTGGTGCTGGAAGAACAGCAGGTGGACGGCGTCCTTCACCTTGCGGGCGTACCCCGCCTCGGATCTCACTCTCTTCGCCATGTTTTCCACTCCTCGTAGTCGATTAGCGTGGGTATGCTGAGCTTGGGCTGGCCCGTGTCGGGGCGGGGCGTCTTGTTGTGTATTATCTCGACCTTCTCGCCGAAGCGGTCGGACTCTATCCTCGCGTACCCGTAGGTGACCATGAAGACCGTCATGTAGCTGCGCTTCACCGTCTCCTCGTAGGATTCAGCCCCTATCCAGTCCCAGTAACCTATCCTTCCGCCCTCGCCCACCCTCTCCGCGAGCTCGAGCCAGAACGCTTCGAGCATGTCGGAGAATCCCTCGACGGGGATTATGCCCAGCTCCCTCGCCTCCTCTACGGTCGCGGTCCCGGCATCGACGAGTTGGAGCTCTGGGTTCTTCCACCTCTCGGCGAGGGGGATGAGGTCCGTCCAGTAGCCGAGGCTCCCCGCGAGGGTCTTGGCGGATAGCTGCTCCATCTGCACCATGGGGTGCCAACTCTTCAGGAAGCTGTCGGCGATGGCGGAGATGTCCATGCGCTGAATCTGCTGGTTGAGTAGGAACGGGTCCTTGTAGAGGGTCGTGCTCTGGTGCTGTATCCAGTCGTTCTGGCTCTTCAGCACCTCGCTGAGGCCTTTGATCGCCGCGGCGTCGGTGCAGAAGTCCTGTAGGCTGTTTGTCTCGGGGTAGTATCGGCGGATGACCGAGAGCATGTAGTCGATGTCGACGGCGAAGGGCTCGACGCTGCCCGCCTGCACGGCGCGGCAGAGGCCTATGACGCCCTCTAGCTCGTCCCGCTTCTTACTCAATCCTCGACCAGCCTCACTTCACTTATGTCCTCGGTTTTGTGGACCATGATGATGTGGACCTCCTTGCCCCTGAAGGTGACCTGGCTGGGGGTGATGGCCATGTACTGGTCAGCGGTGCCCTCCATCGTGCTCACGATGAACTCGGAGACGACCTCCTTGTTCTTGGGGTCCATGTGGAGGTCGAACTCGTCCACCGCCCTGAAGGGGCTGAGGACGTTCTGCTGGAGGGCGAGGAGGAAGGCCATGATTATGGTGCTCCTCTCGCCTCCGCTGTGGGTGTAGGGGTCGAGGCGCGAAAGCTGGCCCCCCTTGAAGCTGACGAATATCTCCAAGCCGGCCTCCTCGATGTCCGACGGGTTGATGAGGCGCACCTCGCCGCGGGCCTGTAGCCTGCTTAGGAGGCTCTGGTAGCGGGCGTTGACCTCGTCTAGGAGGCCGTGGATGACGTCGCCCCACTTGCGGGTCCTCTCCTCTATCTCCACCATGACCTGTCGGCGGTCCTCCTGGACCTTGGCGACCTTCTCCTGGATGTCCTTGTAGGTCCTGCTGTAGGAGTCGTACATCTCCTCGGCGTCCTCCGGGACCTCGGCGAGGCCCATGAGTATGCCGCTGGTCTTCCTGATCTCGTTGAGTATGTCGTCGCCTGTGCGGCCCGTCTCGACGCGTGGTCCCTTGATCTGGGCCTCGGCCTCGGCGTCCCTGCGCTCGGTGTTGGCGCGGTCGATCTCTGCCTTGAGCTCGTCTATTCGGCGCTTGAGGCGGCCCCGCTTGTCCTTGAGGAGGGCGAGCTGTATCCTGCCCTCGACGTGCTGGTCGGTGGTGGCGTCGATCTTGACGCGTAGGACCTCCATGTCCTCGGTGGCGCGGCCTACGGCGGCCTCGGCGTCGATCAGCTGCCTGCTGACCTGCTTGATCTTGGACTCGGCCTCACTCCTCTGCGTGATGAGTTCGCCGCTCCACCCCTCGAAGGTCTCCGTCTGAGTCTTCTCAAGCTCGTCGATGAGGTTGAAGTAGTCGTCGAGCTTCGTGGGGCCCTTCTTGAAATGCTCACGGAGGGTCTGGGCGGTGAGTTCGAGCTTCTTCCTCTGCTCACCGCTGCTGCCGAGCATCTTGTTTATGCCCTGGATGCGGTCCTTGGCGGAGTTGATGCTGAACTCACTTACGCCGAGGGCCCTCTCGGCCTCGACGCGGCGCTCTATGAACTCCATCCATTGGCCGCGGAGCTGCTTTAGCGCCTCGTCGCTGTCGACGACGGCCTTGCCGAATCTGTTCATCTCCTCCTCGGCGGCGTAGAGGTCGGCGTCCGCCTGGTCAAGCTCCTGTTCGAGTTCCTTGACCTGTCCTTCGAGTTGGAGGACGCGGCTCCACGCCATCTCGCGTTGTAGGAAGTTCATGCGGGTCCGGAGCTTCTTCTTTTCCTGTAGGCGCTCGTTCTGCTCGCGCCAGTATGCGAGTGTCTCGCGGGCGCGGTCGAGTAGCTGGCTGAGGCTCTGCTCCTCGCTGAGTATGCCGCCTAGGCGCTGCTTCGCGTCGACGACGTCCCTGCGGAATGCGTTGAAGCCCACGGCCTCCTCCAGCATGACGAGGCGCTCCTGCGGGCTGAGCTCTGCGAAGCGGCCCGGCATGTTCTGGTGCATGATGATGAGCATGTTGTCGGGGTCGAAGCCGAAGCCCTCAAGGAGCTCCACGACCTCGGCCTTTGATACTGTGCGTTGGTTTAGTTCGAAGGTGTATTTGCCGTCGCGGCGGATGTTGCGGGCGAGGCGGACCTCGTCGACGTTGAAGATGGGGACGGGGCGCCTGCCGTTCTCGCGTGGGCTGTTGTCTAGGATGAGGCTGACCTCGGCCTGGTCCTGCTCCCAGCGGATGAGGTCGCTTAGCTTCTTGCTCCTCTCCGTGTATGTGTCGCCTAGGGCGACGCATATGGCGAGGAGGAAGCTGCTCTTCCCGGAGCCGTTGGGGCCACAGACGACGTTGACGCCGTCCCTGAGGGGGATGCGTGCGTATTCGTAGGACATGAAATTCTTGATTATGACTTCCTTGATCAGCATCCGCGGCGCCTCTGGACTCCTGTGTCTAATAGTCCTCTATTTTTAAACCTACCCCGCAGTTTTCCGGCGGGGTGGATGAAAGTGAAGGTAAATGGTCGCCCTTAAACCTTTTACACCCCCGGGGGATGGTTGAGGGGATTATGATGGTCGAACTCTCTGGGAGGCAGGAGGAGGAGGCGATGCGGATTCACGGGGAGGCCGTCGTCGTCGACACCCACTGCGACACGTTGATGGCGTTCATGCCTCAGCCCTACGGGCAGCCCCCGGCTAGGAAGCTAGGCAAGCGGAGTGAGAAGGGTCACCTCGACCTCCCCCGGATGAGGGAGGGGGGCGTGGACTGCCAGACCTTCGCCATGTACACGGGGCGCAGGGAGGGGCAGCCGGATGCCCTGCTCACGGCGATGCAGATGACCGACGTCTTCTACAGGGAGATGGAGGAGAACAAGGAGGAGATAGTGCCGGTGGTCTCCGTGGGGGAGATACTCGCCGCGAAGGAGGCGGGGAGGTGCAGCGGCCTCCTCGCCATCGAGGGCGGGGAGCCCCTCATGGGGGACCTCGGCGTGCTCCGCGACTTCTACAAGCTCGGCGTCAGGATGATCAGCTTCACGTGGAACTGGCGCACCCCCTTCGCGGACGGCCTCGCCGCCTCCCGCGCCGAGAGCAAGCTCACCGACCTCGGCGTCAAGGCCATAGAGGAGATGGATCGCCTCGGCATAGTCCTCGACACGAGCCACATAAGCGACACGTGCTTCTGGGACGTCGCCGATGTGAAGAAGGGCCCCTTCATGGCGAGCCACAGCAACAGCCGCGTCCTCTGCGACCATAAGAGGAACCTCACCGACGACATGCTCCAGGCCCTCGCTGACCACGGCGGGGTGGCGGGGATGAACTTCGCCCCCGACTTCGTCGCCAAGGACGGCGCGACGGTGGAGAAGCTCGTCGACCACATCGACCACATAGTGAAGAGGGTGGGGCCGGACCACGTGGGGCTCGGCTGCGACTTCGACGGCATAGGCACGCCACCCGTGGGGCTGGAGGACGCCTCGAAGATGCCGAACATCACCCGCGAACTCGTCCGACGCGGCTACGCGGAGGAGGACATGAAGAAGATACTCGGCGGCAACCACCTCAGGGTCTTCCGCGAGATCCTAAAGTAGCGTCACGTGACGGCGATATTTCTATCAACTCACACGCGGAGGCTGTCATGTGACTGCCTTCGAGGTCCTTTTCCGGGTCAAGCATGGGGGCGCCCTCCTAGAGCTTAGTGGGAGGCACCCGTCCATGCGGGTCTACACGTGGTGCAACAGGGTTAACGAGGTTCTTGAGGTCGAGGTGGGTGACCCCTCGGAGTATGGGGAGGTGCTGGAGGAGGTGGGGAGGGTCGCCACCGTCGTCGGGGAGTCGGGGGGCGGCGGCATCCACCTCATAGAGTCCACGTGCTTCTGCACGCCCCAGAACAGCGTGGGGATGAACGTCGAGGATCTGCCGGTGCTCGTCGTCTCCCCGGAGGTGATGGTGGGGGGCTGGGATCACTACCGCCTCGTCTTCTTCAGGCACGAGGACTTCGCCGAGGTGGTGAGGCGCCTCGAGGGGAGGGGCTTCACCGTCGAGGTGCTGGGGAAGGCGGAGGTGAGGGGGTCGCTCGCGGGGAGCCTGCTGGAGGCGGACTCCATCTTCTCCTCGCTGACTGGGAGGCAGATGGACGCCCTGATCCGCGCCTACGGCCACGGCTACTACCGTCTACCCCGGTCGGCGGACATCCAGGAGATCGCGAGGAGGGAGAGGGTGAAGAGGACGACTTTCCAGGAGCACCTGAAGAAGGGGGAGAACAAGATCATCGAGCGGATAATCCCCTTCATGAGGCTCTACGCCTCGCGGTCTCTGGGGCGGTCAGGTGACGCCGCCAGGCTTACTCGGCCCGATGGGAAGGGGGAGACGTTGAACCATGACTGATGGGATCATGTCGTGCTGCGGGCTGGACTGCTCGAAGTGTAGGGCGTACGTTGCCACGAGGGGGAGTGATTACGCCTCAGCGACCGAGACCGCGAGGCGCTGGTCCAACCCCGAGGAGGGCGACTATAAACCGGAGGACATCTGGTGCGACGGCTGCCACAGCGACCACAGGTTACACGCCTTCTGCGCCAAGTGCCCCGTGAGGGCCTGCGCCAAGGGGAAGGGACTTGATAACTGCGGCGGGTGTGGGGAGTACCCCTGTGAAAAGCTGGGGTCGCTATGGGGCTCGTGGATCGAGGCTTCCCCGGTCGAGGCGAGGACCAACCTCGATAGAATAAAGGTGGGGGAATTCCCGTAAAGTACCAGTCGAATAAATATACTTTGTATCACAAAGTATATATGTTTCACAAAGCTCTCTGTGATCAGGGATAAGACATGAGTGGAAACATCGACCTCAAGGAACTGCGGAGGAAGGCGATGTCCTCCTTTCATGAGGACGGCATAATCGACATAATGATTGGGTTGCTGGGACTCATCTGGGGGTTCTTGGCCTTCACGGACGACTCCTCCTTCAGTATACTCTGGGTCGTCGTCGTGATACCATCCTACTGGTGGTTGAAGAGAGAGTACACGCTGCCGAGGATCGGCATGGTCCGCTTCTCGGGGCGGGGAAAGGAGGGACTGCCGAGGATGTTGGTGACTGGTTTGGTCGGGGCGGTGGTAGCCGTCGGCTTCGCCCTATGGTGGGCGGCCACGAACACGTCCAGACCATTCTACTACTACCTCATCACCGACTACTGGAAGCTCATCATGGGTGTTGGCGTCGCGGTCACTGGCGCCGTCTACGCGAGGCTGGCCTGCATCCCACGGTTCTACGCCTACTCCGCCATCGCCCTCGTGCTGATCGGCGGCGCCCAATACTCGGGACTGCCCTTCGGTCTCCACCTCATAGTGCTTGGCGCGGTGGTCCTCGGCTACGGCGGCTACCTCCTCCACAGGTTCATAGCGAAGTACCCGGTGCAGGCGGTCGATGGTCAAGTTGGCTGAGCTTCCGGTCAACGGGATCGACAGGGTGATCCACGAGCCCGCTAGGCTGCTCATCATGGCCCACCTCTATGTCGTGGATTCGGCGGACTTCCTATTCCTCATGAGGCAGACGGGGTTGACCTTCGGGAACCTCTCCAGCCACATGGCGAAGCTGGAGGGGGCGGGCTACATAGAGGTGGTGAAGGATTTCGTCGATAGGAAGCCTCACACCATGTTGAGGGTGACGGCGCGGGGAAGGGCGGCCTTCGAGGAGTATCGCAGGGGGATGGACAGGCTCTTCAAGGGGCTGCCATGAGCCGGCGGGTTTCTCATTACCCTTAAATTTTACCCGGTCTTCCCCTTCCTTTAGGTGTAAGGTATGCCGACGGCTGGGAAGGTCTTCGTCTCCACGGAATATAAGAAACTCGCAGATGTCGCGGCCGCCCTAGAGGGGCACAAGGTCGAGGAGGAGTACGCCGAGGGCGACTTCAAGCTGACCCTGCTCACCGAGGTCGCCAACGTCTCCATCAACGAGGGCGTCCTCACCGGCCTCTACAGCTACGACCACGTCGTCTATAACTACCACAGGGGCAAGGTGCTGCCGGCCGCCGCGACGAAGGAGGTGCTCTTCAGCATGAGCGAGCACGAAAACCGCACCTACCTAGCAGTAGTCGATAAGAAGGCGATCGCCAACAGGGTGGCCAACAGGCTCAGCGAGATAATCTTCGGCGAGATGGGAGTCATAGTCGAGGCCCGCATCCTCCCCGAGACGATGAAGAAGTTCCACATCGCCAACAAGGAAGGCACCAAGGTCATCTTCTTCGAGAACATGAACATCCCCAACATAAACAAGCTCAGCCTCTACGGCCCCGACCTCGTCGACACCAAGCTCTTCAAGGAGTACGACAGCATAGGCGACCCCTGGTACGTCCTCGCCAAGAGCAAGAAGTACGGCTACACCGTCGGCCTAGTACGCGACGGCTCCGTCACCATATTCAACACCGTCGACCAGGCGCAGTACCTCCAGTACGTCAGGGAGGAGGTCATCCCCATGACCCAGCCCCCCAGGGCACGCGCGGAGGAGGAATAGCTGTGCCCGACAAGACCCTGGACTGCACCGGCCTCTTCTGCCCGGAGCCCGTCTTCCGCACACGCATGGCCCTGGACGAACTCGAGCCCGGCCAGACCCTGGAGGTCCACGCCGACGACCCCGCCGCCTACGAGGACCTGCGCCGACTCGCCGAGCGCCTCGGCCACGAGGTCGTCAGCATCAAGAAAGAGGGCGACGAGACCATCATCGTCATCAAGAAAAAGCAGGGCTAGGGTAGCTACATTTCGTTATCGGGCGCGACCTCGAGGTAGAGTTCCACCGCCTCCTTCATTCGCTGCATCAACTCATCCAGCGTTCTCGCCTGGGTGTGGCAGCCCGGAAGATCAGGCACAGACCCGACATAGAGACCGTCGGGGTCTCGCTCGATTATAACGCCGAAACGCATAGTACCCACATCTACCTCAGCATCGATGGAAATAAAATCACCTAAAAAGGCTCCATTACCAATCAAGGATTTCATAAATTGAGCAGTTCAGCGAAGATGACCGAATCGGCGTCGGCGACGGATACATGAGATTAGCGTTTTAGTAAGACACATTATATAACCATACACAAGGTGAGCCACACGACCACCGTCAAGACCACCATCAACGTCGATGAGGAGAAGCTGAAGAGGATAAAGAGGACGGCACGGAACATCTACGGCGACTCCCGTAGCCTCAGCGAGCTCATGAGCGACGCCGCCGATTCCTTCGACGCCGAGGCCATCCTTGAGGCATTCACGAGGAAGATGGGGTGGGGGGCGATCGAGTACCCAAGCCTCAATGAGGTCGAGCAGCGTCGCCCGACCTCGACAGAGGGCTCGGCGACGATAATCCGGGATATGAGGGAGAGCCGCGTAGACCGCTTATCTTGACGCCGGCAGCCTAGAAGCACTACGTGGAGGAGCTCGGCTCCGAGGTCCTCGACGCCCTCTCAGAGTCGTGGCGACTCGCGCTAAAACACCGCATCTACGCAGCCGACGCCCTGCAGATCTCCACCGCCAAAAACGCCGAAGCCGACCTGTTCCTCACATCGGAAAAACGCCTAAACGAGATCGCCGAAGCAGAGGGACTGATAACGGCAAACGACGATGACGCATGACACCCTCCAAAAGAGCGCACATTCCCCACCAAGATGCCGCCCCCACGGCGAACGACCTCCGCCGCCCTCCGCCGCTAGAACACCTCAAAAAACGCCCCAAACCTGAAAAGCGACACGAATAACCGGAAACGCGACGGCGACGAACACACACTCCCCCCATACGCACGCACGCGGAGAAAGAAAAAAACCGTTACGAGCAGTAGCACGCCATAAGCCCACGCTGAAGCTTTTAATCCACCAACCACCCAACACACCCCAAGGCGAAACACCCTTGAAGGCCTACATGGACCACGGCTCGGGCTCACCCGTCGACCCGCGCGTCCTCGAGGAGATGCTCCCCTACCACACCGACCACTACGGCAACCCCAGCAGCTTCCACAGCGAGGGCTTCACCGCCCTCCGAGCCATAAACAGGGCGCGGGAGCAGGTCGCCGCCCTCATAAACGCCGACCCGACCGAGATCACCTTCACCGCCTCCGCGACCGAGGCCACAAACCTCGCCCTCATCGGCGCAGCAAACCGCTACAAGAACAAGGGCAACCGCATCGTCTCAAGCGCCGTCGAGCACATAAGCACCGTCAACATCCTCAAGGACCTCACCCGGGGCGGATGGGAGTACCAGCAGGCACCAGTCGACCCAAGCGGAGCCGTCCTCCTCGACAAACTCGACGAACTCACCACCGACAAGACAGTCCTCGTCTCAGTCATGGCCGCAAACGGCGAGATAGGAACCATAGAGCCCATCAAGGAAGCAGCCGCGATAGCCCACAGGAAGGGCGCCTACTTCCACACCGACGCGACCGCCGCCCTCGGCAAGATACCCCTCGACGTCAAGGCCACGGACATCGACCTCATGACCCTGAGCAGCAACGACATCTACGGCCCCAAGGGCGTCGGCGCCCTCTACGCCAAGAAGGGCCTGCGCCTCCGCCCAGTCATCATCGGCGGGGGACAGGAGCAGGGCCTACGCAGCGGCACCGAGAACACCCCCGGCATAGTAGGCTTCGGCAAGGCAGCCGAGATCGCCAGGGAAGAGATGCCGCAGGAAGCGAAACGCCTCACCGAACTCCGCGACCGACTCATCAAGGGCCTCACCAAGGGCATCCCCGAGGCCTACCTCAACGGCCACGCGACGAACCGGCTCCCCAACAACGCCAACGTCCGCTTCAGCTACATCGAGGGCGAGGCACTCATACTCAGCCTCGACGACGTCGGAGTCCAGGCAAACACCGGCTCCGCCTGCGCCGCCAAGACCCTCGAACCCAGCGCCTGCCTACTCGCCACCGGCCTCAAGCCCGAGGACGCCCACGGGAGCCTCGTCTTCACCCTCGGCAAAGCCAATAATAAGGACCAGATCGACTACGTTGTAGAGAAACTCCCAGCCATCGTAAAGCGGCTGAGGGCGATGTCGAGCATAACACCAGAGGAGCTGAAGTAAGAGTGTACTCCGACAAGGTCATGGAACACTTCAAGAACCCCCGCAACGTCGGCGAGATCAAGGACGCAGACGGCGTCGGCACCGTCGGCAACCCCGTCTGCGGAGACATGATGACCATCTACATCAAGGTCAAGGACGACAAGATCGACGACATCAAGTTCAAGACCTACGGCTGCGGAGCCGCCATAGCAACCAGCAGCATGACGACCGAGATGGCGAAGGGCAAGACACTAGAGGAGGCGGAGAAGATCACACGCCAGAGCGTCGCCGACGCCCTAGACGGCCTCCCCCCAGTCAAAATGCACTGCAGCAACCTCGCCTCAGACGCGCTCCACGAGGCCATAAAGGACTACAAGAAGAAGGAGGAAGAGAAGAAGTGAACGAGAAGGTAGTAAAGTGCCCCATGTGCGGGCTCCCAAAGGGGGAGGACTGCGACCTAATGGTCGGAAAAGGCGGCGAAAAGACCCTGGTCTGCTGCTGCGACAGGCTGCAGAAAAGCGTTAAAAAGGGGTAGCCACCGTTAACACCAGTACCTCCGCGGGCGACTGTTTTGGACAAGCATAGACTCGCATCTGGGCTCTCCGCCGCACTCAACGCCCCCCTGGTAACGCTCGTCACCTTCATCCCGCTGATACTGCTCTACGGGCTGGACAACGCCGTGCAGCTCTTCGCCATCACGAGCGTCTTCGGGTGCGTCCTCCCCCTCGTCATGGTCTACGGGCTGCTGAAGCTCGACCTGATCAAGGACTTTTATGCCCAAGACAGGGACACGCGCTTCATACCCTTCCTCTGGACGACCGTGTTCTACCTCGTGGGCGCAATCACCCTCATAAACGTCGGCGCGCCATCCGCGGTCACCGCACTGATGGCCACCTACTTCGTCAACGGCATGGTGCTCATGCTCATAACGATGAAGTGGAAGATCAGCATCCACGCGAGCGGGATAACGGGCCCCTTCACGGCGCTCGTCTACCAGCTCGGAGCGACCATGCTCCCGCTTCTGCTCATCGTCATACCCGTCGCATGGGCGAGGGTCGAGCTTAAGGCCCACACGGTCAGGCAGGTGACGGCAGGCGCAATACTCAGCGGACTCCTCACCTGGTTCCAGATGAGCTTCTACCTGCACACACTCTTCGTGTAAAACCCGGGGCTACGCCCCGACTATCTTCTCCCCCATCGACTCGCCGAACGCGTAGGCCCTCTTCGCCTCGTCGCCGCTCGGCTTGAAGACGAAGTCGATGTCGCTCTCGATCAGCTGGATGCCCGCGGCCAGCAGCTCGGTCTCGACCGCCTTCTTGGCGCCCCCGGCCCAGCCGTAGCTCCCGAAGGCGGCGCCTATCTTGTTCACCGGCTTCAGACCACGCATGTAGGCGAGGAATCCGGCGACAGATGGGAAGAGGTGGTTGTTTAGCGTTGGACTCCCGACGAGAACGGCCCTCGCCTCGAGCACGTCGGCGATGACCTCGCTGTGGTGGCTGGCTCCGAGGCAGTGCACCTTCACGTCTACGCCCTTCGACGCGATGCCGTCGGCGATCGCCCTCGCGAGGAGCTGCGTGCTCCCCCACATCGTGTCGTAGACGACGACCGCCTTCAGCTTCGTCTCGCCGGCGACCCATCCCTGGTAGGACTTGAGGATGAGCCCGGGGTCCTTGCGCCAGATGACTCCGTGGCTCGGCGCGATCATCTCCACGGGGACCCCCTCGAGCGCCTTGACGGCGCGGCCGACGCTCCTCCACAGCGGCATCAATATGTTCGCGTAGTAGGTCTCGGCCTCCTGCATCAGCTCCGCCTGGTCGACCTCGTCGTCGAACCTACCGCTAGAGGCGAGGTGCTGCCCGAAGGCGTCGTTACTGAACAGCAGCTTCTCCTCCGGCACGTAGCTGACCATGGAGTCGGGCCAGTGCGCCATCGGTGCGGGGACGAAGGTCAGGCTCCTCTTCCCCAACTTCAGCGACGGCTTCTTCTCGACGGGCGTCGCCTTGATGTCCCCCCCGTAGTACCTCCAGAGGGTGTTTATGCAGCGCTCAGTAGCGAGGATCTCGGCGTTTGGGCACGCCTCGATAACCCGCCGGATGCTCCCCGAGTGGTCCGGCTCGGCGTGGTTCGCGACGACGTAGTCGACCTTCTTGGGGTCGATTACCTCGCTGATGCGCCTGATCTGCTCCTCGGCGAAGGGCGCCTTCACGAAGTCCACGAGGGCGACCTTCTCGTCCACTATCAGGTACGAGTTGTAGCTCGACCCCCTGTTAGTGATGTAGCCGTGGAAGTTCCTTATGCTCCAGTCGACCGCGCCGACCCAGTAGATGCCATCCCTGAGCTGAATCATGGAATTTGCCTTCGATGTGTCCAAGGAAGGAATGAATAAAAGCATTATGCGGGGGGGACGTCGACCTCGAGGAGGTCTGCCGCGACGCTGCTGTTGGGGAAGATGCGTCGCGGCAGACC
>Ga0265292_1002533_pt1 | contig 12541 bp, 13 predicted proteins | sample Munlanlewell296A_FD_189080 | JGI IMG/M metagenome (GOLD analysis project Ga0265292, IMG submission 189080) | Leachate microbial communities from a municipal landfill in Southern Ontario, Canada - Leachate well 296A | ecosystem: Engineered > Solid waste > Landfill > Unclassified | place: Canada...
CTCTTGCAATAGGAAGCCCTGCTGAGATCATTGTAGACATCTGCCTGGTAAAAGTTACTACCTCTCCCTGAGGAACTCCTCTAAAGTCTAAGAATTTCTCAAAGAGATCCTCCGTTTTTTCTTCAATGTTAATAACAACTAGATTTTGATTCTTTAATAAACTTACTGCTATCTCCTGGGACCTAGCATCAACATTCCCATTAATATTTTTTCCAAATGAATTTTTAGCTGTATATACAAATACGGCCATTTTTACCCTCTATCTACCAACCTCTTTAACTCAGTGGGTCTTATACAGTACTTAACACCATCTTCAAAGGATATAAGTCCGGATGTAATTAAATCTGCTATGCTCTTTTCCATGCTTATCATTCCAAACTGGGCAGATGTATTTATTACATTATCAATCATATGGGCTTTTCCTTCTCTTATGAGATTTGCAATAGCATCATTATTTATCATGATTTCAAATGCAGGAATTATCCCATGTTGAACGGAAGGAATCAGTCTTTCTGATATTACTACCTCAATAACCTGTGAAAGCTGTGTTTTTATCTCATTTTGCTTTTCAGCAGAGAATGAAGAAATTATTCTGTCAATTGTTTGGGCAGCAGAATTGGTATGAAGAGTAGTAAATACAAGATGTCCTGTCTCTGCAATCTGAAGAGCCGATCTTATTGTTTCCGTATCTCTCATCTCTCCAATAAAAACTACATTGGGATCTTGTCTTAATATTGATCGCAGTGCTACATCCCAAGAATGGGTATCTAAAAACATTTCCCTCTGCTCAATTAATGACTTTTTATTAACAAAAATATATTCAATTGGATCTTCAACAGTAATGATGTGTTCTGCTCTATCTAAATTAATTCTTTCAATCATTGATGCTATTGTTGTTGATTTTCCATGTCCGGCAGGACCAACCACAAGAAACAATCCTTGTTTTAAGTTACATAAGTTTTCTAAGTTTGGAGGAAGATGGAGCTTTTCAAATGAGGGTATTTCTATTGGAATGTGTCTTAGCGATATAGAGGGATATCCTTTCTGAAAGAATGCATTTACCCTAAACCTTGCTTTTTGCCCCAGAGCGATAGAGAAATCAAGTTCTTTGTTTATTTCCATCAACTCCCTTTGCTTTGTATCAAGAATCTGGGAGAGTACATATTCAACATCATCAACTGTCAATACAGGATATTCATCTACTGGTTTTAAAACTGTATTAAACCTAATAAAAGGCTTTGATCCAACAGACAGGTGAAGGTCTGAGGCCTGCAGATCCACTACCTTTTCTAATAATTGTGTTGCGTTTAGTTTCATATTATTTTGCAACTCTCATTACTTCCTCAAGAGAAGTAGTTCCCTCTAATGCTCTTAAAATACCATCCTGCATTAAGGTTAGCATTCCCTCTTCTTTTGCAATCTGCTCTAACTTTCCTGCAGGAGATTTTTCAAGAGTTGCTTCTCCAATTTTATCTGACATTTGAAGAAGTTCAAATATTCCAACTCTTCCTTTATGACCTCTGTTTTCACACTTAGGACATCCTTTACCCCTATACAATGTTAATGCTTTTCTAGCTTGAAGGGTTCTTACCAGTTTTGCAGTTTCTGGATCTTTTGTCATTATTACTATGTTTGAAGATAACTCATCTAATACTTTTTTAAGTTCATCATAAATTTCTTTTGGAGGGTCATATTCTTGTTTGCAACCCTCACACACCTTTCCGACAAGTCTTTGAGCTAAAACTCCAATAATAGTTGAAACAAGAAAGAAGTCTTCAACTCCCATATCCAGTAACCTTGGAATTGCACCTGATGCTGAGTTTGTATGAAGAGTAGATAAGACTAAGTGGCCAGTTAATGCAGCATGAACTGCAAGTTCTGCAGTTTCTCCATCTCTAATTTCTCCCACCATGATAATGTTAGGGTCTTGTCTTAGGAAGGATCTAAGTCCTGTTGCAAATGACAATCCTGCCTGGACATTTACCTGAACTTGATTAACCCCTGGAACTCTAATTTCAACTGGATCCTCAAGAGTAATAATATTTACTCTTGCTGTGTTTAATTTGCTAAGAGTTGATGCTAAGGTAACAGTTTTACCTGATGAAGTAGGTCCAGTAACAAGGATCATTCCGTTTGGTTTTAGAGACATTTCTTCAAATCTTTTCAAGGCTAGTCCTCTCATTCCAATATCTCTATATGTATAGACCGTTCCTTCTTCTTTAAGAAGTCTAATAACTACCTTTTCTCCGTATATGGTAGGCAGAGTAGAGACTCTCAAATCAGTTTCTGTTTTTCCAACTTGAACTTTAAATCTTCCATCTTGAGGAATTCTTTTTTCATCAATTTTCATTTTAGAAAGTATTTTTATTCTAGCTACAACAGAGTCAGTCATTTCTTTTGGAAGTGTTCTTTTCTCAGCTAGTATTCCATCAACTCTGTATCTTAATCTACATTCATCTTCTCCTGGTTCAATGTGGACATCAGAAGCACCTGACTTGACTGCAGTTTCAAGTATCATTCCAACAACTCTAGCAATTGGTGCATCTCTTATGGTGGCATCAGTAAGCTCTGCATGTGATTCTTCTATCTTTAAGGTTGTTTGTGATATTTCTGCCATTGCTGCTGTTATTTCTTCTCCAAGCTCTTTTCCTTTTTGTTCTTCTAATACTCTATCTATTATCTTTTCAGTTGTAATAAATGGAAGTACTTTATAACCTGTTTTTCTTTCTATAAAATCAATGGTTTGAAGATCCAAAGGATCTACCATTGCAATGGAAAGTTTCTTTTCTTCTAGTTTAAATGGAGCAATTCTATATTTTCTTGCAACATCCAAGGGAACTATATCAAGAAGAGGCGCTTCTATTTGTCCGGGAGCAAGGGTAATAAATTGTATTCCATAAACTTGTCCAAATGCTTCTGCAAAATCTTCACTGCTGACATATCCTCTATCTTTTATTATTGCTTCAATGCTTCTTCCTGTGTTTACATTTTCAAATTTAATAGCAGAAAGCTGATCTGAGCTTATTAGCTTTTTACTATAAAGTACATCTGCAACTGTTTTGATGTTATCAAGTTTTATCATAGGCAGGTTATTTTACTTATATTATGTTAGCAACTATATAATACAAGTTCAATGGATTAAACAAGAAATGGTATAATGACCAAAATATTAAAAAGGAGACACCAAAATGAGTGGTAAACCGCTGTCAGCACTGGTTGAAGTGACCAAAGCTGGTAATGTGTCATTTCAAACTACGATTGAGGTAGAAAAGAATAATCATCTTAGTGGAACTGAAATAACTAACAGCATCGCGAAAGAGATTAAACAAAGGGAAGCGAATTTGTTTTCCCCAGGCAAACTTCAAATTAAAATTAATTTAACTTACACAATCGATCAAATCTGGAAGAAGGAAGTAATAATTACTACTGAGGAAGAAGTACAAGAGATTGGGGATATTTATTGGCCGCTTAAAAACTCGATAGATTTAGCTGTATGCATAATTGATCGTGCGACAGATGTAAAAATAGAGTAAGGAGAATAAAATGGGAAAGAATCAAAGATGCAAGGTGTGTGGTGAAATAAATAGTGTAAGTACACACAGCTGTAGAAAATGTGGAAAACAGCTGCACCAGAAGGAAATAAAACAACATTATGAACAACGCTCAGTTTCAAAGGTTCGTATTTCAAATCCAAGAACCACAAACAAATAATTAACGCAGACCCCTTACCGCCGAGTGAGGGGTTCTTTTTTGATATAATAAAAAAACTTAAACTAAAAGGAGAAAATAATGGGCAAATCAGATGATTCAAAGGTCACGGAGCGTGTTCAAGGTAGTCATGACCATAATCTACATGTTGGGCCGGAAGAAGAGGCAGAACTTCTTCTACCTCCATTCCCAGAGTCTGATCCAGATTTAGAATCCGGAGACCAGCCCCCAATAAATGGATAAAAAGGAAGCTAGAGCAAAAAACCTTAGATTAAACAATAATCTGAGGTTTTTAATGGGCTATTTTCAGTATCTTTAATATATAATCTAAACATGAATGGTTCAGTACTCATATTTGGAGGTAATAAAACACAAAGAGAAGACAAGATAGTTGATATTGTAAATAAAGAAATAAACAAAACATTTGAAAAGATAAAAGATTTATATGAGAAAGCAGACATTAAGATTATTGAAAGAGAAGAAGATGAAAAATCCATAAGCATTTCCCAAACAAGAGAAGGAAATAAATTTTTATACGAGAGACCATTTTCATATCCAAAGAAATTCTTAATAATTCTAGATAGTGAAAAACTAACTACTCAAGCTCAAAATTCACTGCTTAAGACACTTGAGGAAACTCCAACTTATGCACTTATTCTTCTTTCATCAAAAACACAAAACTCTCTTCTTGAAACTATTATTTCAAGATGTAGATTAATTGCAGTAAAAAAGAATAGAGAATGTGTTGATACAGAAAATGGAAACTCGTTAAATAAAATATTAAAGATGAGTTTAGGACAAAGACTTGATTGGGTAGGGGAGTATTCAAAAGAAGAAAGGGATACTATTCTTGAACTCTTGGAGTGTTGGATTGATGAAGCAAGAGATATACTATTAAAAAATCCAAAGGAAGAAAATAGTATAAAAAACATAAAAAGGATTATTGAAATAAGAAAAGATTTAGAAGATACAAATGTAAATCAAAGACTGTCTCTAGAGGCTTTAGTTTTAAGCTTTTCTCAGGGTTAGTAGAACCTAGAAACCCTTGTTAAAAGTACTTCCAATCGGTAAAATATATGAGCTTATTGGTTTTTAAAAAGATTAAATAGATTAAGTATTTATGGTAAGTAAACCCAGAAAAACAAGTGAATACGGGGCTGAACAAATCCAAGTTTTGGAAGGTCTTGATCCTGTTAGAAAAAGGCCTGCAATGTATATTGGGTCAACTGGACAGGAGGGACTTCACCACTTAGTTACTGAAATTGTTAACAACGCAATGGATGAAGCAATAAACGGAGACGCAGATTACATTAAAGTAGAGTTCAATAAAGATGGGTCTTGCACAGTTTACGACAATGGTAGGGGAATTCCGTTTGAAATTAAAAAGGAATATGGAGTAAGTGCTTTGGAATTAGCATTTACAAAACTTCACGCTGGTGGAAAATTTGGAGGTGGTGGTTATAAAGTTTCAAGTGGTCTTCATGGAGTTGGAGCATCTGTTGTTAATGCATTATCTGAATGGATGAGAGTTATTTCGAGAAGAGAAAACGTTACGATGATTCAAGAATATGAAAAGGGAGGCCACCCAGCTAGACCAACGGAAAAGCTAGATTTGAAAAAACCAACGAAACTAAAGGGAGCAGAGTGGGGTATTAACCTCGATGACTGGAACTATGAGTATGGATCTATAGTCCAGTTCAAACCAGATAAGACTATTTTTGAAACTATTGATTTTGACTATAAATTCTTTGTAAATCAGATTAGAGAGTACGCATATCTCACAGCTGGAATAAAATTTGAACTATTGGATCATAGAATTAACCGAAAGTATAGTTTTTACTTTGAGGGTGGGATAAAAGCGTATCTTAGAGCACTAAATAGAAATCACGATGTTCTAAATAACAAAATCTTCTATGTTCAAAAAGAATACGATAACGTAAATGTTGAAGTTGCAATGCAATACAACGATACTTTTAGAGAAACAACAGTATGTTTTGCTAACCATCTTAAAAATATTGAAGGAGGAACTCATTTAACAGGATTTAGAAGTGCTTTAACAAGATGTATTAATGATTATGCAAGAAAAGCAGGGGCCCTAAAGGATAAGGATGGTAATTTAAGTGGGGATGACTTAAGAGAAGGCTTAACTGCAATAATTGCAGTTGCTCTTGATTCATCAGTACTCCAGTTTGAGGGTCAAACAAAGGCAAAGCTTGGAAATACAAATGTTAGAGTTGCTGTTGAAACTGTTGTTAAGGAAGCACTAGAGCAGTTTTTATCTGAAAATCCCAAGGATGCAAATTCCATTATTGAGAAGAATATCCTGTCATTTAAGGCTAGAATGGCTGCAAAGGCAGCAAGAGATACGGTTATCAGAAAGACAGCATTAGAGGGCAGTGGGGTTTTACCGGGTAAGCTAGCAGATTGTTCAGAAAAAGACTCAGAAAAGACCGAATTGTTCATTGTAGAGGGTGATTCTGCAGGGGGTACAGCTAAACAAGCAAGGAACAGAAATTATCAAGCAATACTTCCTGTTTTTGGAAAGATTTTAAATACAGAAAGAGCAAGATTAGATAAGATTGTTGATTCAGATAAGTTTAAGGCAATTATTGTTGCTATTGGCTGTGGAATAGGGGATCAGTTTGAAATTGGAAGAATTAGATATGGAAAATTGATTGTTATGGCTGATGCAGATACAGATGGAATGCATATAAATGCACTTTATTTAACTTTCTTTTATAGACATATGCCTGAACTTATTAAAGATGGCCATATTTATGTAGCATTTCCTCCACTTTATAAAGCTGTCTGGGGAAAAGAGAAGAGATATTTGTTTACAGATAAGGAAAGGGAAGAGTTCTTAAAGACTCCGGATGGAAAGAAAGCTATTACTCAACGATTTAAAGGTCTTGGAGAAATGAATCCTAATGAACTTTGGGATACAACTATGGATCCTGAAACAAGAAGATTAAAAAGAATAAGTGTTGAGGATGCAGAAGCTGCAGATGAGGTATTTGAGACATTAATGGGAGAAGAAGTTGCTCCAAGAAAAAGATTTATTACCACTCACGCTAAGCAAGCCAATTTGGATATTATGTAAAAAGAAAGACCAGTACTTTATTCCTGGTCTTTTAATTTCTGTCTCCACAAACATTACAATTATTGGCTTGCCTCTTCTTCTACTTTTTCTGCCTTAGTCAACTGAATTGCAGACATGCAAAGCAGGAAAAAGAATAGCGATAACTCAACAAACGATTGTGCAAACTGACCTTTAAAGATAAGGTAACCGCAAGCACAAATAGCAAAAATGGCACCAAGCAGCGCTATAGCACCCCAACCAATGAACCAATAATATGCAAATGGTTTCTTTTTCATCTTGTTCTCCTTTTCTATTTTATTTGAATAAAAAATAAGGAACCTCTTAAGGGCCCCTCTGAGTCGTTTTTTCAGACTCTCAATGGTAACACTATACCACCCCCTTGATTCAAGGTCAATAAAAATGATAAACATAGTAATTATGGAAGAAACTAAAATAGATAAGTTAAGAAATGAACTTATTAACTTAAGAGAAGAAAGAAAAACAATAATCTTTGAAAAAGGACTTGCTGCTGAGGATAATAAAGACTTAAGAGAAAATTCTACTTATGATTACTGGTTTGAAAAAGAAATAGTTGCTAATGCAAGAATTGCTCATTTGATTGAAATGATTGAAGAATTATCTACAAAAGATAAACCAAAGAAAAGAATTATTAATACAAGAAGAGTAGAGAAAACAAAAGAAACATTTGAACCTCATAAGTGGCTTTAACTCATTGCACTTCCAATTAATATTCATGTATCCTAAAGAAGTATGGAAAAGATTGGAGTAACCCTTGCAAGATACACACTTGATATGGATTCTGTTGCATGTGCTATTGCATATGCAGAACTTCTAAATCTAGAAGGTAAAGATGCAGTTGCCTACATTCCAGAAGATTTAAACAGCAGTGTCACAGGTGAGGTTAGGTCCTGGGGATTAAAATATGAAAAACAACCTCTTGGGAATGATCTTGTATATGTTTTGGTTGATACAACAGATCCCCACACATTTCCTAAGTTTGTAACTGAAGATAAAATTATTGAAATTTATGATCATCACACAGGATATGAGGAGTATTGGAAAAGTAAGCTAAAAGATAACGCACATGTTGAAAGGATTGGAGCTTGTGCAACCCTAATCTGGGAAGAATACAAGAAAAGAGGATTTGCAGATAAAATCAGCCAAGTAAGCGCAAGGTTACTATTTGCTGCCATTGTTTCAAATACACTAAACTTTAAATCAAAGATAACAAATCCAAGAGATGCTACAGCTTTTAAAGAAATATCTCCAATTGCAGATTTACCTAAAGATTGGATAGAGAAGTATTTTATTGATCAAGAAGAGTTTATTTACAGAAATGCCAGAGAAGCAATAACAAATGATATTAAAATTATTGATTTTCCTAATCTTGGAAAGAAAGTAACAATAGGACAGATAGAACTTTGGGATAGCAAAAAGTTTGTTAATGACTACAAACATTTAATAAAAGAAATACTTGTTACTCTTGAACCTAATGAATGGTTTTTTAATGCTCCCTGTATTTCAAAGGGAATAAGTTATTTATATTCTGAATGTGAACCAATAAGAAAAATATTAACTGAGAAGTTTAATGTTAAGTTTAGTGACGGAGTAGGTGAGATAAATAGACTTGTTGAAAGAAAAGAATTTGTTAAAGAAATGCAGAACTTATAGCTTTGACTGGTAACGATTCTTAACGTATAATCCCTAATTAAACCAAGTGAAAAAAGGAGAGATGATGAATAAAAAGGTATTTCTACGTACTAACAGTATAATGTTGGTAAATGACGTGATATGGACATTAAAGAGCATAAAGTCTGAAAACCACATGGAGATTAAATTAAGAAATAATCGACTTTCGACTATTTTGTTAAAACCCGGCGTACTAAAAATATCCGCATCTAAGTGCTTTAGTAGAAAGGTGGAAGATCAACCTCATTTTATGATAACGTCACCAATTTTTTATGATGCGCTTATTACGGTCTATGACAGAAAAGAAACAACCAAGTGGAAACTTCAAATAATCTTTAAGAATGAAATGGAAAAATTCGAGAAGGTGGTATTTGAAAGATCACTAAACCCCAAAGACGCAAAAAGAATCGCAAACTATATCAAGCCATTTATACCACTATTAGGAAACTCAGAAATAGAGCTGAAAACGAAGTATTTATATTCCGTACTTAGTTAGCAGCAAACAATATAAACCTCGAGACTAGCAAACCGAGGTTTATTTTATTACCTGTAACACTTAACGCTATTTTAGTTACAGACTAAACGAGATAAACAACCTTATCCAAAGAAAAGAATTTGTTAAAGAAATGCAGAATCTATAAGCCGTTTTTTGCCTTTATATCAACCTAAGTATCCCCAATAAAACTCTTTAAAACATAGAATAAAACTGATAAAATTAATAAGCTATGGCGGATGAAAAAGAACAAATAATCAAAGAGGAGATTAAAAAAGAAGATCCAGGAGTAATTAAAACTGAGATAACAACAGAAATGCAAAATTCATATCTTGATTATGCAATGAGTGTTATTGTTTCAAGAGCATTGCCTGATGTTAGAGATGGCTTAAAACCAGTTCAAAGAAGAATTATCTACTCAATGCAAGAACAAGGAATGAATTTCTCTGGAAAATTCCACAAATGTGCATCTGTAGTTGGTGGAGTACTTGCAAAATATCATCCGCATGGAGATATATCTGTCTACGATGCCTTGGTGAGAATGGGACAGGATTTCACTTTAAGATATCCTCTTGTTAAACCTCAAGGAAACTTTGGAAGCATTGATGATGATCCTCCAGCAGCAATGAGATACACCGAGTGTAAATTAGAAAAGATTGCAGAGGAGCTTTATAACGATATTGATAAGGAAACAGTAGATTTCTTGTTAAATGACCTTCAAAACCAAGAACCTACTTACTTACCCTCTTTATTACCCAATCTTTTATTAAATGGAACAACCGGTATTGCAGTTGGTATGGCAACAAATATACCTCCTCATAACCTTGGAGAAATCATTGATGGAATAAATATATTAATCGATAAGTCGGAAGATATTGGAACTGCACCTAAAAAGGCTGATAAAAACCAGGTTATGATTCCCTCCTTTTCATCCAAAGCTAATGTTGAAGATTTAACTCAAGTAATTCAAGGACCTGATTTTCCAACAGGTGGAACAATATTTGATCACAAAGAGATAGTTCAAATGTATGCAACAGGCAGAGGAAGAGTTGTAACTAGAGCAAAAATGGAAGTAGAGGAGGGAAAAGGTGGAAAAGTAAAACTTGTGGTTACAGAAATACCCTACATGGTTAACAAAGCTACACTAGTAGCTAAAATTGCTGATCTAGTCAAGGAAAAAAGAATTGTTGGAATATCAGATTTAAGGGATGAGTCAAGTAAAGAAGGCTTAAGAATGGTAGTTGAGCTAAAAAGAGATGCAGTTGTAAATAAAATAAAGAATCAGTTATATAAATATACTCAACTTCAAAACACATTTAACTCAAACTTTGTGGCTCTTTTGAACAATGAACCCAAACTTATGACTCTAAAAATGATATTGGAAGAATTTATACTTCACAGACAACAAGTAGTAGTAAGAAGAGTAATTTACTTACTCAAGAAGGCTGAAGAAAGAGCACATATCTTAAGAGGATTAAAAATAGCACTTGATAATCTTGATGCTGTAATAAAGCTTATCAAATCAAGCAAAGATGCTGATGCTGCCAAGGAAGGATTAATCAAGAAGTTTAAACTCTCTGAATTACAAGCCCAAGCCATACTTGATATGCAGCTAAGAAGACTTGCTGCTCTTGAGAGGCAAAAGATAGAAGATGAACTTAAAGAAATTTTAAAAACTATTGATGATTTTAAGGACTTATTAGCCTCACCTAAAAGAATAATGGCACTTATAACAACAGAATTAAATGAAATAAAGAAAAAGTACTCAGATGAGAGAAAAACCAAGGTAATAAAAGGAAAAGTAGGGGAGTTAAGTGAAGAAGATCTTGTTGTTGAAGAACCTTGTATTGTTACGGTATCTGAAGGTGGTTACGTTAAAAGATTAAAGGAAACTGCATATAAAAAGCAGGGAAGAGGTGGGAAAGGAGTAAAAGGACAAGAATTAAAGGAAGAAGATAGCGTAGAGACAATAAAAATCTGCAGCACACATGATTGGGCATTCTTCTTTACCAATACAGGCAAGGTTTATAAACTAAGAATCTGGGAAATACCCGAAACTACAAGAAATGCTAAGGGTACTCCACTAATTAACTTTTTGAATATGAAGCAGGATGAAAGAGTTGAGGCTTTCTTAACAAAGACAAACGAGGAGCTTGAAAGCAAAGAAGGCTTTATCTTCTTTACTACAACTAAAGGGGTAGTAAAGAAGACAGCAATGGAAGACTTTGAGAATATAAGAACAGCTGGAATTATTGCTATTACTTTAGAAAAAGGAGATGATCTTGTTTTTGTTGACTCAACAACAGGAGATGATGATGTATTGCTAACTACAGCCATGGGGCAGTCCATAAGATTTAGTGAAAAAGATGTAAGAGCAATGGGAAGATCTGCCAAAGGAGTTACTGGAATAAAACTATCTAAAAAGTCTGATATGGTTGTTGGAACAGTAATTATTCCTAAAAAGGGTAAGAATATTGAACTTTTGGTCGTATCTGATCTTGGCTATGGCAAGAAAACTCCAACTTCTGAGTACAAAACTCAAAAAAGAGCTGGTTCTGGAATACTTACATACAAAGTTAAAGACAAAACTGGATCTTTAGTTGCTGCAAGAACATTAGAGAAGGGTAAAAAGTCAGATATATTGATTGCAACGACATCAGGAAAAATTATTAGACTTTCAGCTACTCAATTACCATCTTTAGGAAGAGCAACCCAAGGCGTAAGGCTAATTAAACTAAATGCAGGTGATAAAGCTGCATCTGTAGCAGTAATGGATGAAGAGATAGAGGTTGAAGAAGAGAAGTAGAGTAAAATAGTACTAAATGCATTTCCAAGAAATTACTCAATTTGAAAGAAATCTCTATAACAAAGGTATTAAGTACATTGCTGGTATAGATGAGGTGGGTAGGGGACCCTTAGCTGGTCCTTTTGTTGTATCTGCAGTAATACTTGATTTAGATAAGATTTTTAGCAGGGAATTGGAACAGTTAATTAACGACATTGATACACTAGATTTAGAACCAGAAATCTACTTATATACTAAAATAAATGATTCGAAGCTCTTAACTCCTAAGAAACGTGATAAATTAGCTGATTTTATTAAAAAAGAAGCTGTTAGTTATTCAATAGAGGTATTTTCTCCAGAGAAGGTAGATAGTTTAGGAATTTCAGAGATAACACAGCTTGCTTTTTATGGGGCAGTAAAGAAATTAAAGGTAAAACCAGAGCATGTATTTACAGATACGTTTGAGATAAGAAAGCTAACAAGAGAACATCAGGTAAATATTGTAAGTGGGGATAAAAAGAGTATTTCTGTTGCTGCTGCTTCAATAGTTGCCAAGGTATTTAGGGATAACATTATGATTTGTATGCATGATAAATATCCAGTTTATGGTTTTGATAGGCATAAAGGATATGGAACAAAATATCACATAGATGCTTTATACAAATATGGACCGTGTGTAATACATAGGAAGAGCTTTCACCCCGTAAAAGACTATATATCTTACAATAAAGGGTATTAGTTACTTTAAGCTTGATACAGAATCAGC
>Ga0265292_1002534_pt1 | contig 12538 bp, 10 predicted proteins | sample Munlanlewell296A_FD_189080 | JGI IMG/M metagenome (GOLD analysis project Ga0265292, IMG submission 189080) | Leachate microbial communities from a municipal landfill in Southern Ontario, Canada - Leachate well 296A | ecosystem: Engineered > Solid waste > Landfill > Unclassified | place: Canada...
AAAATGTAAAAAAAGTGGCTGCTAATAAACCGGTTTTTTTATCAAAAAATCTTTTACCAAGTAAATATATTCCGGCAGAAGAAATTAAGGAACCAGTAATAATCATCATCTTTAAAGAAGAAAGTAAATTAAATCCAATCAAATGAAAAAATTCAGCTATATAGTAAATAAGGGGTGGATAAAAATTAAAGAGAGGATATCCAAAGTTAAAACCTAGACCCCCTACCCAACGTGGATATAAGCTTCCCTGTTTTACAGCTTGATCCAAAAGATAAAGTCTGGCAATGTGTTGGTCGTCGTGAATAGAAAAATACTGATTATTTAAAAGGCCTGACACCGCCAAAGCTGTTATAATGGTAAGAATAATAAACTCGAAAGTTAGTATTTTTCTAAAGAATTTCATCTTTTTTATTATATCTAATCTAAAAGTATATATTAAACAAATAGTATTTTGCGTCCTTCTAGGGCTAATTATTTTTTTTCTTGGCCGCAATCTTAATCCATTCTCTCCCACCATGTTTACCTTTCATGATGAAAGTCAGCCCGCTCGTGTTCAACAGTTTGTTTTGAATTTAAAAAATCATCAAATCCCTCCTCGGATTGCTCCAGATTTTTCTTTTAAACTTGGTTTCCCTGTTTTCAACTACTACTCCCCTTTTTCCTATTGGGTCACAAGCACTATTAATCTATTAGGAATTCCCATCGCTCCGGCTTTAAAGATCTCCTTTCTGCTAACAATTATTGTCGGTTTTATTTTTATGTTTAAGTTTGCTCGTCTTTTTTTTGATTTTTATCCCAGTTTGCTCTCGGCGGTTCTTTATATCACTTCGCCCTGGCTGGCTGTTGAAATCTTCATTCGAGGTGACATGGCCGAAGCTTGGTTTATTGCTCTTTTTCCGGCCGCCCTTTGGGCTTTATATAAAAATCAGTCATCCAAATCCCCTTGGTTTTTTTTATTGACAACTTCGATTGTTTCTTTTGCTTTAACTACTCACAATATCTTATCTCTAGTATTTCTTCCCCTAGTTTTAATCTACGTGCTTTTTCTTCCCAATAAAATAAAGGGGGTAATGACAATTATTAGCGCTCTTTTTTTAAGTGCTTATTTCTTTATACCAGCCTTAACTGAACTCGGTCAAACTCATGCATCGGTGATCGCCAAAAGTTCCAACTACCTTGATCAAGCTCTATGCTGGAAACAGCTTTGGACCTCGGTCTGGGATTATGGCGTTTCAATCAAGGGTTGTGAAGACGGTCTGGCTTTCATGCTTGGTAAACCCCAAATTATTCTCGGTCTTTTGGGTTTTCTGATTTTTATTCTGGAAATTTTCTTTATTAAAACTAAAAAATATAAGGACAGTTCTATCATTTTCTTTATCATTTTTTTTACTTTATTGGCAATATTTATGACTACTAATTCTGCTATTTTTATTGATAAACTTTTCTTACCTATCCTCTCCTTATTCCAATTTCCATGGCGTTTTCTTTCCTTTGGTCTTTTTGGATTAGCATTTTTTGCTGGCATCATCAAAGCACCAAAAACATTAAAAAAAATTGCACCCGTCGGTTTTGTAGTTTTAATCATTTTTGTTGTTATTTTTAACTCTAAATTTTTTATTAAACATAATCTGACTTTAAATAAATTTAATAACGATCTGCTTAGCCCTGCCTATATTAATCAGGGTGTTGCTTATAAAGTTTCCGAATATTTACCTTCAACGGTTGACTATAAAAAATGGCTGCTTTTAGAACGTGAAAAAAAAGACTCTACCCTGGAAGATAACCGTTTTATTCACGGACTTGGTCAAGGTAATATTAATATCCAACAGGATACGCCTTTTTTCAAAAAAGCTATTGTTAATTCAAAAAAAGTTATCATTAATGTTTCCTATCTTCCCTACTGGAAAATAGTCATTAATAACAAAAATCTAATTCCTGGTAAACTTGATTATCTTGGCCGCCCAATATTGACTTTAAAAGAATCATCGGTAATTATAGTTAAATATGAACAAACTCTAGTAGAGAAAGTTGGAAATATAATCTCAATATTAACTTTTTTTGGATTAATTATATGGATAAAATTACAGAAGATATTAAACAAATAAAACAAAGGGGTGTCCTAAGCGCCGGCAGCCTTCTTTTTCAAAGTGGTTTTTCGGCCCTTCTTGGATTTGCGGCTTTTTTTATCTTAACTTTAAAATCTAATCTTTATCTTCTTGGTATTTATAACACTGTACTGGCCATGATGGCTTTCTTTAATTACTTTTCCAGTCTTGGACTAGCTGCCGCCATCATCCAGAAAAAAGAAGTTAATGAAAAAGATCTTAATACCGCCTTTATCATCCAAACTGCTTTATCTCTCTTTATAATAATAGTCGGCTTTTTTCTAACTAATTATCTTTTTGTAATCTATAAAGATTTACCAAAAAATGCCGTCTACCTTTACTGGTCTCTTCTTTTTTCTTTCTTTTTTCTCTCTCTTAAAACAATTCCTTCCGTACTTCTTGAAAAGAAAATCCAAATTTATAAAGTAGTTTTGGTCCAACTAATAGAAAATTTGGTTTTTTACTCAATCGTAATTATTATGTCTTTGATGAACATGGATATTTTAAGTCTGGTTGTTGCTGTGATCGTCAGATCATTAGTTGGGGTAATTTCAATTTATATAATGAATCCCTGGTCACCAAAATTAATTTTTTCCAAATCCTCAGCTAAATCACTTTTGTCATATGGTGTTCCTTTTCAGGGGAATTCCTTCTTAGCTCTTATTAAGGATGATTTAATGATTATTTATTTGGGGGCTGTGATTGGTTTTGAAAAACTAAGCATTGTCACTTTTGCCAAAAAATATGCTGAGTTTTCAATTCGATTAATCATGGATAATATTAACAGAGTTGCTTTTCCAATTTATTCTCAATTTCAAAATAATAAAGCTCTTTTAAAGAAAAGTGTTGAAAAAATTCTATTTTATGAAGCCCTTTTTATTTTTCCGATTATCATTGGTAGTGTCTTTATCTTTGATAATTTACTGCGCCTTATGCCGGGTTATTACACAAAATGGCAAATTGCTTTAGTGTCATTTTATTTTTTCTCTTTTTCAGCACTTTTTGTCAGCCTATATTCCCCACTCATCAGCCTTTTTAATGCCATTGGTAAAGTCAAACTGACTTTGGTGATCATGGTAATTTTAACTGGATTAAATTGGCTTTTTATTCCTCCTCTGATTAAATTATTTGGGTTTCAAGGTATCTCGATTGCTTTTTTTATTATCTCTTTTTCTTTTATCTTCGTTTTCATCAAAGCAAAATCAACCGTTGATTTTTCTTTAAAAAATGCCTTTGGCGCACCAATGGTTTCTGCGTTAGTTATGACAATATATCTTTTAGTTGTAAAATTTTGGATAGGAAAGTTTGTTACAAACAATATACTACTGACAAGTTTGGCGATTATAGGATCGGCTTTAACTTATTTTTCAGTTATTTACAGAATTAAAGGCCGAGCTCTTTTTGATGAAATAAAAGATCTTATAAACACCCAACGCAAGTAAATTCGCGATGAAAAAATAAATAATGATTTGATGTTTAATAATGATCTTTTCAGGTTTATCCCAACCTCCAAGCATAATATACGGATAATAAGAACAAAGCAGCCCCGCTAAAAAAATATCTATTTTTTTTATCAAATTTGGAAAAACAGGTAAAAATATAAATAAGATTAAGAAATACCACGGTTGTATTTCCATATAAAAAGATAGGTAGAAAAGAGGTATTAAAACACCAATAAATGCTAAGGTATTTAACCATTTATTTTTTCTGGATATTAGTAAAATTGGCAGAGTTGAATATTTAATTAATCCGGAAATAACAAAAATGGCTCTTGACCAAAAATTCTTATTAAATAACAGATAAATTCCGATTAAACCAAGGCTCATGGCAATAAGATCATTATGGGGAGTTATTAATCCTTCAATTATTATTAACGGATGGGTAGCAATAATGAGAGCAGTATTTTTATTTATCTTACTTGTTACCCAAACAGCTAATATATAAAACGATGTAAACATTAATTTAAAGAAAAATAAACTTAGAATAAATTTTCCTCCGGATAAAAAAGAAGGAATAAGTGTTAAAGGTAGAAATGTTGGCCCGTAAGGATAAGCTCTATGTGTCCAATGCATAAATCTGGTCCAGTGGTCGGCCGGAAAATCCAAAGCTTTAAAAAGATAGGGATTTTTCCCATAAAAAGTAAGAATCTTAGCATCAAACATATAATTAAAAAAATCATGAGATAAAAAAGGATATGCAATAAGCGAAACCAATCCAATAACTAACGCGAGTTTTATTGGATTAGGTTTTATTTTTTTGGTTAAAAAATATAGAAAAAACAAAATAATTATCCCCGAGAAAAAAATTGTCGTTGATAGTCCTCTATTGAAGTAGCCTATCTGAATAATAAAACTTCTAAAAGTATCCCAAAGTTTATTATTAAATAAAGTTAAATTTAAATCTACCAAGGAATATGAATAGACTGAAAAAAGAAAAATCGTGACAAAATACAAAAAGTATAAAACCATAAAATATATTTTACACTATGATTACTTTGAAAACTTTATACTGGTGAGTTTTGCTATAATTATGCAAATGATAGGGCTAGTTACTGTTAATTATAATCAATATCAACTTACCCGGGAATTTCTTGATTCTCTCGCAACTGTAAAAAATGCCAAAGATTTATCTATATATATTGCTGACGTTTCTACAAAAAAAGAGGTTGTTAAAGTTGATAATTACCCAATGAAAGTAATTATCAAATCGCTCCCTAATAACGGATATGCTTTTGGAATTAATAAAGGAACTGAATATTTTTTGAAAAAAGGTTTTGATAAGTTTTGCGCAATTAACAATGATATTTTTTTTGATAGAAATTTTTCCATCCAAGCTCATCTAGGGTTTGAAAAGGCAGATATTTTTGGCGGTAAAATTTACTACGCTCCAGGTTATGAATACCATAAAAATTATCAAAAAAAAGATATTGGTAAAGTTATTTGGTATGCCGGAGGCATAAATGATTGGGATAATGTTTACACGACTCACCGAGGAGTTGATAAAGCAGATGATAAACAGTTCGATCAGTTCGAAGAAACTGATTTTATCACTGGTTGTATGTTATTTTTCAACAAAAGAATCGTTGATCAAATAGGATTTTGGGACGAAAAATATTTTTTATACTTTGAAGATTCCGATTTTTGTGAAAGGGCAAAAGAGTCCGGTTTTAAATTATTTTATAATCCTAAAATTATTATCTGGCATAAAAACGCTCAGTCTACTGACGGTTCCGGATCAATTATCCACCAAAAATACCAAAGGAAAAATAGATTAATCTTCGGTTTAAAATATGCTCCATGGAGAACTAAATTACATTTAATCAAAAACTATTTTTTATCTTCAACCCAAATATGCCATAAATAAGCTTTAATATCACCTTCATTAAATTCTATTTTGTTATTTTGTTGAATACGTTCTCTCACTTCTTCTTTTTGCTTAACTAAACCATTATTTTTATTCTTTATCCACAAATCTTTTGTTTGAGAATAAGCAAAAGTGCTCCAAAAAATAATCAGTAAATAAATCATGGGTTTAAATTTTAATTTGAGTAATTTGCTCTGTAGATAATAAACAATGTAAATAACTAATAGTGAATTCATAAGCATATAATATTCTGATGTTGTACCGCCATAAAATGAATAGCCAAAAGCCGGAACAATAAACCATAAAAATATTAAAAAACCAAGAATTTTTTGTTTTTTAACTTTTTCAAAAAATAAAGCCACTAAGAATATTCCTGGAATAATAAATTTCAAATAATTATAAGTTTTTGGCAACGATAAGATCGTTTGAAATTGGATAAAAGCGTCGTTAATACGATACAAAAAAAATCTAAGATGAAATCCCTTTATAAAATAATCTTTTAAAAAATTATTAAACAAATTTATATTAGTATTTTTTGATTGAAGATCGTAAAAAACACTTGGAATAAGCCAAATTATTAATAACGGTAAACTTGCTAACCCATAAGCAAAAACCTTTTTCTTATCATTAGCTAAAATTAATGAAAGCACTATTATCAAAGGCAGGAAAACAACAGAAAAATGCAGATGAAAAAATAATCCTGTTAAAAAACTTAAAATAAAAATCCATTTATAATTATTTTCGTAAACTATTTTATAAATACTATAGAAGATTATAGCGGCTACACCGGGGATTGGTGAAACATTCCATGCGGTTTGATTTATCTCTATTAAATATTTATTTGTTGCATAGATAAAACTTACAAACAAGGCCGCTTTTCCACCATAAATTTTTTTAGTTACAAAAAAAATGGCAATAAAATTAAAAAGATTTGCCACAATATTTAAATAAATGGCTCCAACCGGATCTAGATTAGTTAAGTAGTAAAAAGGAACAAGCAAGTAATACCAAAGCGAACCTAAATGCATGTGGCCGATCCCAGTTCTTGGTCCATTTAATACAATTTGCCCCTTAATAATATCTCTTACTTTCCAAGCATCTCTCCCCTGATCCCAACCAAAACTCTGAATAGATTCAATTCTATAAAATCTTAAATACATTCCGACTAAAACTATTAGTAAAAAAGTGAGTATATATTTGTGCTTTACTATAAATCCTAATAGTGCCCTCATTCTCATATTTTAATAATTATACATATTAATCATGGTAAAATTGACTCATGAATACCATGGTAAATTTAACTATTATAATACATTCTCACAATGAAGAAAGAAATATTAATGACTGTATTAACTCGGCTAAATTATTAACTGATAAAATAATTCTCGTTGACATGGAAAGCACAGATAAAACTGTAGAAATCGCCAAAAGTCTAGATGTTTCTGTTTTTAACTTCCCGAAATCAAACTATGTCGAACCGGCTAGAGAATTTGGAATTAATAAAGCAAAAACAGATTGGGTTTTGATCTTAGACGCGGATGAAAGAATAACAAAGGAACTCGCAATTGAAATCAAACAATTTTTAACTATTAATTCTTCACTTTTCACTTATTTCAAGATCCCTCGCCAAAATATTTTTGCCGGTATTAAATGGCTTCGTCACGGCGGTTGGTGGCCAGACCATCAGATTAGATTGATTAATAAAAAGTTCTTTATCAACTGGCCGAAACAAATTCACTCCACTCCTCAAATAAAGGGTAATCTTGGATATCTTAACAATCCCCTTGTCCATTATTTTCATGGCGACTTAAATAATATGGTAAAAAAAACAGTAATTTTTGAAGATATTGAGTCAGATTTACTTTATAAAGCCGGGAAAAAAACATCTACTAAAACTTTTTTTAGAAAATTTTTTGCTGAACTTTATCGACGATTACTTAAGAATTTAGGCTTTCTTGACGGACCATTTGGTATAATCGAATCATTCTATCAAGCTTTTTCAAAAACTATTACTTATCTTTTTCTTTATGAAAAACAAAGCAAAAAAAGTAGCTCTTTATAATCCTTACCTTGACACCTTAGGTGGAGGTGAAAAACATGTTCTTTCAATACTTGAAGTCTTTGCCGAACAAAACTACGAAATAAATATTTTTTGGGATAAAGATCTAACTAAAGAAATCAAAAGTCGCTTCTCACTTCAATCGATTAAACGATTAAAGTGGATGAATAAAAAAAATTTAAGAAACTTATGGCCATATGATTATTTCTTTTACGTTACTGATGGGAGTTATTTTTTTTCGGGGGCTAAAAATAACTTTGTTTTTTGTATGGTTCCCGATAAAAAACTTTACAATCTAAATCTTTTAAATCGCTTGAAATTGTGGAACTACAAATTTATTAGCAACTCACCTTATACAACAAAATGGCTCAATAAATGGGATATTAGTCCTATTACTATAACTCCATATATTGATGATAAATTATTTTTAAGCAACCAAAATAAAAAAGAAAAAATTATTCTTTCTGTTGGCCGTTTCTTTTCCCATCTTCATAGCAAAAGACAAGACTTAATAATAAAAACTTTTAAGGATCTAAAAAATAAATCAAAAGAATTTTCTGATTATAAATTAATTCTAACCGGTGGTTTAAAAACTGAAGATCAAAAATATTATGATGACCTAAAAAAATTAGCCGGAAATGATTCTTCAATTATCTTTAAACCTAACGTTAAACTTTATGAACTTTATGAACTTTACAAACTTTCTAACTATTTCTGGCATTTTACCGGATACGGGGTTGATGAAGGAAAAAGCCCTGAGTTGGTTGAACATTTTGGTATTACCCCTCTTGAAGCGATGGCATCAGGTTGTTTAATTTTTTGCTATTCTGCCGGTGGACCTAAGGAATTGATAAAAAATAATGAAAATGGATTTCTGTTTTCAAATATTGATGAATTAATTGACAAAATGGTTAAAGTTAATTCAAATGAAGTTTTGAAAACAAAAATTATGAGCAACGGAAGACGGTTTGTTAAAGAAAATTTTTCTTATCAGGTGTTTAAAAATAAAATTAAAACTCTATGAAAAACCCAATCTCAATTATCATCCCCGTCTACAAAAATTACGATATGTTTTTTAAATATCTTGCAATAAATAAAAAACATTTTGAAGATTGTGAAGTAATCGTGATGAATGACTATCCACAGGAAAATATAACTAAACAAGTAAAAGTAATTTGTCCTGAAGGGATTATTATTAATAATAAAAAAAATCTTGGCTTTGCCGGTAATGTTAATCAAGGTGTTTTAAAAGCGACGAGGGATTACATTTTACTTATGAACTCCGACGTAGTTTTAAAGGATAATTCTTTTTTATCTTCTTTGAATCATTTTAAAAATGATAATAAATTATTTGCAGTTGGTTTTGCCCAGATAGAAAAAGACAGTAAAATCGTCGGAGCCAATCGCGCTTATTTCCAAAACGGTCTGATTAATCATTCTCATAAACTAGTCACGAGTCACCAACAACCAATTTCTAATTTTTGGGCCGAAGGTGGTTCTTCAATCTTCAATAAAAAACTATTTATTGATCTGGGATTACTTGACGAACTTTATAATCCTTTTTATTGGGAAGATATTGATTTATCATACCGCGCTTGGAAAGCTGGATACAAAATCTTTTATGACCCAAATATCAAAGTTGAACATCACCATGAATCAACGATCGGTGAGTATTTTGATAAACATAAAATATTAAGAACCGCTTTCCGCAATCAACTAATTTTTCACTGGAAAAATCTTACAGACAAAGATCTAATCTTGAAACATTTACTAAATATTCCCAGATTTATTTTTATTCCCGGATTTTTTGATGCATTAATAAGACTACCAAAGATTTTACAATCCAGAAAAAAAGCGATAAAATTGTTTGTTAAGTCCGATAAAGAAATATTAGATTTGTTTAAATAAAGCGAAGATATTTATTTTTTAGTTAATCGCCAGGGGCCCCTATAGGGGTGTGGCGGACTAAAAAATAAAATATCGAGCTTTTCAAAGATTATGCTTAAAAAATACCTTACACCAATATTATTAATATTAATATCTCTTCTTTCCGTCTCTCTATTTCTATATAAAATGAACGTCTCTCCCCCTGCCTTAAATGCCGATGAAGCCACTAATGCATATGATGCTTACTCAATTTTAAAAACCGGTAAGGATCAGTATGGAAACTTTATGCCGTTAAGGTTTAAATCTTTTGGTGATTACAAACTCCCTCTTCTAACCTACTTAGCAATTCCATTTATTAAAATATTTGGACTGACTGAAACTGGTATAAGGATGGTTCATTTTCCTTTTGTTTTATTATTCCCAATAATTATATTTTTATTGGCTCAAGAATTGTTTAATAAAAAAAATGTTTCTTTGTTGGCGTCTTTTTTATCAGCACTTGCTCCTGGCCTTCAACTTCTTGGTCGCCAAGCGCACGAAGGATACGTAACGGTATTTTTATTAACTCTATCTTTTCATTTATTTTTAAGATTTTTTAAAAAACAAAGTGTTTTTAATTTTTTATTTTTCGTTATTAGTTTTTCCTTGGCATTATTCGGATATCATTTTTCCCGACTTTGGGCGGGTTTTTATTTTATTTTGTTTTTGTTTTTTGTTATCAAAAAAAACCTATCCAAAAGTTTTATATTTATTTTTGTGTTCGTAGTTTTCCTTTTTGGAGTCACCGATATTGCCTTTAAGCCTACACGAATACAAAATTTATTATTTTTTAATAATCTCGGTTTCTCATTAAAAATAAATGAATTAAGATCCGAGGACGGCAGCCGTTTTATCTATAATAAATTAACGATCGGACTGAAAGATTTCACAAATGAATATTTGAAATATTTTTCTCCGCAATTTTTAGTTATTAATGGCGATGAAAATCCCCGTTTTGGATATCCAGGAATTTCTCCCATAACATCATTAGAATATATTTTTATTTTTATTGGACTGTTTTTTTTATTTAAAAATAAAGAAAAATGGCGGTATTTAATTTTACTTATGCTTTTGTTTTCGCCACTTTCAGCTGCTTTATCATGGGCGGGGCAATCGGTTACCCGCTCTATGTTTATTTTTATTCCAATTTTTATTCTATCTGCATACGGAGTTATTAATTTTGTTAATAAAAAGTACATAATATATTTGTTTCTTGTTCCTTGTTTCTTGTTTCTTAGTTTTTACTCTTGGGACTTTTATCTGAATCACTATCCAAAAAGAGCTATTGCCCTTCGCAGTTGGCAGGCAGGATACAAAGAATTATCTAATTATATTAAGATTAATTACAATCGTTACGACAAATTTTACATTACCAAAAAAAATGGCCAGCCATATATTTTTTTACTTTTTTACCTCCAGTATCCTCCAGATATTTATCAAAAGGAGTCTTCCTTATCATCTCCGGATGAATACGGATTTGGTCAAGTAGAAAAATTTGATAAATATATTTTTAATTTACCTAATGATAAAAATATTAAAAATTCTGTGATTATTGGTTTTCCGGATGACTTTTCCGAAACTGAAAAAATCGGTACAAAAAAGATAATTGTAGGAACAGAAGAAATATTTTATATAAAAGAAAGTGCTACCACTACATTATAAAAAGCATGAATTAAGATCGGCACAGTCAAACTTTTTCTTTGAATCATTATTAACCCTGTGACCATGCTTAAAAGTAGATCTGTGACCATAAATATTAAAAGCATGCTTCCGTTGATTTTATTACTGGCGAATAGTATTGGAACGTGGAGAAAGAAGAATAAAATGCTGGCAAAAAAAGTCGAAGAATAAGCATTTTTTGACTCTTCATAAAGCCGCTTTAAAACAAAACCACGTGAAAGAATTTCTTCAGTAACCCCAGTTGCCAAAGCAGTTAATACTATTAACCCAAATTGATTGAAACTTGGAAAGTGGCCGAACAAACCAACTTTATTAAATCTTAAATAAACAGAAAATAAAGCAGTTAATAGAAGCATTAAACCGACCCCAAAACTAATAAAAAATTCCTTTAAAAAGTTTTTAAAATTTTTATTGATGAATAAACTTGAAAATATTTCTTTTTTTTCTACCAATCTAATATAGACCAAAACCGGTAAAACAAAGACTAAAGGCTTAGCAATAAATTCATCAAACCACTCAGGAAGCTTAAGATAAGTTCTATAGACGCTCCATATAATAAGAATCACTGCCCAAAGATTCAAGGCTTTCTGTGTAGAAGTAATTTCCTTTTTGTCTTTCATAACACTATTATTATTCCAGAAAATCCTTTAATTTTCTTGCTCTGGTTGGATGTTTAAGTTTGCGAATGGCTTTGGCTTCAATCTGACGAATTCTTTCTCGTGTCACTTTGAATTCTTTACCAACTTCTTCCAGTGTTTTAGGTTTTCCGTCCTCGAGTCCAAACCTCATCATCAATACTTTTTTTTCTCGAGGAGATAACGTTTCAAGTACTTTATTCAAGGCATCTTTCAGAAGTTCTCGGGAAACTTTATCATAGAGTGAGGGTTGGTTGGTATCGGCAACAAATTGCTCGAGAGTAGCTTCTTTATCGTCCCCAACCGGTGTAGATAGCGATCTTGGCTGTTGGGAAATCTTCATTAAATTTTCAATTTCCGGAACTGTCATAAGCATTTCTTTTGCAGTTTCTTTAACAGTCGGCTCGCGACCAAGCTTTTGAGTTAGTCTTCTTTGAGTTTTATAAAAACGGTTAATATGATCAACCATGTGAACAGGAATTCTTATTGTCCTTGATTGATCAGCAATCGCTCTTGTGATTGCCTGCCTGATCCACCAAGTAGCATATGTAGAGAATTTATATCCCCGTCGCCAATCATACTTTTCTACTCCCCGAATTAACCCTTTATTACCTTCTTGAATCAAGTCTAAGAATGATAATCGTCTGCCTAAATATTTTTTGGCAATTGAAACTACCAAGCGAAGATTAGCTTTAGTTAATTTATCTTTTGCTTCTTTGTCACCTTTTTCATATTTTTTTGCCAAATCAATTTCATCGGCAAATTTCAGT
>Ga0265292_1002536_pt1 | contig 12526 bp, 8 predicted proteins | sample Munlanlewell296A_FD_189080 | JGI IMG/M metagenome (GOLD analysis project Ga0265292, IMG submission 189080) | Leachate microbial communities from a municipal landfill in Southern Ontario, Canada - Leachate well 296A | ecosystem: Engineered > Solid waste > Landfill > Unclassified | place: Canada...
AGAGAGGGCCGTCTCCAACCGGGTGACAGCAGGGGGCTTGGTTCCCATCTTCGCCGCCACGCCAGCCTGCGTCAGACCCGCCTTCCTTCGCGCCGCGAGCAACTGGCGTAGCAGGGCGAACTCCGTATCAAACTCATCGTACGCCGCCTTGAATTCGGAATCCTTTCTCCACGCTGCGACCATCTGGCGGTGCGTCCTGGTCGGTGCCTTTTCTTTTCTCTTCACAGGCCGCATGCCTTCTTCTGAACGGGAGTGGGCAATCAGGACGCCTTCTTGCGAGCCTGCACGTAAGCCTTCAGCACCGCGTTGATCCGGGTCTGGTACCTCGGCCCCTTCGAGCGGAACCACTGGAGGACCTCCGGTTCAACGCGTATGGTGATCGGCTTCTTCGGCACGGGCATCGCCACGACGGCCCGTTTAAAAAACGAATCGTCCAGTTCCGGGCTGTCCGTGTAGTTGATCTCCTCGTCCTTCATCTTGCGGACGCGCTCCCAGTCGGTCTTGCTCTCCCCCCGCCGGCGCTTCTCCTCGAGTTCCTCGGAGGTATATTTAACGATTTTCGAGCTTGCCATGATATTTCCTCCTCTCCCTCCTGTTCGCAGGCCGGAACGATATCACGCGTATCGCCTCGCCCCTCGGTGTGTAGACGAGAACCAGGACTCGTCCAAGAACATCCGCCACATCCGTCCACCGGCGCTCCGACATGCCCGGGCGCGTCGTCTCCGCCGTAATCTTGTCAGGCGACAGGAACACGAGATCGGCGTCTTCGAAGCTCAAGCCGTGCTTTTGCAGGTTCTCCCGGCTCTTCTTCTCGTCCCATTGGAACTCCACGCTCCAAGAATACATACTTTATGTATGTACGTCAAGACGAGCGGAAAGATCTTGGACGCAACGAAATCCGCAACCCCCGCGCAACCAGAAAGGACCTGGATTCGGAGGACGAAAATGCCGCCCTGCAACTATTTGATTAGTTTAAGATAAGTGGCGCGCCCCATCTGAAAGAATTCGAACCGCCTCCGAAATCCCCATTGACGTGAACCTGACGGACGAAGACGCCGTTCCGATTTACATGAAGATATCCGAAAAAGTGTTACATCTCCGTCGTTTGGGCATGGCCTACGCCATCATCGCCGAACGTCTTGGAGTTAACCTTTGGATGGCCAAGAAAGCGGCTCGGTGGGGCATGTCCCGTTGAAACCCAATACGTCAACTGCCCACCGAAGTGGAGCAGGAAACATAGAAATCATGCCGAATGCTATTATTTTCTTCAAATCATTCCTCATCGTTATCGGAGTACCTTATCTGTATGATCAGCATCGGTATTGATATTGCTGGTGCCCCCGGCAAGAGCTTCGATCTTGCCATCGTTAGGTGGGGAGCCACTCCGAACACAAAATCCTCCGTTTCTTGGGGAACGCTTCCGCTCGGTCGTCCAAACGCTGGTTACCCCATATTTCACTTTGTGCGTATTGCAAGAGCCTGCCGACGTGGAAACATTCCGCAGATTGCAAGACTCTCCTATCCGATCGCTCTTTTCGTCTCCCGAGCCCTGGGAGTACAGCTTGCCAGTATGGGCGTCGACACCAGTTCCAGAATCATCGTGGCAATTGACAGCCCTTCCGGTTTTTCAAGAAATGTACACGGACACGGCCGCGCTACGGAAAAGGTAGGAAGGCATTTCGGACTCGGAGGTGCTCACCAACCCTACTTTCAAATGTCACCCTCAATTGCATGCAGTAGAATTCGTGGAAATCAGTGGGCATGGATGCTTTTCGGCATAGCGACATTCTTCGCATTTTCCTGCCGCTTCAGTCCTTCCTTACAAACATGGGGGGATTTCCTCAGGGACGGATTTGCATCTGTCCCGGGAGGATTGGGAGGAAATCTCCTTGAGGTGTTCCCGAGGGCTACCATCCAATACGCCCGGTCCTCCGCGGGAACAGGCCGCGGGACGATTGGGAATCTTCAACAAATCATCGGCGGCCTGCAGAATGCCGCTCCTGAAATAAATCTGATCCTTCAATCTTTACAGACTGGACAAAAAACCGGCTCTGACAGGGCGGACGCGTTGCTTGCCGCCCTCACAACACTGGGAAAGATTTACCCTCGAACTTTCACGATTACAGCCCTGCAACACGCGAACCCAAGCAAATATTCACCGATCCCCCCAGACTGGAGCCGGGAAGGAATAATCTATACAGTAACCTGATCAAGATGAACTGCGGATTGAGCCGGATGCTCGTACTAACTTTTCCCTATGGAGTACGAAAAAAAAAGTTCCTTACGAAGTTTTATTATCCCGGATTCGATTCTTTCCGAGGTCTAGCCCAATTACAATAACGGTGGGCCAGTCGGGCGTTTTCAGGGATGGTCTTTCCTCCCTCCCAATACTGTTTGATATGATCGATGGCCGCATCGTCGATATCTGAGATCTGGTTATTGCAGATAGCGCATGTTGGGTTGGCTTGGAATAGTGTTTCTTTCAGTTGCCGTGAGAAACATCTTGGCTCTTTTCGACCAATTCCAATGACGCTCTGTAATGCAAAGCGCCATTTGTCAAACCGCTTGGTTACAGCCTGCAAGGAACTCGTGGATAGCTCGATAGACTCAATAAACTCTTCGTCACTGGTCATCAGATCGATGAGAGCTTCCCTGATAGAATCGAGATGTTGAAAAACAGTGTTTTTATTTTCCTTGGCGAAGGTTCCCATCATGATGTCGTAGAGGGAAGCGTTGAAAGCCGTTGTTTCCCACCAACCATTCGGATCTTTTTGTGTACCTCTATAGAACCGCCTAAATGCCTCCTTCCCAAATAAAGACCTGATTATTAGGCATGCGTTTTTGAAGGCGTTTTGCAACTCGCCCAGTTCCACCTTACCGGCATTTCGAAATTTATCGGCGTCGAGATTAAGGAAATTTTTCATTGGGGATTTGTAGTTTAGATAGGTCGAATGATAGAAGGCGGCGAACCTCAATACCAACTCAACATCCTTCATGCGCTTATCAGGTCGCTGGATACCTAAGAGGAATCGAAAATCGGGATCATACGAGAGTTCCTTCAAGAGTTCATTATATGGTCCCCTATAGATGCAATTCCTAAGCTCTTGGTCGTTGAGGGAAACTGAACCGGAGTTTAGCCGTTCGAAGATTACATATTTCAAATTTTGGGCGGAATCCTTGAGGAAAGTGATAGTGCGCAACTTATAACATGTGATTTTATCTTGCAGGTCATCGGGAAGTTCCCGAAACGTTTTACCGTTAAGTGCTGGGAATACGTTAGATTTTACAAGTTTAAATGTCTTTCCATCGGGATGTTTCCCATCGATGAAACCGAAGAGTGAGGTTAGCCGCTGCTGTCCGTCAATAACATAAGTCCTCCCATCTTCCTCTTCAGATAGGTAAATAATAGGTAAGGGTATATCAAGAAGAATAGATTCGATTAGCCGACTTGCCTTGATGTTATCCCAGACATACTGACGCTGGAAATTTGGTTGGATATCCAACTTCCCCTTCTTGAATCTCTTGTGGAGAGAGTCTATTTCGGGATCGCCCTTGTCTGAAAATATTTTCTGTTGAGTGATTGATTCGACAATTTCGTCGTTCGCCTCATCGGCTCCTTCATCAAACTTAATCTCGTCAATCCCTTCTGCCATGTAATCGCCCTCCTCAGTTGGGCTAGGGACGTTGCCGCCGGTTTTCTGATTAGCAACTTCAATGTGTTCATTGGCTTTGATTGTTTTTGCGGAATCGACCAGAAATCCCTGAACCACAACAATGTGTTTCTCGATCTTGGTCAAGGTCCCCCTTGGGGTGTAACCAAACTCCTTAAACGTATCCATAGGTTTTTTACGGATGTCAGTACACCAATCTACTTTGATACGGTATTCAACATCAGGATATGGCTCAACATAGACAAGTTGCTCACCCTCTTTATAAGAATTCCCATCCCACATTATTTTTACAACACCTACACCAACAACACCGAGGCCGTTTGCGTACATTAAAAGGGTATCACCGGGGGACAATCTTTCAAGTTTTTGTCCAAATTTAATTGGCCCCCCTGTAAAAGCAAAGCCATATCTAAACCAAAGATCATGAGGGCTATTATTTCCTAATGACTTAGCATCGGTATTTATGAAATAGTAAGCCATAAACCCCAGCCAGTTATGATCTAGGTTATTTTAAGAACAGTCATCCCCAATTGCCAATCGCTTGTATGCAGGAAGCGAAACATTGATTCTTTCCTCTCGTTAGCGCTTCGAGCTGGCCTCATCCCGAAAGGTATAGGTCACGGTCAGCCCTTGGAGTGTTTTGTTGTCCGAGATCACGTCATGGGGGATCAACAGATACGACCACGGTTTCTTCCCGCCGTGTTTCAACTCATGCGCGGTCGCGTGACGGCACCACTCCGCCGCAGCTCTGGCCTTGGCTTGCACCTCATCATCTTTCAACTCCGAAGCGGCCTTCGGTTCGCAGAGATACTTCGCTGTCGTCGTCTCCGCAACGAAGTCGGGCTCGTAGGAAGCGTCGCTTGCGTAGTGAATCTGGAAGTCGCCCTTGCCGGGCTTGAACCATTTCAGGACTTCCTTGCCGTTCTCCAAGACCACGGAGAATCGCCGCTCCGAGTCCGAATCGAACTTCTGGACCCGGTAGAGGCACTTCCTGAATCCGCCGAAAAGCATCTTGCGGATGTCTTGTTTCTCGGATACCGGCGCGCGGAAATCCCGGGTATTTTCTCCTACCAGGGACGAGTAGTTGTTGGGGCGTAGCGTCGTGAAACCTTTGCTTACGTGGGCTTCGTAGGCGGCCGCCTTCTCTTCAAAATGGTCCTGCATCTGGGCGTGTATCAGGTTTACCAGCGCCTGCTGGTGATACTGCAACACGTTCAACACCTCGTCCTCGTTCTTGAGATAGGACCGCAGATGCGTCACAACCTGACCGGCCAATTTGTAGATCAGCTCTGCGTGGTCGTCATAGCAGATGTCGTTGAAGTCAATAAGGCCGCGCACCAGGTAGTCTTCAAAGCGTTCCTCCGTTACAATACCGGTCCCGCTCATGAGCCGGTGCTGTTCCCGGCGGTGCAACTCCTGAATGAGAATCTCGTTTTCCACCGGCTGAAGGCGCAAACCGGACAAGTCGAGCCTGAATTCCCGGTATCCCCGTGTCACATCGCCCACGGGCTGGACTGTAATCCGGGGAATGTCGATGGAAAGCTCGTTCCGCAAAGTGATGGTCTTGGCCACAACCTCGGCCACATTCACCTGCTCTGCGATTCCTTCCAATTCTCTCTGCCCCGGAGTGATGATCTCCTTTACCCTTTCGACGATCTGCTCCTGAATTTCCGGTTTGGCAAGGTCGGCCGAACGCGGCAAGCGCTCGAACTCCTGCCGGATGACATCGAGTGTCGCTTTCGCCGCCTCCTGTTCTTTCGGCGTCTCAAAGAGAAACCGTTGCTCTCCGACACGTTCCACCCCGCCATGTGTTGCCGGGGACTCCACAATGCGGTTGATGATCTCCGGCTCTACCACCACGACCTTGGAACGCTCGTCGCTGACATAAACGACTTTCAGGCCACCACGAATGACGGAGTCGGGGCTGTTCGCATAATCGACGATCTCCTGGAATTTGTCGTGCGAGACGATGGTCAGGCGGTCCACCGCACCCACACCCGTCCGCTTCCCGTAGGGAAGGCGAAGGCCGCGGCCGATGGACTGTTCCACAAGCGTTTGCGAGTTTCCTGCGCGAAGCGGGATGATGGTGTAGAGATTCGTTACGTCCCAACCTTCCTTCAGCATGTTCACATGGATAACGATTTCCGTGGGGTTGTCCGACTTCTCCACGTTGATCAGTTGCTCGATGGTTTCGTCTCGTTCTTCTCCGCTTTGCTTGGAATGAACCTGGATGACCTTACCCTTATAGCGGCCTTCGAAGAACGCCTCGTCTTCAATCGCTTTCATCAAGGCGTCGGCATGTTGCGTGTCCCGCGCGATCACCAGCATGAAGGGTTTCACGATGGGCTTGCTGTTCTCGCGTGCGTACACTTCCAGCTCGACCTTGGTGTTCTCGTGGATGCGCACACCGTCTTCGAGCTTTAGCCGCTCAAGCCCGATGGTGTCATAGTTGCGAACGTCGAAGTTCTCGCGGGTCGCCACCGCGGGCTCCTTCACGAACCCGTCCGCCATCGCATTCGAGAGTGGATAGCTGTAGATCACATTCTGGAAGGGCTGTATCCCGCCGCTCCGCTCCACATGGGGCGTAGCCGTAAGTTCGAGGCCCAGGATCGGCTTCAGCTCGCTGATGGCCTTCATGCCTGCCGACGCCCTGTAGCGGTGCGACTCGTCCATAAGAAGCACGAGGTCGTCGAGCGAGGAAAGATACTCGAAGTAGCTCTGCCCGATGTATTCCTGAAGCCGTCGGAAGCGGGGGATGTTGCTCTTGGTGGCCCCCTTGGGTGTCTCCATGCTCGTAATCTTCGAGATGTTGAAGATGTTGATGTGCACGTTGTCGTGCCCGAAGAGCGTCCTTTCCCGGATGCCGCGCCCGCTATCGTAGTTGTCGCCCGTGATGATCTCCGGCGGGCTGACCGCGAACTCGGCGATGCCCTGGAAAACGTACTTGGGCGTGTTAGGCGTGAAGTCCGCGATGAGCTTGTTGTAGATGGTTAGGTTCGGTGCAAGCACGAAAAAGTGCCGGATGCCCTCGGCCTTGAGGAGGTAGGTGATGAAAGCGCCTATAAGTCGGGTCTTACCCACCCCCGTCGCCAGGGCGAAGCAGAGCGAGGAAAAATCGCGCTCGAAGTCCACGACCGAGGAAAATTCGGCCTGAATGCTATTCAGCGTCTGGACAAGGTCGGCGTTCTTCTCCAAAGGGATGACGTCGCACACCTTGGCAAGGATCTCAAGCGACTCCCGTTGGGGCGGACGGAGGCTGAGCCGATTGGCGATGGTGTTCACGTGCGGGTTCATTTCGCGCCCCCTTTCTTGCCCGCCTTCGGAGGACCTTCGGCAGGCATATCGGACAGATCGAAGAGCAGAGCTTGTTCCCGGCGCTCGGTCTTCGAGCGAGGCTTGCGGGGGGTGGGGGACTCCTTCGATTCCTCCAGTTCTTCCCGTGGCTTCAGGGGGAGGTTCTTGATCTCCAGGCTGTAGTCGTCCCTGCCCCATTCGCAGCGAGAAAGGACTGTCTTTGGGATTTTCTTGATCGTGAGGTTCGGGAACTCGGCGAGATTCTTCACGCGGAACGCCCCGCACATGACGAGCAGGCTCCGCCCTTCGCCGACCTCGTCACTCAGTTTCTGCAACTGCTCGCGTGTGAACGTCTGCGTGGTGACGTAGATGAAGTCGGTCTCGGTGGAGTGGCCGTGCTGCCAGTAGAACGTCTCGCTCGGAGCATAGGTGAAGCCTTCCAGTTTGCACATGGCCTCGGCGAGCATGGCGGGGTTGAACTTACGGTTGATGACCCAGTTGCCGAACTGGTCCTTCTCAAGGAGGGAGGGCGCAAGACGGAAGTACCGAAATCCGCCGCCTCCCTTCCATCTCACAGCATCTGTAACACCGCTCGGATCTTGTCCAGCAATGACTTTCTTCATCCGTGGGATGATGTGGGTGTGGCAATGCTCCCCCAATTCGACCATGATCCACCGTCGCCCCATCTTGTGTGCAACAGCTCCAGTGGTTCCCGACCCGGCGAAGGAATCCAAAACCCAATCGCCCTGACCTGTTACAAGTTCTATCGCTCGCTTGATCAGCGCCTCTGGCTTTTTCCCTTTCGGAAAATCTACGCCGCCTTCAGCGTGGAGGTTGTTCGACAAAATGTCGTCCCAGAGCGTTGTCAACGGTTCTCCGGCCATCAATTGACCGTCAATGTTCTTTAGCTTGTCGGAATAGAAGAGGATTCTCTCCCCTCCTTTAAGATAAATGTCTAGATAGTCGTCCCTTTCGAGCTTGAAGATGGTGTCTTTCCTTCGCTTTGACTCATCGATCAGATTTCGAGCGTCCGCGCTGACGCCCTCGTAGCTAGGGCGAGCTAGACGAATCACGCTTCTTGCATTGCTAATGACGAACTGGTCTAAATCGTCCGGATTTGCCTTCGCGTGAGCACGAGCATCTTTCTCCGTAAGTCCCTTGGCCGCCGCATAGCCTCTATTTAGAGTCGTAATCCTCCACTCCGAACAAGGCGCATCAATCTTCTCGATATACTGATTGTAACGATCATCACGCTCGCGATTCGTAAACACGCGGTTCGGCTTCCATGCTGATTTGTCCTTCGCGTATATCAGCAAAAAGTTCGTCGTGTTGACACATCCGGGATTGATGGCCTTGTGTCCAGTAGCAGACCCCTGCTTAAAGGAGACCACGTAGAGCCGATTCGCACGGCCAAACATTTCATCAAGCAGCACCACCAGATAGCCGAGTTCATTGTCATCGATGTGTACGAAAATGGTTCCGTCGTCCGATAGGAGCCTGCGAAGATGTTCCAGTCGGTCTCGCATCAGACTCAACCATACCGAATGCTCTACCGTGTCATCATAGTGTTCGAAAGCCTGTTGTGTGTTGAACGGAGGATCAATGTAGATGCACTTGATCTTCCCCGCGAACTCTTGTTCCAATGCCTTGAGCGCAAGCAGGTTATCCCCATATATGAGCCGGTTGTCAAAGTGATCTTTGTTACTCACCCGGAAAGGAGCGTGGTAGGACTTCGCGGAATCCTCCACGAAAATCCTCGGCTCCAGCCTCGGCCGGTTCTCCTTCCCGATCCAGGTCAGCTCCAGTTTGGTCTTCATGATCTTTCGCCCACTTTATACTTAGCACCACGAACATCGAAAGCCCATCGTGTGCCTTCCAGCACATCGGTGACAAACTGACTCATATCGGGATTTTCCAACGAACCTGTTGTGTACGTAATCATGTTGCCTTTGGTCTTGTCGATGCTTGCATGAACAACCTGATCAGCATCGCAGACCACGGCGAGGTTGGGATTATGCGTGACGACAAAAACCTGCCTTCTCTTTCTGGCTTCCTTGATACACTCGACCAACACCTTTGCAACCGTGTGGTTATCTAGATTACCCTCCGGTTGATCGATGACGAGCGGTATATCGCTCTTGTCGATAAGCAGGTAGAACACCAATAATAGCGTTCCTCGCTCGCCGGCTGACAGCATCGACAGGTCCTTGCCCTCCCATCGCAAGATGTATCGTGGTCGGATGTACTCCAGGCCGTAGAGTAAACCGAACACTTCCTCCGGCTTCTTTCCCTTGAGGAGTTGATCCTTGAGTTGCACCTCCACCTCTTGTGTATCGCGTTTGTCCGTGTGTAACGCTAGATCCACATTGACAAGGAACTTCTACACCGATTCTGTGTCATCCCACTTGGTTGACTGAATAAGGGACTCGGCCCTTGCTCGTCCCTCGTCAATTCCCATGAAACTTCCTCGCCGATTGAGCGCCAGCAAATCTAGAAGTCGGCCCGCGAAGTCCTCGTTTGTTAGCTCTGCTCGAAACTCTAGCTTTAATTTGTCCTTCGCCAAGACATGCGAGTCGATGAATCCCTGAACGGAACCGTATAGTTTTCGATAAACCTCTGCTTGGGCTAACTTCTCAGAGTGAATTTGAAGCGATAAGATGATTTGCTCATCTCTCGCCTTTTCAATCTTTTCCGGTAGTTGATCCAGCGCCGTCAATGCGGATTGCAGTCCTTTCAGTGACTCCGGTTCTTTTTCATCCCCTTCGATCAATGCGCGGGTGGCCTTCCATTCTTCAAGGGTCTTAAGGTGCGCTTGATACAGGCGGTTGGGCGCGTCGAGCTTTGACTGGAATTCGGCGATCTTCGTCTCTGCGGCGGCCAACTGCTTGCGCAGACCCGGGGGTTCGGCGACGTCAAGCTGCCGCTTTGTGGTGGTGATCGCTGCCGCAGCATCATCGCGCACTTTGGCTGGTTTAGTCTTGGTGATGGTCATGATCACCAACTCATCCGTCGTCAACCCGAGTTCGATAGCGTCTTCGTTGAGGGATGTCTTGAAGACCTCAAAGTCCTTCTCGAAGTTGTCCAGCTTCTCCAGCAACCGCTTGGCTACCGCGTGACGACGCTCGGCAATGCGCAGGGTGTCGCTAGCCTTCGTGATCTGATTGCTGAGCGTTTTCTTAGTCGCTTCCACTGTCGCTAGTTCTCGCAGGAGAGATGAGTCGGGTGCAAGCGTTCCCGTGTATGTGACTGGGTTGGGCACTTCGGTCGGCTTGACCTTATCGTGTGCCTCAAGCTCCAGATTGCGTTGTTTGATTCTTTCGAGTAGTTCGCGCTTGGTAGTAGGATCTGCCTGGGCTTCAAGGATCGCCCTCGAACGACTGACCTCGCGGAGCTGCTTGAGCAACGAATCAATTCGCTTCTGCTTCTCACCAGTTTGGAATCGGACGAGTTCGTCCAAGGTGGCATGCCCTAATCTCTCGGCATCAGGCACATGCGAAAAGATGACGGCCTTGAGCTCCTGCTCGAAGCCTTCCTCTCCGATCCCTGCAATCTCGTTACAGACCGTCTCGACGTGATCCTGCGGAAGATACTTAAGGCGTTCGATTTCTTCTGGTTTAATTGCGTCTGCCAGACACTTTGTAGATGTTTCCCCTGATTCCCATTCGAGCGTCGCATCAAAATATCCGGCGAACCCACCGCTTGGGTGGCGGAAGCGATACTTACTCAAGAAAGAGAAGGCATCCGCGTTTTTCGTGGCACCTAGTAGACCGAGTGTGTCCGACAGAGCGCTCTTCCCACTACCCTTGTTTCCCACGATTGCAACAAGACCATGATTGAACAAGACGTCGCCACCAAACCACTGTTCGGTAATCGGAGCATCGATTTTTCGCCGGAAAGAAATACTGCGGATATACTTCGTGCGATTCTGTTCGACTCGCACCACCCCGGAGGGGCGGTCACCAATGAAGACCCGGTCGCGCGGTTCGCGGAGTGCCATTAACAATCCCCGATATGTCGGATCAGCGCGGAGCCACAGCGGTGACTTAATCGTGTAATCGGTTGCATTGTGGTTGTCGGAGCACAGGACAAGTGGTTTGTCGAGGCCGGTCGTCGGGAAGATGATCTTCAAGTGGCTATCGATGTCCTTCAGTTGGCCGATCTCCATTAAATCGACATGCTCTTTTGTGATGTCGTACTTGATCCGTCGTTGGAATTGTTCGCGATTACTGATGCTCTCGATGGAGTTGCTTTTTTCACCGGCGTGAATAGAAACTATACCGCCGAGCTTCCGCGTCGCGGCAGCCCCGCTCTCAATGGGAACGTAGACACTCTGGTCTCCCCCCCTCTTTTGAATATCCGTAGTAGTCAGCCCCAAACTGCCCTGAAGTGTCGTCCAAACGTCGGCGAGGTTACAGTCTTCGGGAAAGATGCAGATGTAGTGGATGGGTTCGCCGCCATGATCACTCCGTAGTTCGATGCCGGGAAGGAAGGTGATTCTGTCTTTGGCAAGGGTCTGTAGCTCCCGGATACGGCAGACATCCATTGTATGATGATCGGTGATAGCAACCACTCGGACCCCTGCATTAGCCAGACAATCGATTATTTGTTGATTGGAAACACTCTTGTCGTCGTAATCGAACGAACTTGGTGTATGAAAATGCAAGTCCCAGCGGTTCCAGAGAGAACCTCGTGGAGAGTGGACGCTCATGGCTATTGTCCTCGTTCCGTTATTCGGCTTTGCCGTATCATGACTCCATCCCTTTCTTGAGAATTTCTTTCCCCAGATTGGTCAACCGATACTTCTGAAGGCGGCTGTTGGGCTTGTCAGGAATCGTGTATTCGATCTGCCGCTTCGCCAGAAGCGAGCGGATGATCTTGTTGAGTTGCCCCGAAACCCCCTTCTGGCCGAGACGTGCGGACAGTTCGGCTTTGCTCAATAGACCGGCCTTCAGCAGACGCAACACCCGACCGTCGAGTGACTCTGGCTGCAACTCTGGCTGCGACTCTGGCCGCAACTTGATTACGACTTGGTCCCTAATTTGGACCTCCTCGGCCCCGGCGACCTGTTGCGGGCCAAGAACATTCACCCGGAATCGCACGACCGCCGCGCCAGAGATCTCCTCGAATTCGGGTGGGGGAACCCCGGCCGCCTTGCACATGTCGATGACCCGGTTCGTCCCCCGGCCCCACTTCTCGATCAGTCCTGCCCGGAAGAAGACATCCGCAATGATAGGGTTCCGTTGCACGGACTGGTGATCACGAGAAAGCATTTCGGGGGTAATGCCGGTGGGGTAAGTCCCTGCGCTCCACACTTCCACCCGGTCATCGAAAACCGCGAGCGAGATCGCGCCGCCCGCGACGGAGTAGTCGCGGTGGACGATTGCATTCACCAGAATCTCCCGCATGGCGTCCGGCGGAATAAGGGGCGTATCCACCCGCTGGAGCTTACCGGATACGATCTTCCCCGGCAGCGGGAAGTGGCGCTGACAGAAGAGCTCGGCCTCTTCAAGGAGCTTGAACGCCGAAGCGCGAACCTGCCGCTGGTCCAGGAACTCCGTCTT
>Ga0265292_1002537_pt1 | contig 12520 bp, 11 predicted proteins | sample Munlanlewell296A_FD_189080 | JGI IMG/M metagenome (GOLD analysis project Ga0265292, IMG submission 189080) | Leachate microbial communities from a municipal landfill in Southern Ontario, Canada - Leachate well 296A | ecosystem: Engineered > Solid waste > Landfill > Unclassified | place: Canada...
CACCGCGGTCCCCATTGCTCGAAGCCTGCCGCAGATCATCGCTCGCTCCGTGCCGTTGCTCGTGGCCCACCGATAAACGGGAGAAACACGCTTACTGCGTGCCGCTCCTCACGTTGTATCAAGGCGCGTGACGAGCGGGGTCCCCAGTCCAGCTTCGAGCAATGGGGACCGCAATGCTGGTGATTCACCGTTAGCCTTATAAGTTGAGCTAAACTCGGTGTCGGCTTGCGAGATGATGGGCTGGGGACCCCGCTCACGCAGTGGCGATGGACAAGGTGCGTGGGGGCGGATGCCAACCGCGGGTCATCGCGTACCATGGCACGCTGTTAGCTTGCGAGGTGATAGTCGGAGGCGCGTTCCGAGACAGACGATCCCGGAATGTCTTCACCTGCGCTGGGAAGGAAACAGGCGTTCAAGGCGAGAGCGAATGCGCGTGACGTGCGTGCCGGGCCAGAGGAGCTTGCCGCATGAAGGGCAACGGCAGAATCTCCCTTCGATCAGCATAGCTTTTGGCGGAATCAGACCTCGAAAGTTGTTTTTGTCGACATCTTCGAGTGGAACGTTGCACTCAACGCAGCGGGTGAGAAATTTCGCGAGCGGATCGAGTCCGGGATATGCGTTGTATACCTGCAGAATTTGCCCATCCAGATCATCACCGCTGATGATGAAGTACGGCGGTATCTCAGAGAGCTCACGAAAATTTCCCGCCCTGGTGAGCACCACCCGCCCCTCTTCGCGTGCCACGCGCAGAAGCCCCGAGCGGTCGACATCATTTTTGTAGAATACATCGAGGCCGCAGAGCCGAAGCCAGCGAGCCAGTCTTCCCAACATGACGTCGCACGCGAATTTCATCAAAACCTCGACGCATGAAACAGGAAACAAGAGGCAGGATGCAAGACCGAGTCATGAAGCAGGAAACATGAGGCATGACGAAGTCGAAGCATGACGCATGAGACATGAAGCATGAGAAATCAGTTTTTTCCTGCCTCCTACCTCTTGCTTCCTGCATCGAAGCCTTTCCTGCCTCATGCCTCCTGCTTCATGCTTCGATCTCTTTGAGAATTTGTCTGACAACAGCGCGCGGGTCCTTTGCCTGTGTCACGGGCCGCCCGATGACCAGATAATCCGCGCCTGCGGCGATGGCCATGATGGGAGAAGCGATACGGCGCTGGTCCTGGGCAGCGCTACCGATGGGCCGCAGACCGGTCGTAACGATCACGAATTTATCTCCGCACGCCTTGCGGATCGGCGCGATCTCCAGCGGCGATGCGACCACCCCGTGCAAACCGCATTCGTGCGAAAGCCGAGCCAGGCGCACCACCTGCTCGCGCACCTCGAACTGTACGCCGATATCCGCCAGGGTCTCCATGCTCGTGAGCACGGTCACTCCGAAGATCATCGGCATCTTGGATTTTCCTCCCGCCGCTTCCCGTGCGGCCTCCACGGAGCGCTTGAGCATCTCCTCGCCGCCGGAGGCGTGCACGTTGAGCATTGCCACGCCGAGCTTTGTGGCGGCAGCCACGGCCTTGGCAACCGTGGATGGTATATCGTGATATTTGAGGTCGAGATAGACGCGGCAGCCGTGGTGATGGATCATCTTTATCACATCCGGCCCCAGGGCCGTATACGTGGGCGCGCTCACCTCAAAAGTATGCACGTCGCCCTTGAGCAGCTTCACCGTGGCCTCAGCCTCTTTCATGTTGTCGGCAAGCAGTGCGATGATCAGCCTGTCCTTGTTCTCGAGCGGTTTTATCGTCATCACCTTCCCCCTTTGTGTACGGCTTTCAGGACCGTCAGCGGATATGCGAGACCAACTCCACCATTCTCTCCAGGGCCTTTTCCGGCGGCAACTTCAGCGCCTCGCCGCCACGGCGTTCCTTGAGCTCCACGCATCCGTCCTTGAGCCCCTTCTCACCGACGATGATTCGATACGGGATTCCTATCAGGTCAGCATCCGCGAATTTAACGCCGGCGCGCTCGTCACGATCGTCGATGATCGCCTCGACGCCGCTCGAGATCAGCTCGCCGTGTAGCTTGAAGGCCACGTCGAGCACCTCTTTTCCGGTCGAGAGAGGAATAACCTGAACGTGGAAGGGCGCGATCGGAAGAGGCCAGATGATGCCGCGTTCGTCGTTATTCTGCTCGATGGCCGCGGCAGCGGTGCGGCCGATGCCGATGCCGTAACAGCCCATCACCAAAGCGCGGGAATGGCCCTCTTCGTCCGTGTACACGGCCTTCATCGGCTCGGAATATTTTGTACCAAGATAAAATACCTGCCCCACCTCTATGCCGCGATGCTCCTCGAACCTGCCGCCGCAGCGAGGGCATGCGTCGCCCGCGACCGCGCGCCTGATATCGAGGAACTTATCGACCTTGAGATCTCCGAGGCAAACATCGACAAGGTGCGCATCCGCCTCGTTCGCGCCCACGACGAAATCGCCCATGGCCGCTATCGCATGATCCGCATAGATCGGAATCTTGAGCCCGATCGGGCCTGCGAACCCGGACGGAGCGGCTGTCACCTCGTGAACGGTGCGCTCCTCCGCCAGGTTTATCCATTCGACCCCGATCGCATCCTTGAGCTTCGCCTCCTTGAGCGAATGATCTCCGCGCACAAGGCCCGCCACCGGGCCCTGGTCCGTATCGAAGATCAGCGTCTTCACCAATTGCTGCGGCTGCACCTTGAGGAATTCGCATACCTCTTCAACTGATTTCTTCCCCGGCGTGGAGACTTTTTTGAACTGGCCTTTTCGTCCCTCGTCCCTCGTCCCTCGTCCTTCGGGTGGTCTGAGCTCCGCCTTCTCCACATTTGCTGCGTACTCACAGTTATCGCACGCAACGATCTCGTCCTCGCCGGAGGACGCGAGGACCTGGAATTCGTGCGACATCGACCCGCCGATGGATCCGGTCATCGCCTCGACCGGCCTGAAGCGCAGGCCGCAGCGCGTGAAGATGCGCTTGTACGCATCGTACATGACCCTGTAGTTCTCCTTTGATGAAGCTTCGTCGCGATCAAAGGAATAGCCGTCCTTCATTATGAACTCGCGGCCGCGCATGAGGCCGAACCTCGGCCTGATCTCGTCGCGGAACTTGGTCTGTATCTGGAAGCAGTTCTTCGGCAGATCGCGCCACGATGTGATCTCGCCGCGCAGCAGGTCCGTGATCGCCTCCTCGTGAGTGGGCCCAATGCAGAAGTCTCGGTCGTGGCGGTCCTTGAAGCGCAACAGCTCCTTGCCGTAGATCGCCCATCGTCCCGTCTCCTGCCAGAGTTCTGCAGGCATGACGATCGGCAGCAAGAGCTCCTGCGCGCCCGATGCCTGCATTTCCTCGCGCACGATGTTCTCGATCTTCCTGATGACGCGCAGGCAGAGCGGCAGATAAGTATACACGCCCGCGGCGAGCTTCCTGATGTAGCCCGCGCGCAGCATGAGCGCGTGGCTTGCTACCTCGGCGTCCGCAGGCGCCTCTCTTAACGTGGGTATCAGTAATTGACTATAACGCATACTCGGTACCTTTCACTTGTAGAGGCAGGAAGCAGGACGCATGAAACATGAAAATACACTATTATCTTACTTCTTGCCTCTTGCCTCATGCTTCATGCCTCATGCTTCTTTCTTCTTGTTTCATGCCTCATGCTTCTTGTCTCTTGCTTCGACAATCGCATCTACCTCTCGCATCAGCTCGTCTTCCAATTCATCTTCCCGGCAGGTGCGCACGATCTTTCCCCCTCGAACTATCATGCCCTTGCCCGCCCCGCCGGCGATCCCCACGTCCGCTTCCTTTGCCTCGCCGGGGCCGTTGACCGCGCAGCCCATGACCGCCACCTTGAGGGGACCGCGCACGCCGGCAAGCCTCTTCTCTATGCGGGCTACAAGGCCCTCGAGATCGATCTGCAACCTGCCGCACGTGGGGCATGAGACGATTTCTACAAACGGCCTCTCTCGCAGGCCGAGATTCGCAAGTATCTCGAAGCCCGCCTTCACCTCCTGCACGGGATCGGCCGTAAGCGAGACGCGGATGGTGTCGCCGATGCCTTCCGCAAGCAGTGTGCCGATGCCGATTGCGGACTTGATCGCGCCGGCCAGCAGCGTGCCCGCCTCGGTCACGCCCACGTGCAGCGGATAGTCGACCTTGTCCGCGAGCATGCGATACGCGGCGATGGTGTCCGGCACGCTCGAGGCCTTCACCGCGATCTTGATTGCGCGGAAATCGATCTCTTCGAGCATGCGCACGTGGCGCAGCGCCGATTCGACCAGCGCCTCGGGCGTGGGATGACCGAAGCGCTCCCGCAGGTCCGTCTCGAGCGATCCGGCATTCACGCCGATCCGTATCGGCACGCCGCGCGCCTTGGCAGCCTTCGCCACCTCCGCGACCCGCTCGGCAGAACCTATGTTGCCGGGATTGATGCGCAGCCCGTCGACTCCGGCCTCTATCGCTGCGAGCGCGAAGTCGTGCCTGAAGTGTATGTCCGCGATGAGCGGGATATCGATCCTGCGCTTGATATCGCCAAGCGCAGCTGCTGCAGCCTCATCAGGGACCGCCACGCGCACGATCTCACACCCGGCCGCGACCAGCCGATCGATCTGCGCGATCGTCGCCTCTACGTCCGACGTCTTAGTGTTCGTCATCGATTGCACTGAGACAGGTGCGCCGCCACCGATGGCAACGTTGCCCAGCATGATCCTGCGCGTCTTTCTTTTCATCAGCTCCTACCGGACCTTTCCCTGGATGCGCGCGTGCGAGAGAGAGAGACAATCAAGAATGCCGCGGATATGAAAATCATCTCGAGCAAAGCGCCGGGGCCGGCGATGCCGCCCTCAACCAGGCTGCACTTGCTCTTCGAGGAGCTCTGCGTGTCGCCCTGGCTGGAGCCGCTGGCGCTGCCCTTGTCGGCGCAATAATTCGTCACATTGTCTATCGAAACCGAGGCCATCTCGATCGTCTGGCCGGCATCGCTGCAACTCGCGGTCGTCTCGCCGGAAGGCGTCTCTATCGTGCCGGACGTAAATCCCTGCGGCGAGTTGCTCCCCAGGGGCTCGAAATCGGACGCCCCGGAGAATTCCTGGCCTATCGGCTCATACGTCACCTGATATGTCACGCCCGGCTTTATGCCGTAGAGGTAATAGCGGCTGTCGCCTTCGCACTCCGGATAGAGCACGCCGGAGACCATCGCGCGCGCGTCGGACTTGGGCGAGCTCGTGCTCGCAGCGATCACGTTCACGCCCTTCAAGGGCTTGCCGTTTGAATCGAAGATCTCGCCGGTGATCGTGCAGAAATCGCCCTGCAAAGATGAAGCGGGATAGATCCACGAAATCGTCATCTTATCGTCTCTGGTGAGCGATGCCTGGTCCTTGGAAAGCAGCTCCGGATACATGGTGGGGATGTAGTTTCCTTCGGAGCAGCTGGCGAGCGTGCAGCCCTTTGCTATGTCGTAGTTGACCTGGCTGTGATCGAGGTTGAGAAGGTGTCCGATCTCGTGATGCATGGAGGCCTTGAAGAGTTCGATCGCATCCTGCCCGGTCCCAAGTTTTCCGTTCGTGAGCATCTTGCCGTTGAACATGGCAAACCCGCCCTTAGTCATGTACAGGCCTGATGAATCCGCAACGCCCGGATATGAGAGCCCAACGATGCTGTCGCTGGAGCCCTCGCCCATGAGTTCATCGATGATGGATCCATCTTGATCGAATATGATCGTGGGCGGTTTGTCAGTGCCCGTCGTATAAGGGGAATGGTTTGAGGAGTCGATGTCGCCTGGCTTGCAGGACGTGTCCTGTTCCGCCTTGATCGTGGTCGTGACGACCGTCTGGTTCTGGGCGTTCTTGCTGGTCACATTTGTCGACCAGTCGTTCATCGCCTCGACCACCCACTGTATCGCAGTGGCGTTATCCGTGCCGCTGGACAAAGGGCCCTCGTCTACACACCACTTGAGCGTGTCGTTCTGCCAGCGCAGGGCCACACCGCTATTGTTCACTGTATCGACAAGGAACGGACCGCCTGCATCTACAGTGCACGGGGCGAAGAACGATAGCAGCAGCGCCATGCACAATATCGGATATCCAAGTCGGGGCATTATTGGCTCCTCGTTGGTTTGGTTGATCCTTTTGTCTCCGGCTGCTTGAGCTCGTCGATCATTTTTGTGAAGCTTTCGTAGTCAATCGGCCCTGCCTGGCCGGTTTGAACACCGCCGACGGTCAGGGCCTTTGTCACGGATTTCGACGTCGGTAGATTATTGAAGAGCGATTTATTGCCGTATTCGTTCACCACCTGAGTCTTGCCGTCCTTGCCCTCGATCATCCGGAAAGAGCCCTGACCGCCTGCCAGGACCGATCGGAAGCCTAGCTTCGATTCACCGGTGAGAAAGATCGTTCGCTTATCGCCGACCTCAAACGTCACAATGCCGGGTGGCATTCGCATGTTCAGTCGCTTGGCATCATCCCTCGACGCGCCCCACTGCGTGAAGGTAAAATTCTGCGGCTGGGTGCCTTTGAAAAGCCCGTCAGGCGCCTTGAGCACATTCTCCACCGAGAACGTGTATGTGGTTACGAGTATGCCATCCTTGACGTGCGCGTCCTTTGCCGTGCAGGTGCCGGTGATCACGACATTGGCCTTCATGAGGTCAGGGAGGTTGGCAGGGGCATACATATCAGCGCCCGCCCTCGCAGCGACGAGCATGGAAACGGAGAGACATATGCCTGCAAATGCAATGAACATGCGCTTCACGAGGCCACCTCCCTGTATCATTATATATGATTCAATGGCCTGGAAGCTAGTGGGAAGGATGCTAAAAGTCAATGGAATCAGGGGAGTTACAAAAAGGCCCGACCAGGGGGTCGGGCCTTGTGAAAGGCTCGCTGTTAATCTCTCGATTACTCGGACTTTTCTGCCTTCGCCAGCGCCGCAGTGTATGAGCCGCAGGCCTTGACGTACTGCCCGTCCGCGTCCGCCTCGATCACTTCGCAGGTCCCGTCGATCTTCGAGTCCTCGGAGAAGGTCAGGTAATAGACGTGCTTGGTGCTGCCAGTCTGCACCACTAATATCGCCTTGTTCTCAGCCGAAAGCTCGCCGGCCGAAACAGTGGCATCCTCAAAGGTTATGTTGATGATCTTGTCGCTCTGGACAACATCCACATTGAGCGGCACTGCAGCGCCGACCTCGTCCGAGACGCCCTGACAGGTGCTTGAATCAAGGGTCATGGTGCCGGTGAAGCTGCCGTTGTAGGGCCCGCTCATGCCCGTGGGGAAAACGACTTCATCGGGATTAAAGCCAGCGTAAGGCGTACTGTCCGTGTCGAAAGCAGCGCAGCCGGCCATGAGCGACAGGACAGCGATGACGATCAGAAAGCGATATCCCATAACCCCTCCATGAATGTGCAATCGCGAAATGCGACCGCGGGTGCGACACCGCACCTCCATAAAGGGTATCGTCCGATCTCGGAAAAAGTTGCTAAGAATTATTCAGAAAAATACACTTATTTTTTGAATGGTTACTTTGCTGGCATTCACCCGATGTGGTGCATAAGAAATCGCCCGCACCGCTCGCAAATATAAACGGTTTCTGGGTTTGAGAGGACTTCAGCTGCGAAGCTGCTCGAGAGCTGCATGTTGCACCCGCGGCACACGCCCTCCGGGGCCTCTACAAGGGCCTCGCCGTAATGATCCATCAGCTTGTCAAAGCGCGAGAGCATGCTGCCGGGAAGCTCCGCACGCGCGAGCTCGATCTGCCTCCCGAGCCCCGAAGCCTTTGCTCGCCTCTTTGATTCGAGCAGCTGAAGGGCGACGAGCATGTCTGCGTCGCATTTGTTGGAGCGGCCTGCGAGCATGTCGATCTTCACATCGGCGAGTGCTGCCGCTATCCCCTCCGCGCCGTTCTCCTCCATGAGGCGGTTGCGAAAATATCCGTCCGCAAGCTTTGAGACGAGACCTGCAAAGAGGCGGTTGAAGAGCCCTGCCTGCGCCGGCTGCCAGATCACGAGCACTATGAGGTGCACAAGTTTCCCGTCCGGCGCGCCGAAGTCGATGCCCGCAGGATGGCGGCCGATAGCTATTGCCGGGGTATCGCCTACGTCCAGCCGCGCGTGCGGTATCGCAACTCCGTCGCCGAGCGCAGTGGACGCGAGTTCCTCACGCTCCAGTATGCGCGCTGTCGCCTCTGACTTGTTAGTGCAGAGCTTCTGTTTCCACAGTACGTCAACCAGGTCTTCGATGGCAGAGCGTTTAGAGCGATTGGACATTGCGACGAGCACCTGCTCCGGCCCCATCACTTCGCAAAGAGGCACTTCCTTCAGATAACGCGCGTTCATCGAAGAGACCCACCTTTCTTTAGAGTGAGCGGGCTGCATATGCCCGCGCGGCCTCCCCGTCAAGGGGGAGCTTGCCGGCACCTTACTATCGGCAGATGCGCCTACTTGTTGCGTGATATTTCGCAAAAATAATACGCAACTTTTTACAGATCCATCCGATATAGATTGTAGGACTGGAAAAGGAGCCAATATGAAGGGGACTGCCTACGCACTCATAGCTGTCATCGCTCTGGCGACGCTCTCGGCCTGCAGCGACAAGGGATCCAATGACACGCCACCGCTGCCCGACGTGTCAGCCCTCACGGTCTCGCAGGAAGCCCTCGCGGGATCGGTATGGGGCACGGCGACAGAGGCATCGCCTGATGCGGACTGCCTGGCGAGTTCGAGCTTCAAAATCGCCCCGGACAAGGGCTTCGATATCGTCAAGATATATGAGAAGCAGAAGACCGGCAGGATGGAGCCAAAGGTCCTGGTCGTGACCAACATCGACATATCCTTCGCGGACGCATCCACAGACGGACGCGGCGCTGCGTGCGGCGAAGGATCGCTCGGCTACACAGTAGTCGCCAGCGACGAAACGCCCATTGAGATCGAAGTAGCTACAAGCCTCAAGTCGAGACAGTCCCTCAACAATATAGCAAAGGAAGGCCTGACCGCATATCCCAAGTGCGAAATCGTGGCGCACTTCGACAAGGCCGGTACAGTGGTGTGCGGCACGACGGACGAACCCGCTGAGGTTACCCCCGAGACGCCGCCCGCTGACCAGGACGGCGACGCAAACGCCGACGACGGCAAAGACGACGGGAAGGACAACGACCGGCTCATCGCCATCCCCGGCCGGTACAGGCGGATAGGGACCTTAGATAATCTGAGCAAGGCCGCGACGGTGAACGACGACGGCATCCCCTGCGGCACCGAGGAAGTCCACACGATAAAGCTCGTGGTGGACGATGTGAATTGCCGAATGCTTCCCACAAAGCCCGCGGCGAAGTAACATAGACGGTTGACACGAGTTCCGTGAGCAACTAGTCAGAACTGTACCCGTTATGAAAAAATTCATTGTATTCATAATTGCGGTCGCGATCGTCGCTGCGTTCCTTCCATCAAGGGCATCGGCGGCCTCGCTTCGGGGGGACGGCGTTGTCACATTGTATCGCCCCGACAAGAACGAGCGAGGCACATTCCGCTATCGCGACGCGTCCGGCAGGTACATGCCGGAAGTCATGGATGAGATAGCGCGCATATTCCGCTGCAGATTGACCGGCGAGAAGCACGAGATCGACCCGAGGCTCATCGAAATCCTGGATGCACTCCAGGATCACTTCGGCTCGCAGGAAGTCCGACTGATCTCCACATATCGCAGCCCGGAGAGAAACGCCATGCTGCGGCGCCACAGCCGCGGCGTCGCAAAGGAGAGCCTTCACATGCGCGGCATGGCTGCGGATATCGAGTTGCCCGGTGTATCAAAGGCTGCGGTCCGCAACTTCGCTTTCGCGCTGCATGACGGCGGCGTAGGGTTCTATCGCCGCAGCGGCTTCGTTCACGTGGATTGCGGCAGCCTGCGCACATGGGGATGGAAGCCAAGGCCATACACCCGCACATCTCCCGCCGCGGCAGCAAAGTAGTCCCGCCTTAAATACAGCGCATATTCAGTGCTTATTTAGCTTTGCTGGATCCGGACACGCGCTGGCCACAGACGCGCCCAGGGTTTCATGCGCGGATTTACCGGTGAGTACAACGAGAGGATTGGCGTAGCGGTCCGAATCGTTGAAAATATAGACCCTGCCGAGATCTTCATTTGCCCCGTCGCCAAAACCGGGCGCGCCGACAATGATCTCCAACTTTCCGTCTGCGTTTATGTCGCCTATGCCTGCGACTGAGGAGCCAAAGCCTTCAGCCGGCGCATCGCCCGATCTATCCGCCATGGCCTTGCCGCCTATGTCCGCCCCGCTGAAGAGCTGAACGCCGCCGCGACCCTGCCCTGCTTCCGGAGCGCCCACGAGCACCTCGTCGCGCCCGTCGCCGTTCACGTCGCCGATCCCCGCCACCGCGCTGCCGAGGGCATCGCCGGCCTCGCCCCCTATCCTCATCGCCATCGGCCTGCCGGAGAGTTCCGCGCCGCTGTAGATATAGGCCTCGCCTGTCTTCGCGAGCGCACCCGGCGCCCCGACCACGAAGTCTGCAAAGCGGTCTCCGTTCACGTCGCCGGCGGCAGAGATGGCGGCGCCGTACCTGTCGGCCGGGCTCACGCCGTTGATCTCGACAATGACGCCGGCTGCGTCGCCTGCGGCGCTCTTTATGGAGATCTTCCCGCGAGAGGAATCAAACCCGGGATCGCCAACAATCGTCTCGACGCTGACCTCGCTTTTGAGCCCCTCCAAAACCGCAACAGAAGGCCCCGTGGGGAGTGGACGTTTTCCGGCGCCTAGAATCTCCTGCGTCCCTCGCGCCAGCGCCTTTCCGGAGAGCACTATGAACGCATCTGATCTGCCCTTTCCCTTTGTCCTGGAGACGAGGAGATCCTCATATCCATCGTTATTCACGTCGCTCGCAGGCGCTACCCAACTGCCCAGAAGATCTCCATCGCTATCCCCTGCGATCTCGGCCATGGGCGGCCCCGAAGGCCTGGCTCCGCTGAAGATTTGAACCTTCCCCCTCTCGTTGCCGGCGCCCGGCGCGCCTACGATGAAGTCAGCGCGGCCATCGCCATCGACGTCGCCGCACGTCATCGTCTTGAACGAGGTATCGAAACCGATGGGCCTGATGCCCATGATCGTATAAGTCGTTTCATAAGCAAGGTGCGCTGACGGAATGTATGTCATCTGGGTGCCATCGCCGGACCATTCCGTCTTGCCGGGGACTACATTTGTCTCCTCGTCGATCACGCTGAACAAGTTTTCAAAACGGGCCTCTTCATCGGCGCGCAGCGCGCGCGAAAAACTGAGGTCGATGCGCACATCCAGGGCTATGGGCCTGTCCGTGAAATCGAGTATCGCGCCGCTTGGCAGGGTGAGCCTCACGTCGACGATGGAAAAATCCTGCGCAGGATATACCGCCTGTGCCTCTGGCTCTGACTGCCTGGACGGGGTCAATTCCGCTCCAAGGCCTTTTTCGCAACCGCAGAGAAGCAGCGAGGCGATAGTCAGAAGGCAGCAGGCCCTCCATGTGCCCATGAACCCTCCCCCTCGACCTGTCAAAATCCACCAAGTCCCTTAGTGAGCAGGATTCATGCCATATAAAGTTTTGTTATATGCTTCTTAAGCTATCTATTTAATATTTATACCATATTAACATTTAATGTTTTTGTTTAAGAAGCGACCATCACCTCAAAGTCCATATTGATAGATTCATTTTGATAAATGCGTCAGCGAATCGACACGCCCTAAATCCCCTAAATCCCACGCAACTTTTTCATGCGAAGGCCGATAAGGCTCTCGATATTTAGACCGAGGGGTACTGGATGTTAAAAGATTGGGCATCGACATCGCTCCTTCCGGCCGGGCCGGCGCTCGAGATCCTGGATTCCAATCTCTCCGTGCAAACGGATGGGCCTGGGAACGATGTCCTGCAGCCGTACGACCAGAATCCGGCGGATCTGCCGGCAGAGCAGCTCGACGGCATGATCGAGCAATATCCGTGGTGGCAAACCCGGAACATGGCGGAGACCCGGCAAAAAATCGAGGCACACGTCTGGGACTCTGCCTTTGCAAGCGGATACAGCGCAGCAGACCGTACTGATGCGTTTCGATTCTGGGATGCGGCGGCAAGGGCCCATGGACAGGGCTCGCTCGAGACCCTCCTCATGAGGCGCAAGGGATACATGGCCTCCACGTTTCTGCCGCCTGAACTCAGAAGGCATCGCGTGGGGGGGTGGGATCTTTACGAAAACGGCAGGGACATCGAGCTTGGAAACAGGACCAGCACGCACAGAGATGTGATCCTCGAAAGGCTCATCGACAGCGGCATGGAGCCCCTCCAGGCGAGCGCGCTATCGAGGGCTATTGCAAAGGTCGAGGTACTCTTCCCTGAGCTGGAGGGCTTGCTCGCGATCGAGGACTTCACTCAGATCAACGCCAGACAATATCGGTTTGAACCAAGTGCCGAGCGCGCCGCGGCGTTTTTCGCGCGGGTGAAGGAAGCGACCCCGGACGCATTTCCAGAGCTGCGGATCGAGCCCTCCATGGATGAGTCGCTCCTGCTGCGGGATATGCACGCATCCCT
>Ga0265292_1002538_pt1 | contig 12511 bp, 8 predicted proteins | sample Munlanlewell296A_FD_189080 | JGI IMG/M metagenome (GOLD analysis project Ga0265292, IMG submission 189080) | Leachate microbial communities from a municipal landfill in Southern Ontario, Canada - Leachate well 296A | ecosystem: Engineered > Solid waste > Landfill > Unclassified | place: Canada...
TGCCGGATTCCTGGTTGGCACGGTGCAGGTGATCAAGCGCGGATACAAAACGTTCGTCGGCATCGATGCCTCCAGCAGCGACATGCCCCGTCCCGCGATCTACGATGCCTACCACCATGTGTCCGTGCTGGGGAAGGACGACCGCCCGGAACGGGAAACCGTGAACCTCGTAGGTACGGTGTGCGAGAATAACGACCAGTTCGCCAGGGACCGGCCACTGCCCCTCATCGAGGTGGGGGACCGCATCATCATCCACAATTGCGGGGCACATGCGTACGCCATGGGGAATAATTACAATGGCAAGACCCGTTCGGCCGAGTACCTTCTCGAGTCTTCCGGAGCGATCCGCCAAATCCGCCGTGCCGAAACGATCGAGGATATCTTCCGTACGGTTCCCCCTTTCTGATGATGCAAATACGTCCGTCCAAACTCGTCGCCGGAACCGCGCCCTACGCGTTTGCCGAGATGGAAAAACAAGTCGCACGCCTGAAGGAGCGAGGGGTGCGCGTCATCGACTTCGGCGTCGGCGATCCGCGCGATCCCACGCCATCATTCGTCATCGAGGCGCTATCGCAAGGCGCCGTGCAGCACGCCGCTTCCGGCTATCCCAGCTACGAGGGATCGCCAGCGTTCCGTTGCGCCTGCGCCGCGTACATGCAGCGCCGGTTCGGCATCACCCTGGATCCCGAGACCGAGATCCTCGCCACCATCGGTTCCAAGGAAGCCGTCTTCCACTTCCCGTTCGGCATCATCGAACCGGGGGAGATCGTCCTCTGTCCCACTCCGGGCTACCCACCGTACAAAACCGGCACGCGCTTCGCAGGCGGCACTCCCTACTTTGTTCCGCTCCTCGAGGAAAAGGGTTTTCTCATCGATGTTGAGGCGATTCCCCAAGACATCCTCGCCCGCGCGCGCATCCTGTGGACGAACTACCCCAATTCGCCGACGGGAGCCACGGCGCCGCGGGCATGGCTGGAGAAGCTTCACGCGTGGGCGCAGAAACACCAGATTATCATCGCGGCGGATGAGGGCTGCTACATCGACCTCTTCTTCGGAGAAAAGCCAGCAAGTCAGCTGGAAACGGGCAAGGACGGCATCATCGCGTTCTACTCCCTCAGCAAGCGGAACACCATGACCGGCTACAGGGTCGGCTTCTGCGCGGGCGACGCGCGGCTCATCGCGGCGCTGCGGAAGGTGAAGACCAACGCCGACTCGGGTGTGCCGTGGTTCATCCAGGAAGCCGCCATCGCCGCGCTCGACGATGACCGATACATTGAGGATGCGCGGCATTCATACGCCAGGAAACGTGACATCATGACCGGCGCCCTGCGCCAGTGCGGCCTCCCTCCCTGCCAGGCAGATGCGACGTTCTACCTGTGGCAGAAGGCCCCGCCAGGGTTATCCGGTCTGGACATGGCGAAAGCATTCCTCGATATCGGCATCGTCGTCACACCGGGCGAGTGGCTGTCGGATTCGACGGATGATGGCTCCAACCCTGGAAAAGGATACGTCCGGTTCGCTCTTGTATCCGACTTGGAGGAGATACGGGAAGCGGTGGGGAGATTCTCGCAACTGAAGCTGTGATACGGCTTCGCGATGAAAACACTACGAATGTTTTTCAAAGGTTATTGATGGTTTGCCTGCCGTCTGAAGCATTCCCAATGCTCACGCCGCAATCACACCAGGACCTTCGCCATGGACAGACGGTCTTTGAGCAACGAGGTGAAGAGGCTCGTCGCCGGATGCATCGGGACCGACGTTGACCATGACATCCCACATTCTTTCACCATTCAATGCAGTCAATGCCCGCAGTCTTGCCTCCACCTCTTTTGCGATAGCGGGTGGCACGAGAACCTGGAATGCTCCTTCACGTTCATGCTTGATCAATCCCGTGATTCCACGATCTTGAGGCAAGCCAAATACAGCCTCTCTCACGGGAATGCCGAGGCGTTTATTGGCTTCCGTTTCATCGATGAGTGCGCCGGAAATATCGCGCAGGGGATTGCCGGACTGGAGATTGACGGCAGCACGATTGACTACCGCTCGGATGCAAACATTTTCCATAGTAAAAAATGCTACGCTCTCCAGCGGGCGAGTCAATAAATAACCTTCAGCGTCCCCCGTGGCGCGATGAAGACCGGAAATGTCGGTGCGGATGCCGCTGCTGTCCTCCGCGTGCCGCAGGCTGTTCGGGGCGGGGGCGATATTCTGGGGGGAGCGCAGGGCGGGAAGGGAGAACGGGGGTGGATTTCCGCCGCAAGGTCGAACGGACGAGCCGTTCGATGTCGCGGATCGTGGCTTTCTGTTCCGCGGTTGCGAAGGAGATCGCACGGCCTTCCCTGCCGGCCCTAGCGGTGCGGCCGATCCGGTGGACGTAGTCGTTCGGATCGTCGGGCAGATCGAAATTGATCACGACTTCGATCCCCGTGACGTCGATGCCGCGCGCCGCGATGTCCGTGGCGATGAGGATGCGGTACTTGCCCGTCTTGAATCCCTGGAGCGCCTCGCGCCGCTGACTCAGCGACCTGTTGGCATGGATCTCGGCGGCGGAGTGGCCCATGGCTACTACTGCGCGGGCGATCTTCTTCGCTCCGTGTTTCGTCCGGGAGAAGACGAGAATCGATCCGCGATGTTCTAAGAGCAGGGTCGCAAGCAGCGCTGTCTTGTCCATTTTCTGGACGATGAAGAGTTCCTGCTGAACGCCTCTCACTGTCGTCCCGGATGGCGCGACCTCGATGCGGATGGGCAGCTTCATGTGGGCATGAGCGAGCTTCATGATTTCAGGGGGCATGGTGGCGGAGAAAAGCATCGTCTGCCGCTCGCGCGGGACATGCCGGAAAATGGTTTCGATTTGCGGGCGGAAGCCCATATCGAGCATGCGATCCGCCTCATCGAGGATGAGGACCGTCACCTCTCTCAAGGTGATGGTGCCGTGCTCAAGATGATCATTGAGGCGTCCGGGAGTCGCGATGACGATGCGGGGGTTCCGGCGGATCATCTCCCGCTGGAGGTGCATGGAAGCTCCCCCGATAATCACGGCCGTGCGGATGCCGAGAGCTGGAGCGAAGGTCCGAAGCGACTCGTCCACCTGGGTGGCGAGCTCGCGGGTCGGCACGATGACGAGACCGCGGCCCGGTTTTTGTGCGAGTCTCTGGAGCATGGGGATGCCGAAAGCAAAGGTTTTGCCCGTACCGGTCTGTGCGATACCGACAATGTCCTTTCCTTCAATCGCTGGCGGGATCGATTGCTGCTGGATGGGGGTAGGGGTTGTAAACTGGCGACTCTCGAGAATCTGGAGAATCTGTGGCGCGATGCCGAGTGTGAAGAAACTCGGGCTTGGGTGCTGTGGGGTGTCTGGCATGAAATTGTGTAAGAGGGATTTATAGTAGTCCTCTCTACAGGAATGATCTATGCAATATCCTTGAGCAGCCTTCGCAGGGATCACATGATTCTTTGGGAACCTCACCAGACGTTCCATTGAATATTTCGCCTGAGAGAGTACAATCATAATCTCATGCATTCGCCATCGTCCCCCCCGAAGCTCATTCCTGCCCCCGCCAACAACGTCTGCAAGGTCCATGGATGTCGCAGTCCTTCGCAGGGCAAATCCTACTGTCGCAGGCACACGCCGAAAGGCAGGGCCGGTGGGATGGTCTTCACGGTGGAGCGGCGCTCACACATGCGATCGGTGTGTTGCAATGCCGCATGCGCGGATGGCAAACAACACGAGTATGGCAAGCAGTACTGTGGGAGGTGCAAGGAGCCATGCTGCTGGCATGCGTGAGCACGATGCAGGCCGCGCATGTTATTCCTTGGGCTGGTTTTCGTGCCGCCTGCCTGTGTTCACCATGTTCGTGGGACTTACCCTACGGGCGGTGCGTGAAACGGCTCAGCAGCGTTCCATCCTTGCTGTACGCTTCCACGCGGACGGTTTGCCCCCGCCACTCCGCCGGAATCACCGGACCGTCGACGCTGCAGCCGGTCGCGTTCCGGCAAACTGCGGACGGATCGCCGTTGAATGTGAGGCTGTACGTGAGGACGTCATTCACCCACATGTGGATGCGAATCGGCAGGTCCTTGCGTACGTCGTGCGTTCCGTTGCTCGCCACGATGAAGTGGACAGATCCGCCGAACGGCAGATCATTGACGGTCTTCCATCCGCCGGCGATGTCGAGGAATTCGAAAGAGCCTACGGGCTTCGCAGAGCATGCGGGCCCGAAGGTCACCGGCAGCGCGCCCGGGTTTTCCATCAGCGGATTGGCGCACGTCTTCTCGCTCAGATCGTCGCGCTGGGCGTCGCCGGACTGACAGCCATCCCCGGCAAAGGGAATATAGAATCGGGTCTGGTCGGTCGCCGGGCAGAATTCGCAACACACGAAACGTCGTACGGAGGACGCGGATGATGCGCTGGACGAAGAACGGGGCAGCGTCGTCGAAAGGGGCGAGGAGACAGAGGAGAAGCTGGCCGAAGAAGAGCGCGAGGAAGAAGATTGTGCAGATGAGCGGGAGAAGAGTGGGCTGACGAGTTCCACGGCCTGCGATGATGCGCTGGAAGCGGCGCCAGTGGTGGCAGGATCGCGGAGACATTCAATGTATTTGTTGCGCTTCGTGCAAAGCGCATAGCGCTTCGTACACGATCCCCATTCATCTGTGAGATCGAGAATTTTGTCCGTGCAAATCCGCTCCTTTTGCCCACAGGATTTCTTGGCCGCCTGCAGATCCGAAAAGAGCGTATCGCACTGCCGCTCCAGATCCGTACATTCGCGAATGTTGCGCTCACACTCGGGTGAGAGGGCGGCCGAACGAAAGTTGATATCGATTTGCCAAGACTCGGAGGAAGAGGAAGACGCGCGCCAACTGTCCAGCGGGATGGGTATTCCTGTGTCGGAAGAATCCCCTAAGGGGATGCGGATAGGCGGCTGCTCACCGCACGGCGTGATTTCGAATTGACTACTGTGCAGGAGATAGCTGATGCCATTCTTCAGCGTGACCGTCGCCTGATAGCCGTAATAGCCGGGCTCCAGATCCGCTGCCCAATGGAAACGTCCCGTGCCTGCATCAAAGGACGCATTTCCTCCTCCGGGAACACCGCCCCAGTTCCCTTTGACGAGTCGAGTGAACGCCACGGTGACCGATTGCACGTCTTCCGGATGATCGGTGAGCTTGCCATCGATCGTGACATTGCCTCCGCACTGGGTCTGGATACTGACATCCTTCAGCCAATCGGCGATATGCGGCCCGCGACATTCCACCTGCGTCATGGTACTGACTTGCGCCAGCATGCTGCCCCCGTTCCCCATGCCGGCGAACCAGCCTTTGGGGTCGTAGCTGTAATCCACGTTCACATCTGCCTCATAGATGACAAAATCACCGCCGGGTCTGACGCAGGTGAATGTTCCCTGATACGTGGCGGTCTTTCCGGTCATCGCGGTGTCCGGTGGCGGAATGTTCCAGATGTGATCCGGGGTTACGCTGTATCCTCCGGTTCGGAATGACGACGTCTGCACAAAAGGACCGTTTTTGCCCACCGGGGGCGGGCTGATGCGCACGTGTTCCGCAACGAATCTGCCGTCACCTTCCAGATTGGTGATTGTCACAGGGACGGAGAAAGAATCTCCGACACGGAAGGGGCCCACCGTATCCGGTGCGTCCGCATCGATCAGATTGCCTCCGATCGTAAAGACGAACGCGCTGAAGTGCGAGAGCAGGCCGGTGAATGTTACGGTGTGCTGCGCGGAATTCTGGCGCGCCTCGAGTTCCGGCACCAATTCCGCAACGCTACCACTCACATGGAGAGGCACCGGAATCGATCCATCCTTGATGGGTAAGGTCACCGAGAAACGCGCGGGCTTTTTCAGCTTCAGGCCATCGGGCTTGAGCGTGAACATGGCCATCGGTTTCATGCCATCGGGAAGACCGTCGGTCGTTTGGCTTTGGGCAAAGGAGATATCCGCCTGCCGCACCCCCGCAGGAAGAATGTTCGAATGAAGGTCGAGGGAAAATTGCGGTTCATCCGGGCGATAGAGAGCATGGACATCCACTCCCTGGAGTTCCCGGATACCAAGATCATGGAGACGCGTGAGTGTCCGGTACAGAAGGACGGCAACCGCCGCACGGTTCAGCGGAGCTTCCAGACCCGCACTCCCGTCCGGGTTGCCGGTGAAAATACCTGCGGCCTTGAGAAGCGCTGTCGTTTCTGCGAGTGGGTGTCCGGGCGGCACATCCCCGAAGTTCTGCCGATTGGCGGAGAAATCCGTCAGGACAGTTCTGAGGGTAGGCCCGAGCACTGTTGAGAGGAGGTTTACCACTCCTGCCCGCGTTTCGGGGGCGTCCGGTTGGAAACGCGTGTCACTCGTTGTCCATCCCTGAGCGCGGAAGACGCAGAGCGGAACAAAGGCGTAGTGGGATGAAGGGATATCGTCATAGCGCTGGGCGCAACGCTCCGGTTTTTCGAGGAAATGCTCGTGGGCAAGCATGCGCCAGAGCAACGTCACTGTTTGTCCGCTCGTGAGCGGATCGCCCGGGCCAAATCGCCCGTTTTCGTATCCTTTGATGACGCCCTGGCGATTGAGTTCCAGAACACTCTCTTGTGCCCAGTCAGGAAGGGCATCGGAGAAGGGATTGCCCCTGATCGTTGCCATGAGCCTACCGGCGAACGGAATCGTTGAAGCAATGATCACCACTGAGGCGGCAATGACCATCATGTGTCGGGAACAACACAACCTCCCGATCCATAAGCGCCTCTGCGAATGGTTGATCATCAATGTCAGTGGGTGTAGATGTTCTGAACATCGAATATTATAACACTTTATATATTCTGATGCAACTTCCGTGCCCGTAACTCGTCACTGACTCTGCAGCTTTGATTCCTTCGGTCTTACGAATCACTTCCATTCACGAGAGCAGGTATCTACCTGCGTTTGCCGATCACAGCAAAGTCTCGCCGACCGCGGGTAGATACCCGCTCTCAATCAATTCATCCACACTCCCGATGAGGAAGTTTAGTTTTCAATGCAGGGTCAGTGATCACTTACCCTGTCCCCGGAGACATGTTGCCCTTGGGGAGAATATGTGCGCTTCGGTGACAATTTATCGGGTCCCCAGTCGGTCGAAGAGACAGAGGACCCTGCGTACGTCATCCTCCGTGATCGCAGGGAAGAGCGCGAGGCGCAGCGTGGATTCTCTGAGTTTCCCGTAGCCTTTGCCGAGGAGGAGATTTTCCTCCCTGGCTACCGCATGCGTGGAAGCGATGACGCGTGGATCCGCCTCGATGCAGGCGACCGAGATCGAGCGCGCCTCCGGGGCCTGCACGAAGCACCGGAGCTTGGGATGGGATTGCACGGCTTCGTAGAGCAGCGTTGCTTTGGCACGGGTTTGTCGTTCCTTCTCTTGGAGACCCCCTGCGCGGTTCCATCGTGCAAGCGTGCGTCCGAGGAGGAAAATGTCCAGAATATTCGGCGTGCAGACGGTCTGCGCGCCGCGGAGCATGAGGCGATCCATCGCTTCGAATGTGAACGTGCCGGCAAGATTTTCCTTGTCCCGCTGGAGTTCGAGTGAACGCTCGAAGGCGCGCGGAGAGACGATGAGAATGCCGAGCCCGCTCGGGAGTCCGAAACCTTTCTGCACCGAGAAGAGCCAGACATCCGCCTCCGCAATCTGCAGGACATTCATGCCGGCGATGGACGTAATGTCGACGGCGAGAAGGGCGTCCGGACGCCCTGCACGGATACGCGTGATATCGGCGTTGGTGCACATCGTGCCGGTGCTCGTCTCGTTCGTCGTGATCGTGATCAGCTCGGCGTCGGCGGACACCGCTGTCGGATCGTATGCCGGCGACTCCCCCCACGGCGCGGAGATCCGCTGCGCGTCCTTGCCGTTCGCTTCGCTGATTTCCGCGAAGAGCTCCGAGAACCTGCCGCAGGTGAAGTGCGCGCTCTTCCTGCGGAGGAGGTTGCGGATGGTAAGTTCCATCGCTTCCGTCGCCGATGCGGTATAGAAGACCCTGTACCCGTCCGGGATGCCGAAGAACGTGCGAAGCCCCTGGATGGTTTCCCTGCTCATCTCTGTGAATTGCGCGGACCGGTGGCTCATCTCCGGAATGCCGAGATCGAGCGCCTCGCGGATATCGTTCTTCGTATGCTCCGAGAGCTTGCTTGGGCCGGGGTTGAAAGTAAGAGAGGGCAGAAAAGGCAGTGAGGGCATTGAAAGCAGTGAGGGCAGTAAGGGCAGTAAGGGCAGTAAGAGCAGTAAGAGCAGTGAGGGTAAAATCAGTAGAGAATGCGGGTGCGGATGGTGCCGGGGATAGCCCTGAGACAGGTGATGAGCTCGATCCCGCGCCGCTGGTCGACGTCCGTGACAACGTACCCGATATCGGCGTCGGTCTGAAGGAACTGCCCGGCGATGTTCACCTTCTCCTTCGCGAAGATGTCGTTCATGGCGGCCAGCACGCCCGGTTGGTTTCGGTGGATGTGGAGGATGCGGTGCTTGCCGGCAAGGGAGGGGAGTGTGACGTCCAGAAAGTTCACCGACCCGGCGGTCGAGCCGGTGTCGCTATAGAGGATGAGTTTCCCGGCCACTTCCTGCCCGATGCAGCGCTGCGCTTCGGCGGTGCTGCCGGCGATGTGCGGGGTGAGGATGACCTGTTCGTACGCCTGGAGTGGCGACAAAAACCTCTGGCTCCCCGCCGTCGGCTCGTTCGGGTGCACGTCGATGGCGGCTCCCGCGATCTGTCCCGATTTCAGCGCATCCGCAAGCGCAGCGACGTCCACCACATGACCGCGGGAGGCGTTGATGAGGCACGCGCCCTTCCGCATGCGCCGGAGTTCCCGGCGGGCGATGAGATTCTTCGTCGGCTCGCTTCCGGGAACGTGCAGCGTCACCACGTCGGCGATAGCGAGGAGATCGGAGAGTGAGGAGACGGGCCGGGCGTTGCCGAGCGACAGCTTGGGCTCGATGTCGTAGTACAGCACGCGCATCCCGAGGGCCTCCGCGAGGATGCCGACCTGCGTGCCGATGTGGCCGTAGCCGACGATCCCCAGTGTCTTGCCCCGCACCTCATAGGAATGTTGCGCCGACTTGCGCCACTCGCCGCGATGAGCCGCGAAGTTTCTGGCGGGAATGTCCCGGAGCAGCATGACCACCTCGGCGATGGCGAGCTCGGCAACACTCCGTGTATTGGAGAACGGCGCGTTGAAGACGGGGATCCCTTTGAGCTTGGCCTGCCGGAGATCCACCTGATTCGTCCCGATGCAGAAGCAGCCGAGCGCGTAGAGCTTCTGCGCCCGGTCGAGGACGCGCTTCGTCACGTGCGTTGCCGAGCGGATCCCCAGAATATGGACGGTCCCGATCATCTCCAGGAGTTTCTCCTCGCTGAGTTCGCGGCTTTCCAGTTCGACGGACGTGTAGCCAATATCGCGGAATGCGTCACGCGCCGAAGGGTGGATGCCGCCGAGGAGGAGCACGCTGATCTTGCTCTTCGGGAAGGATGTGTGCGGCGTCATGGGCGGAGGAGGAAACGGATGTGACCTCGGAGGGCGGAGACGGAAGTGAAGTAGTGAGGCGCCTCGCGCGCGATAACTTCGCGCCTGCGGTGAAACCCGACGCCGAGAAAATGCCGGGCGATCCCTGCGCGGTAGGGATGGAGATCAGAAATTCCGTCGCCCACCATGACAACATCGCCTCTGAGCCTCCTGCTTTCGGCGAGCATCTTGAGGCAGCGGGTCTTGCCGTCCGTGGAGGCGAGCAAGCCTGGTTCGATCCCCGTGAGGTTTCCCAGAGCGTCGAAGACCGGCCGGTTGGCGAACACATTGCCCGCGGGGATCCCGAGTTGCTCGGCGATCGGGAGAATGCACTCGAGGAGCGCGCCGCTCAAGATGAACACAGGGCACCCGCTCTGTTGGATCTCGCGGATGATTGCAGGAATACCGGGTGTGACGGTTCTGACGATGCGCTTCGTGAATGCCTGCAGATGCTTGCGTGTTGTGTGCGCGCGTTTCAGCCGTGACGTCACCGAGGTCATGAAGTCTATGTCGCCGTTCATCCCTGCGTCGGTGATGCTCTGGATTTCCGAGAGTGCGTCTTTCGCGGCCTGCGGCGGAAGTGATTCCGCGAGACTCAGGGCGATGAGCTCGTCGAGAGATTCCACGGACACCAGCGTCGAGTCGAAGTCGAAGGCGAACGAGAAGCGCGACATCCGATCATCACGTTACCTCCCTCGCTTGCTTCCCACAAATCCTGGATGATCTCCTCTTGCGTGAAGCTCCACCCCGTAGGTAACTCGCAAATTGACAAAAGCCAGCAAATGTATAAAATACCATTTACATATGCGTTTGCATTTCGCTGAGCCGGTTCTGTGCGCCATCTTTCCCGCGTTGCTCCTGAGCGCGATTCCTGCCAATGCGCAGATTCTTGCGGAAGGTTCGTGGTACGTGGAAGCGGTGATCGACCTCCAGCGGGATGGAGTGATCGACTCCTCCCCGGGGATGGACGTGCGTCTCAATGATCCGCTGAGTCGCGTCGAAGCGCTGAAGATCATTCTGAAGTCGCAGAGCAAGTATGCTTCGGAACTCACGAACATCATGAGGAACCTCCCCGAGCTCACGCTCTTCCCCGACGTGGAGCAGCGTGCATGGTATGCGCCGTACGTGGAGCTCGGCTTCCGCTCCAAGCTCGTCACCGGCTATCCGGATGGGTTCTTCCGCCCACAGAGGGGCGTGAAGGTGGAGGAGGCCGCAACGATGCTCGTGCGCAGTTACGGATTTCCGGCACAGGAAGCGCCATATCTCTCTACTGATGATCTCCGGAATGCCGAGGGGCAGTGGTTCACGAACGCTCTGAGCGTCCTCAATGTACGAGGCGCGATCCTGCCGGGAAGCGGTCTCCGTCCCGGCCAGGAACTTACGCGTGGCCAGTTCTTCTCCATGGTCTACCGTTTCCGGAAGGGGCGATCTGGTGCGTCCATGGCCCGGCAGCAGGGGGCGCCTCAAGTTTCTCCGGCTGCCGATGTCGCCCAAGGAGACGGACCTTCGATCCGCTTCGCTTCGCAGAAGAACTTCGCGATCACGATTCCGAGTCTCGGAATCACCGATCTCACGGTCGCGCATCCCGACGATCCGTTCAGCAGCAAGGGGGTGCTTGCGCCTCTCAAGAACGGCGTCGGGCATCTTTTCAGCTATCCGGGGGAGGGGAGCAAAATGATGATCTACGGTCATTCGAGCGGATATCCCTGGGATATTTCCCTCTACACGAAAATCTTCCGTACGATTAATAAGATGAAGATTGGCAGCAGGGTCTATGTCACCTATGCGGGAAAACTCTACGTGTATCAGGTGACAGGGAAGAAATCCGTGCAAGCGGATGACCGGACGCCGTTCAATCCGGATGACAACGGTGAGGAACTGATCCTCTATACCTGCTGGCCGCCCGACAGCATTTCCCAGAGGTTCATCGTCATCGCGATGCCGGTGGAGACGATTGCTCTAAAGTGAATCATGCCCCTCCTCCCTCACCCCTAACCCCTCCCCCGAAGGGGGAGGGGAACTCCCTTCTCCCCTAGGGAGAAGGGCTGGGGATGAGGGCGGGCGAAGGAATTATCGAATTCTCTCCCACCACAACTCTCCCACCGGAAGGTCCATCTCCGTCTCCACCCCCCGCTCCGTCCTCCCCGTCAACACGGTCGCGAGGAACTCTATGAGCATCTCCCTCGTGAAGAGCGTGCTCCTTGCGAGTCCCTCCTCCCTCCACGTCACGGATGTCCGTTTCAGGAACTCCGCCTGCAATGCTTCTGCGATCACCCCTGCCTTCCCCTCCGCTTCCACGGGGGACACGACTCCCTCCTTCACCGCTACTCCCAGGAGCGCCGAAGCCAGGAGCTCTGCCCCCTCCTCCACCGTGAGGGGGGAGAGAGTATCCCTCGTCTCTTTCCGCAGCAACCCCGGAGCGTACGTGAAGAGCGACAGATCGTACGCCCGTTCATGATCCTGGCTCCGGTACAGCACCCGTGACGCAAACCCCGGCCCCCGCTCCAGATTACTCACCCGGTCCCTCGTCACCCACTGTTCCGGGCTTCCCGCCACCGTCTTCCGCTTTCCCGTCAGGAGCGTCTTCGTCACTTCCATGGCCGTCTCCGGAGGCCTGCAGGTGAGGAGTAAGAGGGAGCGGAGTGTCTCAACTACCGATGCAGATTCTCCTCCCTCGAAGACCCCCTCGCCCTTCTCCACCCCGTACTCTGTAAAGTCCCTCGTCCCCGGAAGGAGCCAGAGGGTCTTCCCTTCGCTGTTCTCTACCCCATACGTGAGCAGCATTCGCACATCCGGGTAGAGCGCCTCCCCCGGCGGAACGTCCTTAAACCGCATCGAAATCGCCCTCTCCGCTTTCTGGAGCAGACATGCAGGCGCCTCCAACGCCGGGAGGAGCGCGAGGAACGTCGGTTCGATCATCATCTCCTCCTCCCCATCGTACGTTGGAGGAACCAAACCGATCTTCCCCATGCTCATCGCCGCTCTCAGGATCA
>Ga0265292_1002539_pt1 | contig 12499 bp, 7 predicted proteins | sample Munlanlewell296A_FD_189080 | JGI IMG/M metagenome (GOLD analysis project Ga0265292, IMG submission 189080) | Leachate microbial communities from a municipal landfill in Southern Ontario, Canada - Leachate well 296A | ecosystem: Engineered > Solid waste > Landfill > Unclassified | place: Canada...
AATGGGTTACCGAAATAGACGATTCTAATTTGTTGCAAAATGGTTCGGCAATATTCTTATAAAAGAAATCAGTATTTGTCCCGGGAAGCCTGCCTTCTTCAAAGTCTGTGAATTGTTTAACAATACTTTTGTCATTGGCAAAAAGTTTTTCAAAATCACTTGCGTTGAAAATAAACCATTCAAAAATGTTAGTTATCACCAAGTGTTTAACCTCGATGTTTTTATTGGAGATTCTCTCCCGGAGGTAGTAAAGAATCAGCTCATGAAATGCTTTAGTGTTAATGTTTTCACACGTCGGCATTTCCGGTTTGTTGCCCGGCTTTTTTGTTTCGAACAGCACACCGACCGGAGTGTTTGTGTCTTTCCCGTTATGTATGACAAGGTCGGCTCTGCCTTTGGTATTTATGTAATGATCTGGCGAATAGTATGTGTTCTTAAGGAATTCGGAAATAATATTTTTATGAAACTCTTCGGATTCAGATTCTTTAATCTGGTCAAAGAGGTTGGTAATGTTCTTCTTGAAAGTCTCGATCTGGGTCCGGTTCGGTTTGACTTTCAGATAAGCTTTATTAATTGAATTTCTTAAATTTAATATATTGATCTCCATTTATCTGTAAGGGTTAAAATCTTAAAGTTACAGAATCGTTGTCATATAAGTAGTCCCGGGATGGCAAAAAGGTATGTGTTTATTCGTTTTCATAATCTTTAATCGATTTAGACTTTGAATATCTTTAAACTTTATAACTTTGCGATTAACAAAACGTCAGAATATTCATTACATATTTTATGAGCGGACAGGAAATATTTGTTATTATTATTGTTGCACTTCTATTATTTGGCGCCGAGAAGCTTCCGGGAATTGCTAAAACTCTGGGAAAGGGAATGCGTGATTTTAAAAAGGCCACTGATGAGATAAGAAGAGAACTGGAGACAAGCACTCAGGATATACGGAACGATCTGAGTGATGTTACAGATTCAATAAAGAGAGACGTAACCGATCTTTCTGACAAAATCACAAAGGATGCAAGCGAGGTTTCTGATTCTATACGGAACGATATGAATGATATTACCTCCAGTGTCCGGCAGGATATGAATGAGGTTACTGATCCTATTCAGAAGGATGTTAATGAGGTTGCGGATAGTATTAAGAATGACGCGAACGATATTTCCGATGGTTATTATAAAGAGGTGAACGACTAGCTGCGTTATGATAAGAACAGCCGGTATTACAAAAGCATATGGAGAGCTTAAGGTTCTGAAAGGGATCGATATTCAGATTGAAGATAAGGAGGTAGTCTCAATCGTCGGGGCCAGCGGTGCCGGAAAAACAACTCTTCTTCAGATAATAGGAACACTCGACCGCCCTGATGGCGGTGCAATTTTTTATAACGGTTCGGATATAAGCCGGATTAAAGGAAAAGCTCTTGCCGCTTTCCGGAATAATAATATCGGATTTGTTTTTCAGTTTCATCAGCTACTTCCTGAATTCACAGCTCTCGAAAATGTCTGTATCCCTTCATATATAGCCGGTAAGAGCAAAATTGAGGCTGAAAAAAGGGCGACTGAACTCCTTGGATTTCTAAACCTTTCTGAAAGGCTCGAACATAAACCTTCAGAGCTCAGCGGTGGAGAACAACAGCGCGTTGCTGTTGCCCGTGCTCTTGTAAATAACCCTTCAGTTATTCTTGCTGATGAACCATCAGGCAATCTCGACACGGAGAATAAAAATGAACTTCATAAGTTATTCTTTAAACTCAGGGATACCTTTGGCCAGACTATCATAATCGTTACGCACGACCGCCAGCTGGCAGGTATGTCGGACAGGATACTTCAGATTAAAGACGGACTTATTGTAAATGAGTCTTAAACGATCATATAACGGCATCCCCGCCGGTGAAATAAAAGTGTTTCTCGAAGAAAAATACCTTCAGTATAATAATCCTTCTTTTATTGCTTGCGATCCTGTCGCCATTCCTCATAGTTTTACTGATCGTCGTGACAGGGAGATTTCCGGATTTCTGACAGCTGCAATTGCCTGGGGACGCAGAGATCTTATTCTGAGAAGCAGCCGGTTAATGATTGAATTAATGGAAAATGTTCCCTATGAGTTTTTAACGACTGCCGGAGAAAAGGAGCTTGACAGATTGTCTGTATTTGTGCACCGGACTTTCAATGGAACCGATTTTATATACTTTATTAAAGGGCTCAGACATATCTATGCAAACTACAATAGTATGGAAGAGGTTATGCTTCAGGGGATGAAAGCTGGCGGATCATTAAAAGAGGGTTTGTCTCATCTGCGTTCTGTTTTTTTCTCTCTTCCCCATACCCCAAGAAATGAAAAACATTTTGCCGATATTACGGGAGGAGCAGCAGGAAAACGATTGAACATGTTTCTCAGATGGATGGTTCGTAAAGATAATCATGGTGTTGACTTCGGTATATGGGAAAAAATTGATCCGGCAATACTTTATATCCCATTAGACCTTCATTCAGGTAATACTGCACGACGTCTTGGTTTGTTATCGAGAAAGATGAATGACTGGAAGGCGGTTGAGGAATTGACAGAAGTTCTCCGGGAGTTCGATCCTGCAGACCCGGTAAAGTACGATTTTGCACTTTTTGGCCTTGGGGTGAAATTATCAGCAAGGTAGAAAAACTCTTTATAATAAAAATTCAAAAACTATTTCATTAATATTACCATCAATGTATCTTTGTTAAGAACAAGCTGACACTGACAGGAAATATTTTAAATCGCTACATTCCAGATGTCTGATTTTCATAAGTATGTAGAAACACCGCTGATGAAGCAGTATTACAACATCAAGACCAAACATCCTGATGCGATCCTGCTTTTCAGAGTTGGAGATTTCTATGAGACATTCGGTGAAGATGCGATCAGGACTTCCGAAATACTGGGGATTACTCTGACCCGCCGCGCTAACGGTTCAGCTCAGTTTATTGAACTTGCCGGGTTTCCTTATCATGCCCTCGATATCTATCTGCCGCGCCTGGTAAGGGCAGGTCAGAGGGTGGCTATCTGCGAGCAGCTCGAAGATCCGAAGCTTACAAAGAAAATTGTTAAAAGAGGAATAATTGAGCTTGTGACTCCCGGTGTTTCTCTTAATGAGAATGTCCTGAATCATAAAGAGAATAACTTTCTGGCTGCAGTGCATATTGATAAAAAAATTGCGGGTGTTTCATTTCTGGATATATCCACCGGAGAGTTCCTTACTTCGGAAGGTACTATAGAATATATAGATCAGATGCTGAATAATTTCCAGCCAAAGGAAGTACTGTTTGAAAAAGGTAAAAAAGATCTCTTCCTCGAATACTTTGGCCCCAAATTCTATACTTTTAAATTAGATGATTGGATTTTTACCCAGGAGGCCGCAAACGACAGATTGCTTAAGCAATTTGAAACCAGTTCATTAAAAGGTTTTGGGGTTCAGAATCTCTCTTTCGGAATAATTGCAGCCGGTGCAATCCTTTATTATCTCGATATAACCCAGCACGAACAACTTGGGCATATTACGAACCTGGCGAGGATCGAAGAAAACAGATATGTGTGGCTCGACAAGTTTACAATAAAGAACCTCGAGTTGTTCCATTCTCCTTATGAAGGAGCCAGAACTCTCATCGATGTCATGGACCGAACCATTTCGCCAATGGGGGGGAGACTTTTGAAGAGGTGGATATCTCTTCCGCTGAAAGATATACAGCCGGTTAACGAGAGACTTGATATTGTTCAGTACCTGGTTGAAAACACTGCTGCTAAAGATGAGATAGCAGGACTAATCCGTCAGGTTGGCGACCTTGAAAGACTTATTTCCAAGGTTGCTGTCAGCAGGATAAATCCCCGGGAGGTGGTCCAGCTTAAGAGAGCACTGAAAGCTATCGAACCACTTCAGGAGCTTTGCAACAATAGTGGCTGTTTTCCTCTGGTTCAACTTGCAGAACAATTAAATCCCTGCAAGACAATAGCTGATAAAATTGATAAAGAGTTGAACAACGATCCACCTGTTCAGCTTAACAAAGGGAATGCAATTGCCAAAGGGATATCTGAAGAACTTGATGAATTGCGCACGATACTTTATAGTGGCAAAAACTATCTCGTAGACTTGCAGAACCGTGAGAGTGAACGGACCGGGATAACTTCGCTGAAGATCAGTTTTAATAATGTTTTTGGTTACTATATTGAGGTAAGAAACACACATAAGGATAAGGTTCCTCCTGAGTGGATAAGGAAACAGACACTGGTAAGTGCCGAACGCTACATTACTGAAGAACTTAAGGAATATGAGAGCAAGATTCTCGGAGCGGAAGAAAAGATAATAGCACTTGAAACAAAGCTTTTTAATGATCTGGTTCTTGCAATACTGGAATATATCCCGCCAATACAGCTTAATTCATCACTTATTGCCCGGCTTGATTGCCTTCAGTCGTTTGCAGTTATTTCAACAGAGAATAATTATACCAGGCCGCTCCTTAACGATTCCAGAATTCTGGATGTAAAGGATGGACGCCATCCGGTAATCGAAAAGCAATTGCCTAATGGCGAATCATATGTCCCGAATGACCTTGTCCTCGATACGGAAGATCAGCAGATAATTATTCTGACAGGTCCGAATATGTCAGGGAAATCAGCTCTTTTGCGGCAAACTGCACTTATTGTACTGATGGCACAAACAGGTTGTTTTGTTCCTGCAAAAGTCGCAAATATTGGTATGGTCGACAAGATATTCACCAGGGTTGGAGCATCGGATAATATCAGTCTGGGTGAATCAACTTTTATGGTGGAGATGAATGAAACGGCCAGTATTTTAAATAACCTTTCAGACCGGAGTCTTGTGCTGCTGGATGAGATCGGGAGGGGAACCAGCACCTATGATGGTATCTCAATTGCCTGGGCAATGGTGGAATTTCTGCATGAAAATAAGCTAAGAGCTAAGACAATGTTCGCGACACATTATCACGAACTTAATGAGATGGAGACTTCATTTTCGCGGGTAAAAAACTATAGTGTCTCAATAAAAGAATTAAATAATAAAGTAATCTTTCTCCGTAAGTTGAAACGGGGAGGGAGCGAACATAGTTTTGGGATACACGTTGCAAGAATGGCAGGTATGCCCAGAAGTGTTGTGAGTCGTGCCGATGAGATACTGAAGGAGCTTGAACAAGGACATGAAAAACAGGAACTCGCAAAACCAATTGCTGATATTGCAGGCCACAGGGAAGGGATGCAACTCAGTTTTTTTCAGTTAGACGACCCTGTACTGAAGCAGATCCGTGATGAAATTCTTGAAATTGATATTGATAATCTCACCCCTGTTGAGGCCTTAAATAAGCTTTATAATATCAAAAAACACTTGAAATAGTGTAACTTAATAAAAAAATAAATATTCCCTTATAAACCCAATTATCATGAAACCTTACTTGTATCTTCTTGCTGCTCTTATTTTTAATTATCTGGTATTCCCGGTTCCTGGTTATTCTCAGGCCGGTTCAATAAAGCAGGTGAAACTTAACAAATTTGAATTACAGTCATCTGTTTTAATTCCTTCTTCAGGAGAAGAGATTTCAACAGTTGAATATAAGTCAAAAGTTTACTGGTTTCCGGTAAGGGTACCATCCACTGTTCTAACCGGACTGGTTGCTAATAAGGTTTATCCCGATCCCTATTCCGGGCTGAACAATATGCTTATTCCGGATGCCTCCGATGAATTTAATAAAAAGTATAATCTGGAGCAATTCAGTCATCTGCCCAATAATCCTAACCCCTGGAAAAAGCCCTACTGGTACCGTACTGTTTTTAAAGTTCCGGTAGCAGATAATGGCCGGCATTTTCAACTGATTTTCAAAGGTATTAACTACCGGGCTGCAGTCTGGGTCAATGGCCAGCAGATTACCGATTCCACTCAGATGGCAGGAATGTTCGCAGAATATAGCCTTGATGTGAGTAAACAGATTAAAGCAGGTCAGGAGAATGTTCTGGCTGTAAAAATCTATCCACTTGATTATCCGGGATTGCCGTCAACAGAGCAGTTGATTGCTCTCGGCGATTTTTATGCCAACGGTGGCCCGACAGGCGATATTGGCAAGAATGTAACCATGCTTTGTTCAGTTGGCTGGGATTGGGTGCCTCCGGTGCGCGATCGCAACATGGGTATATGGCTGCCGGTGTATCTGCGAACGTCAGGAGGTGTAACAATTGCTAATCCAAAACTGGTTACCGGCCTGCCAAATCTTCCCGACACCACTCTGGCTAAGCTGTCGTTGAATCTTAAATTATTGAACCATAATTCGGCTGATGAAAATGGAAAATTAACCGTTAGCATAATTCCCGAAAATTTTAAAGGAAAGCTTTTGCAGTTTTCAAAAAATGTATCCGTTGCGAAAAATTCATCTGCAATAATTGATCTGAACGGAGATAATACCAAAGAGCTAAATATTGCTAATCCATATCTATGGTGGCCAAATGGGTATGGTAAACCTAACCTCTACCGGATAAGGCTGCAATATGCAAACAACTCCGGGATATCTGATGATACCTCCTTTGTATTTGGTATCCGCACAGTAAGTACCAGAGCAGTTGATGTAAACGGAACCTTACGCCGTGATTTCTATGTAAATGAAAGACGCGTTCATTTAACCGGTGGTGCATGGGTTCCGGATATGATGCTAAACCGCGATTCCACACGATATGATTATGAAATGTATCTATGCCGCAACGCTAATATTAACCTTGTCAGGATCTGGGGAGGGGGAGTTACACCTTGTGACGAGTTCTGGGAAGCTGCCGACAGGTATGGATTGATGGTGTGGTCTGATTTCTGGGTTACCGGCGATACTCAGGGCGAATTTAAAGGGTCGCCTGACTGGCCAATTGAAGGTAACATCTTTATAAAAAATGTAACAAGCACCATACTGCGTATCCGGAATCATCCCAGTCTGCTGGTATGGACAGGCGGCAATGAAGGGCATGCACGGAAGGAGCTTTATGATGTTATGAGAGAAAGCATTATTACCCTTGATGGTACCAGACCTTACATTCCAAGTTCATCGGGATTTGCAAAACTACCTGCAGGATGGAATGGTTCATGGCCCGATAATCTGGCTTCGGGTGTTTACAGCGGTGGCCCCTACACATGGCAGGATCCATTAGTATATTATAAAAAAGCAATAGCCGGCAGGGATTGGGTTTTTAAGGATGAAACCGGTATACCGTCACAACCTCCATATAATATAATGTCAAAAATTATCCCCAATCTGGTCTGGGATAATAAATTGCCTTTCCCTTTTAATAATACCTGGGGTTATCATGATGCTGCAACCGGAAATGGCAGGTGGGATCTTTATTATAAAGAAATGGTGAAGAGATATGGAGTGCCTGCCAGTATGGAGGACTTTTGCAATAGGATGCAGTTAATGAATGCTATTGGTTACCAGGGGATCTTTGAAGCTGCAGGACATAAATTAAATGATATCGGTGGAGTGATGTTATGGAAACTGAATGCTGCTTTTCCGAGTGTTGTCTGGCAGGTATATGACTGGTTCCTTGAACCAAATGCCGGTTATTATTTTATGCAGAATGCCTGTGAACCTGTTCATATTCAGCTAAATCTTGACGATTTAAAGGTTCTTGCGCTTAACAGAACTCACAAACCTGTTCCCGGACTTGTTGCACAGGTCGATCTTTTCGGTCTCGATTCAAAATTATTATTTCATGAAGAAAAAAACATCAGCCTTACGGCAACAGATGTGAAAGAGATAACTTCTTTATCTTCAGCTTTGGCTGGTGCAAAGGGAGTGAATTTTGTGGTACTGAACTTAAAAAACAGTACCGGGAAAGTTGTCTCTCATAATGTGTACTGGCTCTCGAACGATGGGGATTATAAGTCGTTGAATGAAATGCAAAAAACCACTGTGCAAGCCAAAGTGCTGATTGCAGCTAAAGGGAAAAGTGATAACAACTGGACAATTCAGATTACTAATACAACCGATAAGATGGCATTTTTCATTCGTCCTCAATTGATGGTTGATGGAGAAGAGGTGTTGCCAGGCTACTGGTCAGGAAATTATTTTACTCTGGCGCCTTCCGAAACTACAACTGTAACAGTAAGTTGCCCCGTAGTTAAGCTAAATGGTAAAATACCAGCAATTAATATCTCGGGTTGGAATGTAAACAAGCAGGAGTTGATTCTAAAGTAGAATTAGCTAAACAAAATCTCTGTGGCCCACTGTGTATTCCCTGCCTGCCGTGTAGGCAGGGGTCTCACAGAGTTGTACAGAGAAAAAGAGTTCTTATTTGACTTTATTATAGTAGTTTGTCCCGGTAGTTTCACCACCGGACATTTTATTGGTGAAACCGATTGTTAATGTTTGTCCCTCATTATCAACCTTCCAGGTTTCTTTTGCAATCAGGTTTTCTTCACCATTATTACCATTAAATATAGTTGTTGATTCAATAATAATGGATCCATCAGTATTTGAACGGGATGCCTTAGTCGTTCTGGGCATATCATAAATGACAATTTTTGATTCTTTCCCATCGAGGGAAAGCTTTTCTTCAAAAGGATACTCTTCACCATTAACGTTTTCATAAACCCGGGTAGTAAGTAAACTGTCACTTTTCAGATTAATGCTGACTTTTGAAAGGAATAGCTGATTATCTGCCAGAACCGTTTTTTCTTTATTCAATTTCCATTCTCCTGAAAAATTGGCTCGCTGCCCAAGAGCAGAAAAGGAGAAAGTAAAAGTAAATAGGATAAGGAAGAGAAAAGTTGCTTTCGTTTGCATAGCCCTGTTTTTAAGATTAAGTTTTATGAATAATGGTAAAATTATATAAAAACTGAATCAGAATAAAGAAAGTATACTTAATAAGAGTCAATTGTTTTGGAAGAGGAAGTCTGAAGACAGAAGCCGGAAGAAAATAAATTAAAATAACAGTCTGAGGTTAGGGATGTCAATCTTCAGACTTCGGACTCCGGTCTTCTGACTGATTAGTTACCTTTTTTATTTCTTTGAATTTCATGAAATTAAAGATTATCAGGTACAAAATGAAGGGGGAAAAGATATTTAATATTAATATCATAATAAAACCATTGCCATAGATTGCAAAAGCCAGACGCCCGGACCACATTTGGCCGGGAAAATTGCAGTTAACACTATAAAATAAAAGCCCTCTGAATTAATTGATATTCAGAGGAATTGTAGTTGTGATTGTACCCCTGACCTTTGAAAGTCTCTTTGTTAGTCCGGTTCCTGAATAATTTATTACATTGTGATCATCATTATTTTCTAAACGCTTCAATATGGGTAATCAAAGGAATCTGGTCAGGTCGCTGGGTATGGGCTACGTCGTCATTTTTGTAGTTGCAAATATCATTGGATCAGGAGTATATAAAAAAATTGCTCCGATGGCAGCAGAACTTCACTCTTCAGTATGGATACTCGTGGCATGGATTGTCGGCGGAATTATCACTCTATTCGGTGCATTGAGTAATGCAGAAGTTGCCGGATTATTGGCCGATACAGGGGGTGAATTTATTTATTTGAAAAAAATTTACAACCGTTTTTTTTCATTTATGTACGGGTGGTCACTCTTTACCGTCATTCAGACCGCAACGATCTCCTCACTCGCCTATGTATTTGCACAATCACTGAACAGTATCATCCCGATTCCTGATATTTTTAACTCTCTTCAACATTTTACAATAGGAGGGTTTTTCTACCCTTTTCAGGATTTCGGAGTCAAACTGACTGCAATTCTGCTGATTTTAATTTTAACAGGTCTGAACATCTCCGGATTAAAAAGCGGAGCAGGGGTCAGTAAAGCCATAATGTTGTTGGTATTCACAGGCCTTCTTACGATTGTCTTCTTTGGTTTGGGCAGTATCGCAACCACGCCTTCAAATTTCATGGATGTTAAAGAGTTGACAAGCGGAACCATTACGCTCTCTTCCTTTTATACAGCTATGCTGGCTGCCTTCTGGGCTTACCAGGGATGGGTTTCTGTCGGATTTATCGGAGGAGAGGTTAAAGACCCTACAAGAAACATCCCGAAAGGAATTGTAACAGGTGTTTTTATTGTGATAATCATTTATCTGCTGGTCAATGTTACATATCTGTCTCTGCTATCCATTCCGCAATTAGTGCACATTCATGAATCAGGCAATCAGATTGCTGCAGTTGAGGCGGTCAGGACTTTCTGGGGAACAGGAGGCGTGATGTTTATTTCGTTGTTAATACTTGTTACTACTCTGGGATGCACTAACGCCAGTATACTTACAGGAGCCCGTCCCTATTATGCTATGGCCCGCGAAAAGCTTTTCTTTTCCGGTATCGCAAAGATTAACAATGCCAACGTTCCTTCCAACTCCCTTTTGTGGCAGGGAATATGGGCATCGGTGCTGGTTCTGTCAGGAACCTTCGATCAGTTAACTGATATGATTATTTTTGCCGTCTTTATATTTTATGGAGCCACGGCGCTTGGGGTATTTATTTTACGCCGAAGGATGCCCGATGTGCACAGACCCTACAAAGTATGGGGGTATCCTGTAGTACCGGCCATATTTATCCTGTTTTGTATCGGCCTGTTTTTCAATACCATTATAACCAGGCCCCGCGAAGCTGCCATAGGCATGATCCTTATTCTTTCAGGTATCCCGGTATATCTTTGCCTGAAAAGAAAATATTCAAAAACTGTGGAGGAATAACCCCCTAAATCCCCCAATTGGGGGACTTTTATATTGTTTTTTACCCAACTTTTTTTTAATAGCCCCCCAAATGGGGGGTTGGGGGGTTTTAAGTTGGCGGATGAAGCCGCTTCCGGAACCACATGCGCACAGAGCGCATTGTTTCAAGTTGGTTTGAAGGGGCGTGACGGTGGCACGTTGCCCTTTCATCGCTATTCTCCGGTGCACCCCACCGTATTTCGATTCCGTCATTTGGATTATAGGCCATCTCAAAGGCATCCCTTCTTTGAAGTAATTCACCGACAGTCAGTTTTTGTAAAGAGCCATCTGAACGGGTATAACTGATCGAAAGTTCGGAAACCTTCTGATCGAGGATCAACTGAAGCTTTTTCCTGAACGGCTCCACAGATAATAGTCCTGAGATATTAAAATCCATTGGTGAAGCGGCGACCAGATCCGGGAAATCAAGCACAGCATCCATAGCAATCAAAAGCCTCAGATCGCGGTTAGGAGTTGAAAAGTCTTCCCATAGACCACCTGCCTGAAAAATTCCGGCAGCTTTTGAAGGCATAGGAATTACGGTACCCGGATGTATTTTAAAATAAGCTTCCCCATTAGCGACTGAAGTAACACGTACCATTAACTGTTCGTGAAGTGCTTGTATCAGTCCGAGCAATGCAGTTTCAGGATCAAGTGGCTTCGGATTGATTAATCGCTCCATTGTGTGATAGAAAACTTCATTTCCCATCTTTCTCTGCTGAAGTGAAAAGGGTACGAAACCGGCTGCTGATGTCAATTCTTTGTTCTGCATCAGGTATGGCACAGCCTTATTTACCGAAATGGGACGAAAAGCCTTAAATCCCGGTTCCCCAACCACTCCGGAGGTGTTAAACAGAAAATTACCTTTCCAAAATCTCTTGATCCCTACGGTCCCATCGGGTTGGGCATCTACTGAAAGAAGTAATCCCGGAGAATCATTGGTTTGTGATACCCAACCTACAAGGATCAGTGTATGTCCATAAGGGTCAGCAAAAACAATACCCGGATGCAAAGCTCCTCGTTCAAGTGGAACTGGGTAATAATCGGAATTTTCATCATCCAGGGCTGTACGGGCCGTACCGGAATGAATACCATCCTTCATCTTTCGGAGAAACATATTGAATGCATCTACAGGATGGGTTTTAGAGTTTTGAGTTTCATTTGTGATCCATTGACCGGTTTTTGGATTATGGCCGAGGTAGCCCCTGTCGCATATATTGTAACCAAATGGAAGTCCCAGTTTCCAGGCAAAGTATGCTCTAAGGAAAAATGGATTATCGGCACAATCAGGCTGCATGATCACACTTTTTTTTCCGTCAGCGCCATCTTCCCCCAATGAAAGATAATTATAAAGGAAGTTCTGATTTTGATTCCGGGTTACCTCGTGTAGAGCGGACCAGGAAGCTTGTTCGTTGCAACCATAAAACAAAGCTTTAATCCATGCAGAATAGATTGCCTCCATACCACTGTCCCATCCACGAAGGGTCTTCCATACCACTCCGGTTTGCGGAACCACCTCACCTGAGGAAATTTCAAACTCCAGATCACTGATTACTTTATTATCCGCAATTAATACCGCCTTGTATTTGCCTGCAGAACTTCCGGTAAAATCATCAATTCGCCAATCAGGCAATTCCTCCCCGATTTTGCTTTTCAAGGATATTAAACTACCCGACGGACCATTTACAATGATCTGTGCTTTCCGGACATTTTCCCCTCCGGTAGCAAGGATACGGAATGGTTTCCCAGGTTCGGGATTTTTA
>Ga0265292_1002540_pt1 | contig 12497 bp, 8 predicted proteins | sample Munlanlewell296A_FD_189080 | JGI IMG/M metagenome (GOLD analysis project Ga0265292, IMG submission 189080) | Leachate microbial communities from a municipal landfill in Southern Ontario, Canada - Leachate well 296A | ecosystem: Engineered > Solid waste > Landfill > Unclassified | place: Canada...
ATTAAGTGCAATTATCTTCACGTCCGGCACGCTGGGCAGGGCGAAAGGGGTGATGCTATCGCAACACAATATCTCTTCTAACCTGTCCGCCATGTTGAGCATGTTCATGATGTATCCCGAGGACCGCTTTCTTTCCGTTCTGCCGATGCATCACACATACGAATGTAACTGTGGACTTCTCTGCCCATTGTATGCTGGCTCCTCCATCCATTTTGCCCGCTCCTTAAAAACCGTCACCGACGATCTTCAGAATGTTAAAGCTACCATACTGCTTGGCGTACCGTTATTGTACGATAAAATGTTCAAGAGAATTCACAAAGGTATTCAGGAGAAAAAAACTGTTGCGAAGATTCTTCATCCGTTAATTAAATTGACCGACATGATGCAATCCGTAGGATGGAAGAATGCAAAAAAGACCGTCTTCAAAGAACTGCACCACAAATTTGGAGGATCTATCCGGTTCTTTATTGCCGGCGGCGCCGCCCCCGATCCAATGGTGGCTAAAGGGTTACGGGAACTGGGATTTAATTTTATTCAAGGATACGGATTAACTGAAACCGCCCCCATTCTTGCATTAAATTCTCCCCATAAAATGAAGGACGACGCCGCAGGATTGCCTTTGCCAGGTGTGGAATTACGTATCAACCAACCGGACGCAGAAGGAATCGGTGAAGTGTTCGGTAAAGGACCAAATGTGATGCTCGGATATTATAAGAATCCTGCGGCAACCGCAGAAGTGTTCCAGGACGGATGGTTTAAGACAGGTGATTTAGGGTTTATTGACCCCGACGGATTTTTGCATATCAGCGGACGAAAGAAAAATGTCATCATATCAAAATCGGGAAAGAATGTTTTTCCGGAAGAGATCGAAGATGTTTTGAACCGCAGTCCGTTTATTATGGAATCGCTCGTTTACGGTGCAGAAGATGCAAAACTCGGAGAGATTATTGCAGCACAGATCGTTGTCGACGCCGAAGCGTTTATTGAATTGGCCGAATCGTCGGGGAAAGAGATTACCAAGGAATTTTTGCATCAGATTATTGCAGATGAGGTAGGAAAAACCAATAAGCAATTAAGCAGTTACAAACAGGTTCGGAAATTCCTTATTCGTGATCAGGAATTCTTGAAAACCACCACGCAAAAAATTAAACGATTTGCGAATCTTGCTCCTGAACCGATGGAAGAATGATGTAGACAATCGCAGGTTGCATTTATACGGTGACCTACGACGAAGAGTTATCTCAGCCAACCCATCACAAGATCATCTTCAAAATCGCCGTTTGACCGTTTAATTCTTTTGGTCAGCCGCCCCTCTTTTTTAAATCCGAGAGATTCATAAAATGAAATTGCCCGGAGATTACTCTCCCGTGCTATTAATTCCACCCGCAGAATGTCCGGACGATTGACGGTAACATCGTTCAACAATTCGGTAAAGAGCATTCTTCCCACCCCCTTCCCCTGATATTCCGGATCTACGGCAATGGTCAGGTCGGTGAGCACATGGGAAAGTGCGGCAATTCCGTTCGCATAACAGTGAATTTCTCCGACAATGCGCCCCGGTTCATCACCTGCGGCAATAATCTCAATACCGCTGTAAATACTTTTGGAGACAAAATGTTCGACGTAATCGCGGGTGATCTCGGAAGCGGTTCGCGCCAATCCTCCTTCATGTACCGCAGCGCGTTGGTATAATTCCTCTATGCCGGGGATGTCGTTAACGAAGGATTTGCGGAGAGTGATCGATTTCATCGGACTTTCATAACAACGGCGCGGCCATTCTATACTTTTCCGGGAACCGCGGCGTATTAACTCAGTGAGGATATCTTTTTCCTTCAATTGCCGAAATTTCGTTCAGCAGATCTCGTTTTGTAAAGCCCGATTTTTTCATCAACGAAACAACAAAACCCTCCAGCTGTTCGCGCGTTTCATCATCAATCTCCATGGAGGTCATAATCATCACCGGAATCGTAAACGTGGCGGAATTATGTTTCAACTGATACGCCACATTAAAGCCGGACATTTCGGGCATCACCAGATCCAAAATGATCAGATCTGGTTTATACTGTTCGGCCATTACCAGTCCGTCTTTACCGTTGTGCGCCTTCAACACTGTACACCCTTCCGCTTCCAGAATTATCTGCACAAGATCGGTAACGGATTTGTCGTCGTCGATCACCAGAATCGTTGCTGAATTTTGTGCGGTACGTCCTTCCACTTTTTTCACTGCTGCTATCAGTTCGTCTTTTTGCACCGGCTTTACGAAGTATTCCACTGCACCGAGACCGAAACCGACATTCCGTTCATCCACCATGGAAATGATGATCACCGGAATCTCTTTACAGAGCGGATGATCTTTCAATTCCCGCAGCACCTGCCAACCATCTTTCACCGGAATCAAAATGTCCAACGTAATTACATCCGGCTTCCATAATTTTGCTTTTTCAAGAGCTTCCACGCCGTTCGTGGCGATCTCCACCACATAACCGGATTCTGTCAGATAGGTGTGCAACAACGTGCGGGCATGCGGTTTGTCTTCAACAATCAACACTCGTTTCTGGCGATTGCCGGTGGACGTTTCCGAGATCTTCTTGAATACTTTCTCCGTTTCGTTCTCTACCTGCACCATCATCGGGATTCGTGCTACGAAAGTTGCCCCTTCGCCATACTCACTCATTACGAAGAGAGAACCGCCGTGCAGTTCTGTCAGTTTTTTTGAAATGGACAGGCCCAAACCAGTCCCTTCAACTTTCATTGCGCCGTTATCCGTTTGCTGAAACGGCTGGAACAGCGTCTGAATTTCCTCTTTTCGGATTCCGACTCCGAAATCCTGCACGGAAAATTCAATATCGTTCTGTTTCCGGTTAGCCGCAAGAATCACCTTTCCCTCCGCATGGCTGAATTTGATTGCGTTGGTTACTAGATTCAGCAGTATTTGCTTCATGCGCACACCGTCCGCAATAATGTCGTCCAGTTCTTCATCCATAATAATTTCCAACGTTAACTGTTTTGCATCCAACTGAGGCTGAACGACCTGTTTCACACCATCCACAAGATTACGGATGCCGACAGGTGCAAACCGGAGATCCATTTTTCCCGCTTCAATTTTCGACAAATCAAGAATGTCGTTGATGAGGTGAAGCAGATGTGTTCCACTGGATTTAATCGCAGCATTATACTGCACCAGCGCATCCTGCGTAATAGCGGTTCCTTCCTCTGCAATCAGTTCGGAAAAACCGATGATTGAATTTAATGGAGAGCGTAGCTCGTGGCTGAAAAAGGCAAGGAACCGTTTCAATTTATGATGCGCTTCCATGGTTTGCGCACGCTGAATTTCCAGATCAACATTTTTCACGCGCAGTTCGTCAATCAATCCACGACGACTGATGCCAACCGATATCTCACTTGCCAGCAATGCAAGAAACGAAAGTTCTTTCTCCACCAGATCACGCGAATTGTGAACTAATATCTCCAAAACGCCAAGCTTCTCTTTTTCAATCCGCAGTGGGATGGACACGAGAGTCGTTACAGTAGTGGTGATGACCTTCTCCGGCGCAAACGAGAACAGCACGCTGCGCGACAAATCTGTCGTCACAATGTTACTGCCGGATGTGAATGCCTCGATGCTGGCGAAATCCGAATTATTGGCGATGGAAAGTGCATACAAATTCTTCTGCAGATCGGTAAGGGAAAGTTCAGGTGCAAGTAGAATCAGTTGTTCGTCCGCAGGCCGGTGAAAATAGAGAAGAACATTCTGCTGAGGAAGATCGTATGTTGTTGCAATCACTCGTACCACTTCGGTGCAGAGATCTTCCAGTTGCCCTGCAGTGTTGATGACATGGGAAATCTCCAACAGCAATTCGCGCTGCCGCTCCTGCAGTTTCTGTTCAGTGATATCCTGAAAAAATACCCCCAATCCGTTTTCGTTCGGATAGATACGGATATCAAACCATTTTTCGTGGCGCCCGTCTTTATATTGACTGACAAGCGATTGATACGTTTGGGTATGATATGCGTGGAGGTATTTTTCGCCTAATTCCGCCGTTTCTGCATTCGGAAAGATCTCGAACACGTGTTTTCCAAGCACTTCTTCCCGTCGCAATCCTGTTCCTGCCTCGGCAGCTTTATTGAGATAGGAAAATCGCAAATTGGTATCCAGCGCAAAAAATCCGCCGGAGATGCTTTCGAGTATTTCTTGGGAGTTAATCAAAGGTGTGTTCATAAAAATATCAATTTCAAAAGATTGGATATCGGTGAGTTTTTTTTATTCCTTCCGAAGGTGAGGCGGCTGGAATCCGCGATACGTGTCAAACTGCGAATCGTAAAAAACCAAATTGAATGTACTATCCCTCAGCGTACCTCCAGATGGATAGAGATAAAATTCTGAGAGATGTTCTGTTTTGGATTTTGCAAATTGACCATCTTTCGTATAGAAATAGACCGTGTAAAATCCCTTCGTGAATGGAGCTGTTTTTAACTGCTCATGCAGATGCGCTTCGTTGAAGATATATAGATCGTTCTTCATGCTTCACTCAAACCTAACTGAGACAGCGTGTCCGGGCGAATCAACATCAGCAAATGCGACTGCTGTACGATGAGGTATTGTTTTCCTTCGAATTCAATCTCAATAGCGGCATCACGAAGAAACAATGCATAATCGCCCTCTTCAGCCTGCAACGGAATATATTTTACCGGATCTTTAGGAGTGGACCACGATTCCTGCTCCATAAAACTTGGATTGATAACAGGATAGCCCGGACCGATCTTAATGATATAACCGGCTTGAACCTTATCTTTTTCCTTCACGCCTGGAGGAAGATAGAGACCGTGAGGTGTTTTTTCTTGCCCTTTATCTGGCTCAATCAATACCCGGTCACCGACAAGGAATATTTTCTTCTTCAAAGAAAGTGTCATAGACAATCGGGTAAATATACAAAGAAATTCTCTTTCTACCATTATAGAAAATGATCAACGAACGTGATTCTTCAGTGTTGAGGTTCTCCGATTGTTCCCCTGTAGATCATCGCCACCCTGTGTCTCACCGGATGAAGAGAAGAACACAACAATAAGAGCAATCGTCATAGTTCGAGCGCGATGGACTCCTTTCACTCTTTAATTCTGATACTCGATAGTTGATTTCACTCGGTTTGTTTTTCTATATTCCTTTAGTATGTTAGAAACAGCATACCGATCGTTCAGGCAACAGAAAAATAAATGAGGTATTTTTGCTTTGAATGATTATTTCCACAACTGTGTAGGATATTGGAACCGCTGGATTTTTGGGACAGATATGACTACTGAATATTATCGTGAAGTGGGACTCTACTATGATAAGGATGCGCTGGATTATGATTCCCGGTATTGGGACAATCCCGTTTTACAAAAGATTCGCCAGTCATTCCGTGAAGAAACAAAACGATTTTCCGGCAGTTCCATGCTTGAAATTGGATGCGGCACCGGATTGGATTTAGTGCATTTCGGTCAAACGCATCCCAGCAGAGACATTTACGGGATTGACGTTTCTGCAGAAATGATTCAACGAACCCGTGATAGAATAAAAACCAGCGGATGCACCAATATTGAAGCACGCCAAGGCAGTGAAATTGAAATTCACACGCTCTTCCCACATCAGACGTTCGATGTGATTTATGTTTTTTTCGGTGCATTGAATACTACCGAAGATTTGCGCCGGGCAGCGCGGCACATTTCGGAGGCGTTAAATCCGGGTGGACATTTGGTGCTGAGCTTTGTCAATAAGTGGTACCTGGGAGGAATGCTGATCGATCTGATCCGTTTCAGGTTTTCAAAAGCGTTTGCCCGATTGCGACCGGTTTGGAGCGGGTATTCACCGGTGAAATATCTTCCCAGCCACTGCTATACTCCTGGAACGATTCTCTCGGCATTTTCAGGATTGCAGCTACATCAACGGAAAGGGTACAGCATTATTCATCCTGCCTGGTATTATACAGGAATTAATAAACGGCTATTAAAGTTCAGCCGCATATTATGGAAGGTGGATACCATCATCAATAAGTCGGTGTTGTGGCAATTCGGCGAGTATTCATTGTTCGTTTTTAAGAAGTGAAATAGTTTTTTGAAGAATCGTTCTGACGTCCGGAGAGATGTTTTGATAACGACCTGCAGTTTCCGGAACACATGTCCGCAATGGAATCGATGATGTAAACGCTTCTCCAATTGCCCTGCCATAAATATTCTGCAGAGTTTCAATCGCAATGGGATCAAGATTGGTATGTAAAAGATCGGCAAGCGTGCGGGCAAAGGTGTATTGACTCACTGGTTCTCCCGAAAAAATATTCATATTCTGCATTGTGCTTCCATGCTCCCCGAGCATGGCTATTTGACCCGCACAATCATCCAGTTGCACCAACGACATCAGTTGCTTCCCTTCGCCATACATCGGCACCTTTCCTGTTTTTTTATAATGATTCCAATAAAACACCTTAAACCAGGAATCCGGTCCTACAATCCACCCGGGTCTTGCAAATCGAACATCAAGTCTTCGTTCATCCTGAATGCGAATCCACGGCGCTTCGCCAATAAGGTAATGCCGTGCAAAAGAAACTGGCAAAAGCTTCGACTGTTCATCCGCCGCTGCACCTTCTTTCTGATGACCATACACGAGCGATCCTGATACATAAACAATTCTTGGGGGCGATGACAAACCGAGTAAATAATTTATTAAACGTTGATTTGCCGATGCACCCATGTGCGCCGCAAGAGAACGCGTTACGGTATTTGTTCCGCCGAGACGGGCAAGATGATAAATAATATCGGGAGGGTATCGTTCCAGCCAGAACAAATCAAAAGAGCGTATATCGCCGGTAAAAATATTGAACGATTCCAGATACCTGGCCGGGATATTCTTATGAACCAGCATATGGATGAGGTTCTTCGGATCCGTTGAAAGTTGTCGGACTAACGAACTTCCAATAAAGCCTGTCCCTCCCAATACCCAAATATTGCGTTTCTTAGTATCCATTCTTCAAACAAATTATTAAGAGAGTTATGCGGGGAAAATACAAAAGGTCATAACACAAATAGAATCACTGTAAACCCAGTGCAGACAATTTCTCTTGATAGAGAGACAGTATCAGTTTCTGACGGTCCCCGGGCCAGCAAGCGGAAACATCCGGAGAGACGATAAACATTGTTTCGCGTTGATGATTGGGAACGTAACGGAATGCAGTATTCCAATGGCTTCGGTGAAATTCCATCAACCGGCGGTCGAAAAACTCCATCGGCAGCATGTTTAATAGAAATTCCACTGTACCCTGCAGCGGAGAACGGGCGGATGATATAACCAGTTGTGTTTCTATACTTTCAGACATATTTGGGAGAAGTTTTTTTGTCCAGCTGTTAACGCGCCGGAATTCCATTAAAGCGTCTGGATTCCATAGTACCTTCGTGGTTACCACTTCGATAGCGGTATACAGGTTTCTGCGGTCTAGTGAAAAGCCATTTTCCGTTACATAGTAATTAGTGCAGAGATATTTTTTGTTCCCGAACAGGAAGATTTTCCGGAACAGCGTCAGCATCGACCGTACAATCCACAACCTCTTCGATGAGGTGACGATCATAAAATCGATATCACTCCCCTTTCCTGCCGCAACCTTGGAGAGTGATCCGGTGATAAAGATTCCACGGACAAAGGGAACCTGTTTGATCATCATTGCAATGATTCGTGCGTATGAAAGCATCCGGAGGGCTCTTTTTTCATCTTCTTTCCGCTGTACTGTAATACTCACATTGCTTGACGAAAGGAATAATACATCATGCTCCCGCAATAATTTCCTTTCCTTCACCAGTTGTTCCGATATTCGTGCGACTTCTGTTTTGGATACTGAATTCCTGGGCAGATAGGAAAAAATTTGGTCCACCGTCATTGGATAATCGAACAGGTCAAAATAAGCCACTGTTTTCAGGATATCCTCGGGCAGCGTATTCTCAGGTGTATTGTATTGTTGATCCATAATAATATATCAAAATAGTTTAATCTCGCTTATTTCGCAATGATAGTGATCGACAGAGTGATATCTCATACACTATACTGTGGAAGACGAAGCAGCGTTTCGTCCTCCGTTCCATAAAAAAGTCATGCCATAACTTTATGTCATGACATGACTGTGGAATTATTTCGGAAAAAAAATTTCCGCTACTTTATGTAGAGCATTTTTCTCTGTTCCGTGAACCGCTTACTTGGAGCAGAATTATTCACCGCTTCAATCTTATAAAAATACAATCCGGAAGCAACATTCGCATTCCACACAACTTCATGCCATCCGGCAGATTGAACGGCGTCGACAAGATCTATCACCTGCTGGCCGAGAATATTGAATATCTTCAATGAGACACGGCTGGACGACGGCAGTCCATACCGAATGGTGGTAGACGGATTAAATGGATTGGGATAATTTTGTTCCAACATAAACCCGACTGGCACAGAAGAATGCAATATGTTTACACTCGTTAACCCATCCGTTTTGAATATGATGGAATCCCCAACCACAAACGGTTTTTTTGTACTAATCACATACACATCTCCTTTGGTTGGTTCCGGAAGATTCGTCAGGGCCGATCCATATGCAATATTCCATATAATATGGAAATTGGTCGGCGAAATATAATCATCAATAATTCTGATGCTGTCTCCGAAACTCAATGTTCCGTTACGGTCTACATCTTCGAGAAGACTGTAGGCTTTTCGCTGGAGTGTTGTATTTTGAATTGTGAATGGCACCGGGACTTTGATGTATTTTGGAGGTGATGCCAGAATAGGAGTATCGATTGCAACATTGGAAAACGGGATCAAATAATCATACGGCAGTTGTGCGTTTCGCGATACAATTGAGTTATCAAATTTCGGAACCATTGGGAATGCCGTTGTGCCGTTCATCCATCCGGTAAATTCGGCATCGAGCTGAATACTGTCATTGATAATACGCAACCGGATTCCATCAAACGTTTGCGTATCATGATTGATATCGAGCGGAAAGATTCTACTCAGTTTCCGTACCCCGGTATTTTTATTGGTCACCGCTGCGGTGAGAAACGGAGTTTCTTCTTCAAATGTAATCAGGTATTGATGCCCTGAAATTGCCGTTGTATCAACGATACCAACAGAAATCGCCCCGGTTCCGCTTCCTTTCCGTGTTACGATGAACGGATCGATCGATTTATGTACTACAGGATTCTTGATGCAAATATCCCGAAGTACTGCAACGGCTGTATCAGACTGTGAGATGATCTCAGCCTTAAGTTCATAATCGAATTGATTGCTATTGGGAGCAGTTCTTGTATCCCAAACGATAGTACCAATACCAATACTTGTTTTGATGTTGAGTTGAATCGGCGTCCAGGCTTGTTGGTAATATGACCGATAAAACAGATTTACCGTACACGCATCACCGTCTGCATCACCGCCGTTCCACTGCAGTTCAACATCTCCCTGTATCGTTATAAACTGTTTCGGCTTGTTCATTCGTATTTCCGGTTTGGCCTGTCCTGCATTGTTTACCCGGATTGAATTCCTATATTCGGCAAAACCGGTGCCGTTTTCCGCCACGGTCACCACACGAAGCGTATAAAAGATACCGTCCGGATATAATGTACTATTCCATTGAAGAGTACCTGTGCCGACAGTATCGATACCGACAAGGAACCATTCTTCGTCATTCCTTGAACAATACAGATAGGATGTTGTTTTTCCGACGGCCCCCTGTACATTCCATCCGATATTCACTATTCCTGATACAGTTGAATACTCCGTTGGAGTCGTTAGGGCAAGCGAGAAATTGCCAAGCGATCCGATGCTGTCCGAAATAACAAAATGATGATCAAACACTTTTTGCGCAACAAAATTCTTCATGGTAATGTCGGACAATGTCTTTCCAAGAATCATTGCGACATCATATTGCTCAGTTGACCATTTAGGAAATTGAAAAACCGAACTTCCAACAACCGTTGAGATGTTTGCATTGTAGATGGAAGTATCCTTAATTCCTCCGGTCATTGCGGACCACATTCTCAAATCATTTCTCGGCCAAACACCTGTTTCCCCTTTATCTGATAAAAGCCCTAAATACACAGATCCAATATTCTTATTATTTGCGGCTGTGGGACTGTGTAATATACTGATACCGAGATAACCTGTCGTATAATTGTCCGGCAAACCGATGCCAGACGGTGACCAGAAATACATTAAATTCAGATTGGAGTTTGTCCTTCCGTCATTCGTGTTGCTCCCCACCGAAGGGTCCATAAATACACCAAACGCGGTTGAATCATAGTTAACATCGGAAATGTTCGTTACGGAGTAATTCCAGAAAATCATATCCTGAAGCAGAAAATGTTGGAATTGCATTCCCCGCACTTCCACTCGCAATCCCAATCCTCCGCGATCCGAATCTGAAGCGATGGGATAATAATTGTAAGGTAATTTCGTGTATTCTTTATCCCGTGAATCATCCACCACAAAAAATGTCTCCAGACAATTCTCATTGGCCGTTCCTCCATTATATCCATACCATTTTCCATTCCAGTCGGAACTGAGACGGAGCGCTGCCGGCCATTGAGATGGAAAAGAATTATTATTGTTACTCAAGGCAATAGTAGTACTTAATGGATTGACATATCCCGGTACCGGTTCAAATCCCCATATTGTACCGGTGATTGGATCACGATCCATCTCCTCCCTGTATGATGTTTCGATGGGAGTAATAAACCGTTCGGTATTGTTTGCATCGATAATCTTCACCTTGGCCCCAACCATAAACGTAAATCCATCCAGATGCCGGTGCCCGGTCCCTTTGGGCCACTCTAAATGGGGCCCCAATATCGATCCGTTAAACCAATCCGCAACCTCTCCATTATTTCCAAAAACCGTACGGACTCTGTTAGCATCCAACAACCCTCGTTTCCTATATTGCATATTCCCTTTCTCGTCATTTCTATATAGCTGGATAAAGTCCGGCATTTGGGAGTACAGGAGGCAACTTGTGAGTAAGAACATCGTTATGACGCTGCCGGTAAGATTTTTTTTTGAAGATTTCATGATATTTTTCTTTCGCTAAAACATTTTATCAAATAGTCTACCACAAAAAGAGCGAAAATATCGGTCATATGCAATCCCGTATATACGTTATACCGGAATAATACGTGATAATTAACAGAGTAATTTATCTTGTTTGTATGAATGGTTGATAATAACTGTAATACATACTTGTCCAAAAAAAATCATAAAAGAGAGAAACTTATTCCTTCTTTTTCTTGACGGGGTTCCGAAGGAATGCCGACATGGTATAAAGATTTGGTCGGCACAAGAAAAGAAGCAAAAGAACCCCTTGCGAAATGTAACGTGCGCGATGAATCCCGTTCACACTTGCCCGTAGATGGCAAAAAACGCCATCAAAAGTCCCTTCATGATTTCAGACCCCCTCTGTATCTCCCCATTGGTAGGGGGGAGAAAAAGCTCACTCAATCCTCCTAAATTTCGTTCTCTCCCACATTTCATTCAACACTGTAAGAAATGTAGGGGAGGGCTTACTTTTCTCAACATAACATATCTTCCATAAATCCACTTGTTTCGATAAGTTTTTGTGAATAGGAATTTTATTTTGGACAGCTATGACTGTAATATCATGCTGAACGAAGTACTACTTTGTCCTACCTACCATTTCGTTATGATTGAATTAAACAATAAAAACCAACAACGCCTGCCGGATAAGGGCAGGCGTTGTTAAGTTAACCAAATAACTAGACGTCATTTCAAAAATAATGGGTCATTGCAATAACAATGTTTTTTTGAGGTGCCGTTTGGCACTTATTTTAAAAGCATCATTTTCTTCACTTCGGTGTACGATCCAGAAGTCAATTTATAGAGATAAATGCCGCTCGAGAGATTCGACGCATCAAACTCAACGGAGTAGCGGCCTGATTCTTGGTGACTATTAACAAGTGTAACAACTTCCTTGCCTAACGCATCATAAACTTTCAACAGAACGTTTCCAGGATTTGGCAGTGTATAGTTAATAGCCGTTGTTGGATTAAACGGATTTGGGTAATTTTGGTCGAGTGTGTACGAATCAATTTTTATAGTGCCATTAAACAATATTTTCTGTACCTGCTTTTCCTTTTTTCCGAGTACCGATTCTACTGCATGTCGGTCAGTAATACCATATGTTGGTTGTAGTCCAGAATGATTTACAACCAAACGTAGTCGCACCATTCGTGTCCCTATACCTTCCGTATTCACTTGATATGCAATATTATCATATTGTGTAGAAGTAAAAGAATTGAATGTAATATTATCATAGGAACCAATAATGGAGTTCGTTTGGTCATCAACTAATTCCACGGTAAAATTTACTGCACCTGATTCACCAAGAACAGCGATTGCAGATAAAGAATCTGTCGTTCCATATTGAATACTGTAAAAGAAATGTGATGAATTTGACAAAGAAAATGGTTTCGTTTCCAATACT
>Ga0265292_1002541_pt1 | contig 12493 bp, 12 predicted proteins | sample Munlanlewell296A_FD_189080 | JGI IMG/M metagenome (GOLD analysis project Ga0265292, IMG submission 189080) | Leachate microbial communities from a municipal landfill in Southern Ontario, Canada - Leachate well 296A | ecosystem: Engineered > Solid waste > Landfill > Unclassified | place: Canada...
AAAGAATAACAAAGCAACTGCTAACTTGATTTTGAAGTGCGCTCTATTTGCAATTATCGGTTCCACAACAGTTGCGATGATTATCATCCGTGCAAATCAAGAACCACCTATCAATATGAACAGTCCAAAAACAATGAGCGAGCTGAACTCATATATCAACCGGGAACAATACGGCGACTTTCCAACTTTCGCGAGGAGATTTTCTAACGAACCGCATCAGTTAAAAATCTATTCTGATTATTCGAGCGATCTCGACTTCTTGTGGAGTTATCAAATGAACCATATGTTCAACCGGTATTTATTCTGGAATTATATCGGAAGAACATCAACTTATCAAGACAGCGGAATTGATTGGACAGATATGTGGGGCATCCCATTCTTTATCGGATTATTTGGTTTATACTTTCACTTCAGAAAAGATTGGAAGATGGCATCGGTATTCATAGCTATGTTTATCTTTCTCGGTTATCTAACCGCCTTTTATCAAAATCAACAAGAACCACAGCCGCGTGAAAGAGACTATTTCTATGTTGGCGCTTTTTTCGTTTATTCATTATGGATAGCTCTCGGTATGCGCGGAATAATTGAAATGCTTCAAGAAAAATTCAAAGAGAAAACATTTTTGAAACCGATAATTATAGGAGTTCTTTTTCTTGGTGTTATTGGCGTACCGGTAAATATGGCAAATGCAAATTGGTTTGAGCATAACAGATCCAGAAATTATGTGCCATGGGATTATGCGTATAACCTTCTTCAGAGTGTTGAACCAAATGCAGTTCTATTTACAAACGGTGATAATGATACTTTCCCACTTTGGTTTTTGCAAGATGTTGAAGGCGTACGGCGAGACGTTCGCGTGGCGAATTTATCATTGATAAATACACCATGGTATATCAAACAATTAAAAAACACTACTCCGCACGGCGCTCCAAAAGTAGATATTAGTTTGACCGACGATGAGATTGATCAGCTGGGACTTCAACGCTGGGATCCAACCGAAATTTCAGTGGATGTTCCTTCTGACGTTATGAAAGAGTGGAATATTACCGACAGCGCTACGGTTAAAGATGGAAAGATTAAATGGATGATGCAAAATACCGGTCAATCGGGCGATGTTAAATTTGTACGCGCACAAGATTTAATTGCACTTGATATTATTATGCAGGCAAAATGGAAACGACCCATCTATTTTGCGGTAACAGTTTCCGAAGACAGCCGTTTGAACCTTGATGATTATTTAAGGATGGAAGGAATGGCAATGCGTGTTGTTCCTAAAAAGAATGATGATAAACGAATTGAATATATTGATGAACCAACACTCAGAAAACAACTTTTAGATGAACCGACTGGATTTAGCAGAACTTATCAACCCGGTTTCAAGTTCCGCGGTTTGAATGATAAAACAATTTTCTTTGATGAGAATCATGAACGGTTGACTCAAAATTACCGTAACGCGTTTATCCGTCTTGCTATTTATTATCTCTATAAAGAAAAAAACGACGCTAAGACAGTTAATGTACTCGATGCAATGGAGAAGAAGATACCTCGATCTGTGGTTGCCATGGATTATAGAATTAAACACGATATTTCTAAGTTATACTTTAGCGCCGGCGCCTTCAAACAGTATGAGGTTTTAGCCAAAGAGGTTATTGATCAAGCTAAAAAACAATTAGAAATTAATCCCCGCGATTTTACAAGTTGGTATAATCCGTACGACTTACTATTAACTCACTACGAAAATTTGAAAATGTACAAAGAAGCAGTATCCGTTCTGGTTCAATTACAAAGTCTGGTGCCAAATGATCAGAATGTAGCGCAACTGTTGAATGAGTTTAGAAGGAAAGCCGGATTAGCATCTCCTGAAGTTCTTCCGAAACAACTTGAGAAAAAATAGTTAATTAAAAGGACGCTCTTCGGAGCGTCTTTTTATAAAATGACCTAAACAATGAATATCCTTATCATCGCATTATCAGGTATAGGTGATGCGTTAATGTTCACCCCGGCGCTTCAAAGACTAAAGGAAGAAATTCCTTCTGCTAATATTGATGCGCTTGTAATGTACAATGGTGTGAAGGATATTTATGAAAAACTTCCGCAATTATCCAAAGTACTCTATTTCGATTTTCTCAAGAGTACCAAACTTGATTCACTTCGATATGTTTTGAGTCTTAGAAATAAATACCAGGCGACCGTTAACGTGTATCCTTCCAACAGAAGAGAGTACAATATTATTGGAAGACTTATTGGTGCAGAAAATCGCGTGGCTGTAAAATATCTCCGGAAAGATTTTGCAAATTTTGGTTTCTTAAATACATCTCATATTGAAGAAGATGATAATCTTCACAACGTGGAAGAGAATATTCGCCTGGTTGAAAAATTAGTTGGAAAAAAGATAGACAACATTCCTCCATTGCTTCTTAATCTTCTAAATGACGATGAAGAATTTGCGAACGGATTCTTAAAAGAGAAGTCCATTCTGAAGAATGATCTTGTAATTGGATTTCATCCGGGATGTTCTTCATTAAAGAATCATAATAACCGCAGATGGGATCCCGCTAAATTTGCAGAGCTCGGAAAAAGATTGATTGATAAATTCAATGCAAAGATTCTAATTTTTGGCGGAGGTGAAGAAGAAGTACTAAAAGAATTCATTATTGCAGATATCGGTTCTACCAATGCGCATGCGGTTAATGCATTCACGTTGTCCAACACAGCGGCAGTTATAAACCGGTGCAATCTGTTTATAACAAATGATTCCAGTTTGATGCACGTTGCTTCCGCACTGAAATTAAATGTTATTGCAATTATTGGACCCACAAACACTAATTATATTCGTCCCTGGCAAACAGATCATCAAATTGCTTCACTTAATCTTGATTGCTCACCATGTTTTTACTATTCACCCAAACCGCTAACGTGTTCTCGCTATGATGTGAAGTTCAAATGTATTAAAGAATTATCGGTGGATTTTGTTTTTGAGAAAGCGGCAGCGCAGATTAAAAATCTGCGCCACGTTTAAGACCGGCAATTATAAATTCGGCACATTCATCAATATTCTGAAAACATTTTACCAAGCCGGTTTTACGTTTCTCTTTGACAATCTGTCTTTCCATAATAGCAGTAATTTCATTCCATAAAGAGCTATGACACGCAATCGGTTTTTGCGGAATCATTCCCTTATTCATGTATTCCCACACAAGAGAAAGTTCTAGTAAAGTTCCTGTTCCACCTTGCAAAACAATAAACGCATCCCCGATATCTACTAATTTTGTTAACCGTTCAAAGAGAGAATGCGTTTCAATTTGTTTAGTGAGATGTTTACTTGCTGCGGCATTATAAATGTTGAGTGTTACGCCGATTGATTCGGCTCCATTTTCAACTGCACCTTTGGAAACTGCATCCATTATTCCTTGAAAGCCGCCGCTGCAAACATTCAGATTATTATCTGCTAACTTTTTTCCCAGCCGGTATGCAGTTTCGTATTCATCCTCACCCGGTTTGGGAATGGAACTGCCAAAAACTGTAACAAATTTTTTCTTCTTCATTAATTCTCGAACACCGGTTTGCCGGCATCCATCCATGCAGAATAAATTAATGAGGACAAACTTAACGCCGCCGAATTAATTTCATTCATTGTAATGTATTTGGTTTTGAACCAGAGCAAGCGGTAATATTCTTTATCGAATTTTCCATCTGTCTTCTTCGCTGCAAATTTATCGGCGGATAAAATCAATTCAACATAATTATTTGCTTCAGCTATGTAATCAAATATAAGGATGGGAATGCTATTAACGTAATATGGAATTTGATCATCATAATTTTCTTCTATACTGTTCAAATACTTATCTACCATCTCAATCTCATATCGAAAATGAATTCCCTTTTGATCGCTGAGCTGTCCGTTATAGTTTACTGTAGCATGCAGCGGTTGATGTCCATCGCCAACATAGTGAGCAAGATCGGAAGCGTATAAAAGAACTTTATCCTTATCTTTTTCTTTGAATGCTTTCATCAACCTATAATATGTTGTTTCTGTTGCCCATGGAAGAATTCCCTCTTTTGTAACAACATCTTCGCCATACAACTTATTAAGTGAATCACGCGACATGATAACAATCCCATCCGAAAATTCTTTATAGAAATCAATGTCAATAAAATGCTTCGGTCCCTCCGATTTATCATCGCGTTTACGATTATCAGGGTCCACAGAATGTTTTATAACAGCAGATTTGAACTCATCAGAAAATTTCATTTGTGCGGGTAATTGTCTCATTGCAAAAGTGGTAATTATCTTATGCCCTTTATCTCCCCAACCGAAAACTAATATTGTTGGAAGAAGAATGATTAAGAGTGAGGTTGAAAATATTTTTTTCAATTCATTGTCCTGGTAACTGAGTAATAATTTTTCTGTTTTGTGAGAGCGGAAAATTAAACCGCTTCGCTAATTTCTTTAATTGACTTCTCAATAATTTTAACTGCCTCTCTAACTTGTTCTTCTGTAATAACCAATGGAGGGGCAAAACGAATAATATGACCGTGAGTTGGTTTTGCAAGTAATCCGTTATCCCGCATCTTCAAACAAACATCCCATGCTTCTTTCCCATTCTTTGGTTTGATGACGATTGCGTTTAATAATCCTTTACCGCGTATTAATTCGATCATATCAGATTTAATTTTCCTAACCTCTTCACGGAATATTTTTCCAAGTCTCCCGGCATTCTCAGCTAACTTTTCATCTTTGAGAACTTGAAGTGCCGCAACAGCAACTTTTGCAGCCAATGGATTTCCGCCGAACGTTGACCCATGTTCACCCGGTTTAATTACAAGCATAATTTCATCATCTGCAAGTACAGCAGATATAGGCATGGTTCCGCCGGAGAGAGCTTTTCCTAAAATCAAAATATCAGGTTTAACATTTTCATGATCGCAAGCAAGCATTTTACCGGTTCTTGCTAATCCGGTTTGAACTTCATCCGCAATAAATAAAACATTTTTTGATTTACACATTGCATATGCTTTTGATATGTATCCATCATCAGGAACAAAAACGCCGGCTTCTCCTTGAATTGGCTCTACTAAAAACCCGGCGACATTCGGGTCTTCCAGCGCTTTTGCCAGAGCATTCAAATCATTGTACGGAATTTTGATAAATCCTGGTGTAAAGGGACCGAATCCTTTGTAGGAATCCGGATCATTTGACATCGAAATTACAGTAATGGTTCTTCCATGAAAATTTCCTTCACACACAATAATCTTGGCTTCATTTTCTGCGATGCCTTTTTTATCATAAGCCCATCTTCTGCAAAGTTTAAGAGCTGTTTCGTCTGCTTCTGCACCGGAATTCATGGGAAGTACTTTTTCATATCCAAAAAACTCAGTTATGAATTTTTCGTATGCACCGAGAGTATCATTATAAAAAGCTCTTGATGTTAGTGTTAAAGTCTTTGCCTGTTCGATCATTGCATTAACTATTTTTGGGTGACAGTGCCCTTGATTGACAGCAGAATATGCAGAGAGAAAATCGTAATATCTTTTCCCTTCAACATCCCATAAAAAAACGCCTTCGCCTCTGGATAGTACAACCGGAAGGGGATGATAATTGTGGGCTCCATATTTTTCTTCAAGTAAAATGTACGCTTGTGATTGCATATTAATTCCCAGAGTTTATTTAGGCTGGTTCTAAAAACTATCTTTTGTAAAAATTTAACGCAGAGAATATTGAAGTCTTTAGAACCACCCTTAAATCAGTTGTTCAAACTTATTAAAAAATAATTGAGTTCCGAAATGGATAAATCTACTTATTGGCGTTAAGCCATTGGTCAATTGTGATTTTTAAGAAGTGTATGTTAATTGGTTTTGCAATATAATCATCCATACCGGCAGCAAGACATTTCTCTCTGTCTTTCATACTTGAATGTGCGGTTACAGCAATGATTGGGATTTTAGATATTGTACCCTCGAGTAAGCGTATTTTTTTAGTTGCAGTAATGCCATCCATATCTGTCATCTCAACATCCATTAATATCAGATTAAATGCACCTGTCATCGCCGACTGAATTGCATCATGTCCACTTGAAACTGCTTCAACATTATAACCGACTTCTCTCAAGATTTTCATTTCAAGATTTTGACTTATTGGATTATCTTCTACTAAAAGAATCCTTTTTTTTGATTGAGCATCAGTCCTAATTTCAGCACCGCTTTGTGTTTCGATTTTAGATTGGAATTCTTGATGAACAGCAGTTTGAGTTTCTTCCGGGGTATTGGAATCGAAAACAGCTTCGGGCTGTAATTTCATTTTTGCATTGAATGAAAATTTGCTTCCTAAACCAACTTTGCTTTCAACATTAATTTCTCCGTGCATAAGTTTTACAAATTCTCTCGAAATAACTAAACCTAATCCGGTTCCTTCTTTAGCTCCCTTTTTACTCTTTACTTGAATGTAAGGTTCGAAAAGAACAGAGAGTTTGTCACTTGGAATTCCGGTACCGGTGTCTTGTACGGTTGTTAATATTTCTATTATAGATCCTGTTTTAGATTTCTCGTCAACCGTTAATACAATTTTTCCTTGATCTGTGAATTTTACAGAGTTGCTTAGAAGGTTTAGAATAATCTGTCTGTAGCGTGTTGGGTCGCCATAAACTTTTTGTGGAATTGAATCGGAGACCAGGTATTCCAGCATCAATCCTTTGGACTTTGCCGATTGAGTTACAATTGAAATTGCTTTGTTAACTTCATCGCGTATATTGAAATCAATTTCATCAAGATCCATTTTACCGGCTTCAATCTTTGATATATCAAGAATATTATTGATGATCTCTAACAAAGATTCAGCAGCAAAGCGTGCATCGTGCGCAAACGTTTTCAATTCATCTTTATCTTCAAAGAGATCGTTCTCTATAAGAGTTAAAAAACCCATTACAGAATTCATTGGAGTACGAACTTCATGACTCATATTAGCAAGAAATTTCGTTTTATAATTACTCTCTTGTTGAGCCTTTTTTGCGGCTGTATCTGCTTTCGTCTTCTCTATACGCAAAGCATCAAGCGCTTTCTGTTTTTCGTTTTCTGCCTGAATCTGTTGAGTAATATCTTGAAGACTTCCTTCGTAAATAATTTGACTATTCTCCTCATCTTCAAACGTGCGAACATTCATTCTCACGGTAATTTCAACACCGTCTTTCTTTTTATATGGCACCCGGAAGTTTCTAACTTTACCCTGTTTTTCCAGAAGTTTACTTAATAATTCCCAATCACTTTTACGCGCAAAAACATCTTCTGCTAATCCTATTTTTTTGATCTCTTCTTCAGATGTATAACCAAGCATCTTGATTAATGCCGGGTTTATCGTAATAAATTTTCCTTCGCGCATAAATTGAAATATTCCCTCAACAGAATTTTCAAATAAGTTCCTGAATTTTTTTTCTGATTGTGAGACTTCAAACGTTTTCACCACAGTCTCTTGTCGAAGTCTATAGTTGATATAACTTGCAACAATTGCCATCAAACTAATTACCAAAACAAGAAAAACAGATTCAAGCATATTCGGGAGAATATAAATTTTCAACTGCTCGGTGTTAAATAATATTGAAGCCGCAAATACTACATTGTAATAAATGGCAACGATGATCTGATTGGTAACATCCCAGCTTAAAAAGAGTGCTGCAGTAAAAATTATTAAACTGATGATGTGCGAATTAAATATCAGAGTTTTGGGAATAAGAAAAATCATTACTCCAAAAGAACAGATAATTGAAAGAAGAAGTATGTGAACAAGCATTACGGGATGCTTTTTACCAAACTTATAGTTTGAAATCACCAGAAGTAAAAAGGCAATTAGTATGGCGGATAGACGGGAAAGATAAATTTCTACACTATGAACTGAAAAATAGCGCACTTCGAGAACCATAGCAATAATACCGGAAACAGCTGTAAACTTAGCGAGGGCTTGGAACGGTGCAAGTAGTGCTCTCTTACTCTCGTCCTTAAAGTACTCGAATCTCTTCAGCTCTCCTGTACTTTTAAAATTTTTATTCGAGTTCACGCTTCCTTTATTGAATTTTTAAAGTAGGTTCTATAATTTTTTCGTAATTTTTCGTGGGATTCGGACAGATTATCATACATTTCCCAGTTTCCATTATTCCGTTATCTCTAAAGTAGCAAAATTTTCAGCAGTTAAATAAATAAAATTGTTCTAATAATCAAACATACAAATAATTCAGAGGCGACATAATGTTGGAATTTTTTTATAACATTGATTCATGGCTGCTTCACTTTATTAATAATACTTTATCAAATCCACTGTTTGATAAGTTCTTCCCATTTATTACTGAAGTGAAGAATTGGTATGTTGCTTACATTATTCTATTTCTTATTCTTGTAATTAAGGGTGGAAGGATTGGAAGAATTGCCTCAATTGCGTTAATTATTTTAATTATTGCGTCAGATCAATTCAGCAGTTTCTTCTTGAAAAATCTTATTGCGAGAGTGAGACCATGTAATGTTTTTACCGATTTGAACGTGCTTGTTACATGTACGGAATCCTTTTCTTTCCCTTCATCTCATGCAGTTAACAACTTTGCAGCTGCTATGTTTTTTGCAAAAATTTTCCCTAGACTCAAGTGGTCATTTTTTATTGTCGCAACGTTGCTTGCATTCTCCCGCCCATATGTCGGAGTACATTATCCATTGGACATAGTGGGTGGTGCGCTTATCGGATTGTTCTTTGGTTATATATTTGCTTTTCTTGTACTCAAAATTGATAATCTTTTCACACAACGTAAAACTAAGATTACAGACAAATATGAAAGAGTTGAATTCAGATAAAAAGTTAAGGGACTTATGAAAACTAAATTAGAGATAGCTCAAAACTGGCTTCCAAGGTACACCGGAACCAATATTGATGACTTTGGCGATTATTTGTTGTTAACAAATTTTCAAAATTATGTTACAAAGTTTGCAGAAAAATTTAACTGCGATATTCAGGGTGTTGGCAGACCGATGCCGTCTGCAACCAATAGTGCTGGATTATCAATCATCAATTTTGGAATGGGCTCGGCAAATGCAGCTACGGTGATGGACTTACTTCTTGCGCGTGAGCCAAAAGGTGTTTTATTCCTTGGTAAATGCGGAGGATTGAAAACTTCAACCGAAATTGGTCATTTTATTCTTCCTATCGCAGCAATACGTGGCGAGGGAACAAGTAATGATTATCTTCCTGCCGAAGTTCCGGCGCTTCCTTCATTCAAATTGCACAAATTTGTTTCAGATAAAATCGTGTCTAAAAATGTTGAATACAGAACCGGAGTTATATACACAACAAACCGCCGGCTTTGGGAATGGGATGAGGATTTCAAAAATTATTTAAGAAAATTAGGTGCGATAGGAATTGATATGGAAACCGCAACTATCTTTATAGTTGGTTATGCAAATCAAATTGCTCGCGGTGCTCTTTTACTTGTTTCCGATTTGCCGATGTTCCCTGAAGGAATTAAAACTGAAGAATCTGATAGAACGGTTACTCATAATTTTGTGGATCTTCATCTAAATATCGGAATTGAAGCAATGACTGAAATTGGCAGTCAAGGTGAAGCGATAAAACATTTCACATTCTAATAGTGGCATCAATGTTGACTCTTTAGAATGCACCCATACGAAAATGGTGCTGAAATCAAAGGTTTGTTCAAATAGTAAAAAAAATTTTCGCATAGGATGAACATAATGCGTAGTAAGTAGTAATAATAAGTAGACAATATTTCGAAAGGAGTTAAAATGAAACGTACATTAGCACTAGGATTGATACTCGTAATTGTTTTCTCTGCCGGTTCAAAAATAATTTTTGCTCAAGGAGCAGAAGCAGCTGTTAAAAGTACTCTGAGCAAACTATTTGATTACAGTAAATCAAAAGCATACGAAAAAGCTTCTGCGCTTATCGCATACGATGGCGAGGATAGAGCACGAAATCAAAAAGATGCTTTTAATGCTGCTAACAAAGATGAACTCAATCAAGTCAAAAGAGTTTGCAAAAAAATCTCCGCTCTTATAGATCTTAGTTCAAAACATGAGTTTGGAAAATTTGAGACTAAAAAAGATGGAACTATAGAAAACTATTTCGTTGAAGTAAATTTTATTAGCGGTGATCAAAAACTAGTTACGGCATTTTCTTTTATTAAAACAGATAAAGGATATTTACTAATTAACATCAATTGATCTTACCGGGAACAGCTAAATCTTTTAATAGTTTAGCTGTTCTTTGTCTCATGCCTTAACATATTCTTTTCACTTCCCTTTTTTACCAATGTAACACCAATAAGAATTATAGCCGCAGCAAGAACAATCCATATTGAAATCGGTTCATCAAGAACGAGCCATCCAAGGAATAGAGCGATAATTGGATTAACATACGCATATGTTGTAACAAGTGAAATTGGTAAATGTGCAATCGCATAGACGTAAGAACCGTAACCAATCAGTGAACCAAAAATTACTAAATACAGATAAGCATAAAAGCCAGAAGTTGTAAAATGGAATTTACTTCCTTCCCCTAAAATTAAACCAAGCGCTGTTATTACAATACCTGCAATTATCATCTGAGTTGCGGCACCCATTAATGGATGCACTGTGACTTTTTTATATTTGGAATAAAGTGTTCCTACAGACCAAAGAAAAACCGCAAACATCAATCCAATCACACCACCGATATGTGATGCATCAAACAAATTTTTTAAATCCCCACCAAAAATCAACGAGACTCCTACTAAACCGAGAACCAACCCGGCAATAATTGTGAGATTAATCCTTTTCCCTTGCGGAAGAATTGCCTCTATTCCAACAACCCAAAATGGAACTGTCGTGATGAGCAACGCTGTTAATCCACTCGGTACCGACTGTTCGGCATAAACGACTAAACCATTTCCGCCACCGAGTAATAAAAGTCCGCTAATGCCAAGATGCAGAATATCATTTTTATTCGGAAGCTTATACTTTTTGAATAACAAAATGAGCAACATTATCGGTCCTGCGGCAATCCACCGCAAGCCTGTGAACAAAACCGGCGGCAAGTGTTCAACACCTATTCTGATTGCGAGATAGGTTGTTCCCCACACTATATAGATAGAAAGAAGTGAAAGATAAGCCCGTGTATTTTTTTCTTTTTCCAAAAATAATTCCCGATTATAAAATGGTTTGCAAAATGGCATTTAATTAAATTAAAGCATGGATCCAATAAAAAGCGAAAATGATTCATCCAATAATCAACATATTTATTGTGGGTTAGTTCCCAAACAAATATTTTATGTAAGTTCTAATTTCAAACGTTATGATGGTTACGATCAAAAACTCATTCCACCAACAAGTGAACATAGGTATTTTAAGGGTAACCAAATTACACTAAATTTTATTCCACATTCAAAAAAGCCTAAAAATATTTGTAACTTATTGAGTAAATAAAATAGTTAGAATCATAATTGCAGATTATCCGGAATAGTTAGACCATGAATGAACTAAAAAATATATTTGAAAACGTTCCTCATAAACTTAATGCGGAATTCTTCGAGGAAATTCTCTCGACAAAAGATTTCAAGTTAGAAAGGATCGTATCGGAGGGGCAGACTTCCCCGGCAAATTTTTGGTATGATGAAAAGGACAATGAATTTGTTTTACTTCTTTCGGGTTCGGCGAAGATAAGTTTTGATAATAGTAAAATATTCGAATTGAATCCGGGTGATTATTTGATTATTAATGCACATCAGAAACACAGGATTGATTGGACCAATCCGAATCAAAAAACTTTTTGGATAACCTTGCACTACTAATATGAAAATAAAATTCATCCAAATATTTTTCTTCTTTATGCTTGCTGCTAAAATTTCAATTGCGCAGATTGAATCACCCAGTATCGGCGGCTCTCTTCATCTCGGAAATATTAGAGGCAATTCCCCGTCAGTTTCAAGTATAGGCGGAAAAATCTTTTTTGATTTCTTTCCTTGGTTCGAAAACGATGTTTCATTCCGCGCTTCATTTACTTATTCACAAATGGCAGAAAAATTTCTGCCGGAAAACAGAACGGGCAGGTATTATCCTTTCCTGAAAATATTTTCTCTAAAAGGTTTTATTCGCCAGAATTTTTCTTATCCGTTTTTTCTTGAAGAAGGTGCCGGATTAATTTATCTCAACGATAGGACGTACAGTGACGTTAACCTCTGGGAAGTCGGGGCAGGATTCAGTGCCTTATTTGGGTATGATTTTCGAAGAGTTGGAACAGAGGGATTATCAATTGGTCTTGGTGTAGATTATGGTGTTACATTCACTCACACTACAGCAAATTATTTCTTAGTTTTCTTTCAGACACAATACTACTTTTAATATTCCGTAGCGCAGATTCCTAATCTGCGCGTTTATCTGCACATACAGAATAAGATTCTTCACCACATATTTTCGTAACGTAGTATTACACAGAATATGATTCTGTGTTACATTATCCGTAGCGCAGATT
>Ga0265292_1002542_pt1 | contig 12487 bp, 12 predicted proteins | sample Munlanlewell296A_FD_189080 | JGI IMG/M metagenome (GOLD analysis project Ga0265292, IMG submission 189080) | Leachate microbial communities from a municipal landfill in Southern Ontario, Canada - Leachate well 296A | ecosystem: Engineered > Solid waste > Landfill > Unclassified | place: Canada...
GACGGTCGGGGTCACTGGCATAAACGTGGCCGTGGGCGTGACAGGCGTCGGGCTGGAGGTCGGCGTGGCCGCTTGACGAGTCTGCTCGGCCATCGCTTCGGCCGTCCGGATTACGTCATCGGCCGAGGGTGTCGGTGTACCGCGCCCGGCCCCGCCGCACCCGGCCAGGACCAATGCCAGAGCGATGATGCTCAACCTCAGCCCGCAGTTCACCCCATGCCTCCCTTGCCGGAATCACCCCGCTGGGCGAGCCGCAGTATACCCCAGCCGCGGCCGGGCCCGCCGGGCATGAATCCTGCTCCGTTGGTACCACAGTCCTCTGAACCGGGTGGCGAGCGCCATGTATGATGAACGTATGCCCAGCCAGTCTGCAGGGACCGAGGCGCGCACCCAGCGCGCGGATGCCCCGTCCTCGAATGAGGCCCCCGCCCACGCTCCCGAGAAGAGGTCGGAGCTCGACTTTGCGCGCGAGCAGATGGAGTCTGCCCGGCGCCGGATGCTCCAGGCCGGCATCGCGTTCTGCGACGGCTCGATCAGCGTCGGTCAACTGCGCGCCGTTCGGGAGCTGCTGCGCGAGCAAGAGCTGCGCGTCGTCCAGCTGGAGGGCGCCGGCCCGAATCAGAGGCTGTTCGTTGATGACCCCCGCGCCAGGCCCGTCGCCAAAGCGGCCGCCACAGCTGCACTGACGACCGAGGCGGAGGACCCGGACGACGAGTTCGAGGATCCCGTGACGCCCGGCACCGGCGATGTCGCCGATGACCTGAAGCGAATGCTCTCCGGTCTTGAACGCAAGATCGACCGGCTCGAGACCGACTTCCAGCAGGGACGGGTGAACGCGGCGCAGTATCGCGCCATCCGACGCCACTACCTGGAACAGCGCGACGTCGCCACTCGCCTGCGCCAGGCGCACCCCGAGAGCGACCGATGGAAGGTCGTTCTGGAAGAAGGCAAGACGTCCTTCCTGATGCAGCTCAACGAGGCCGTCTGCCACGCGCTGGCGCTGTACGACATCGCCAAGCGCGAACGCTTCTTCCTCCATGGGACGATGCCCCCCTCGACCGAGGAAGCGCTGGCGCTGTTGCGGACCTTCGGGCCCACAGGGCCCGACCCGAAAGCCGGCCGGATTCTGGCGACCCAGGCCGAGGACGGCTCGGCGCTACTCCTGATCCCGGGCGAGTTCACCGCCGCGCTGGTCGCCTTTTCCCAGCAGCCGCCCGGCTGGCAGGTGCGGGCACTGCGCGAGGTCCATCGCAATTTCGAAGCCGCCAACAAGGTTCCCCTGACCCGCGGCGATCGCCGTTCGCTGATCTTCCCCGATCTGAGCCGGTTCATTCGGCCGTAGGGCCCGGTCCTCCTCAACAGCTTAGACCCTTCGTCCGGGGCGCCCTGCGGGGCGCCCTGGCGTTCCAGGCCTGCTGCCTGCGCTCTTGCCTGTTACCCGAATCCAAGGGCGCACCCTGACGGGTGCGCCCGGTCCGACAGTACGACTTCGGAAGTCGCTGTGCGACTTCCGAAGTCGGGTTTCAGATGCCTACTTGTCTTCGTTCTTCGAGCCCAGCGCGGCCTGCGCCGCCGCCAGGCGGGCGATCGGGATGCGGAACGGGGAGCACGACACGTAGTTCAGGCCGATTGAGTGGCAGAACCACACCGACTGAGGATCGCCCCCGTGCTCGCCGCAGATGCCGATCTCCATGTTGGGGCGCGTCTTGCGCCCGTCCTTGACGGCCATCGCCATCAGCTTGCCGACGCCCGGTTCGTCGATCGAGGCGAACGGATTCTCGGGCAGGATCTTGCGGTCCTGATACTCGACCAGGAAGCTCTTCTCGGCGTCGTCGCGCGAGATGCCGAAGGTCGTTTGCGTCAGGTCGTTGGTGCCGAAGGAGAAGAATTGGGCGTACTCGGCGATCTCGCCCGCCGTCAGCGCCGCGCGCGGGATCTCGATCATCGTCCCGAACTTGTACGCCACCTTGACGCCCTGCTCCTTCATCACCACCTTGGCAACTTCCTCGAGCGCCGTCTGCTGCACCTTGAGCTCGTTCACATGGCTGGTGAGCGGGATCATGATCTCCGGGTGGACATCCACGCCGTCCTTGGCGCAGATGCAGGCCGCCTCGATGATCGCCCGCACCTGCATCTTGGTCAGCTCCGGTATGTGGATCCCCAGGCGGACGCCGCGCAGGCCGAGCATCGGATTGGCCTCGCGCATCGCTTCGACCGCCGCCAGCATCTTCTCGGCTTCGGCCAGACGCTTCGGATCCTTGCCGTTTGTCTTGAGCTCGGTGACTTCGATCAGCAGTTCGTCGTGCGACGGCAGGAACTCGTGCATCGGCGGGTCGATCAGCCGGATGATCACCGGCAGCCCGTCCATCGCCCGGAACAAGCCTTCGAAATCCGAGCGCTGGAAGGGCAGCAGCTTCTCCAGTGCCTGATCGCGCTGCTTGGCGGCGGCGGCCTTGTCGGGCAGCGTCTCGGCCAGGATCATCGCCTGCACGAAGGGCAGGCGCACGGTCTCGAAGAACATGTGCTCGGTGCGGCACAGGCCGATCCCCTGTGCGCCGAACTTGCGCGCCCGCTCGGCGTCGCGCGGGTAGTCGGCGTTCGCCCATACCTGCAGCCGGCGGAACTTGTCCGCCCAACCCAGCAGCTTGCTCAGGTACGGGTCGCTCAGGTCGGGGATGACCGTCGGCACCTGGCCGGCGAACACCTCGCCGCTCGTGCCGTCGATCGAGATCCAGTCGCCTTCCTTGTAGGCCTTCCCGGCGACGGTCATCTTGTGTTCATCGACGTCGACGTCCAGCGCTGCGACGCCGACGACCGCCGGCTTGCCGAACTGCCGCGCCACCAGCGCAGCGTGCGACGTGCGCCCGCCCTTGGAGGTCAGGATCCCATTGGCCGCCAGCATGCCGTGCACGTCCGACGGGCCGGTTTCCGGGCGGACCATGATGACCTGCTTCTTCTCTTCCTTGGCCCATTTCTCGGCCAGGTCGGCGGTGAAGGCAATTTGCCCGACGGCCGCGCCGGGGGAGACGTTCAGGCCGGCGGCGATCTTGTCGGCCGCCTTCTTGGCCTTGGCGTCGAACTGCGGGTGCAGGTAGAAATCGACCTGCTCGGGCTTCACGCGCAGCACGGCTTCCTTCTTCGTGATCAGCCCTTCGTCGGCCATGTCGACGGCGATGCGCACTTCGGCCTGCGCCGTGCGTTTGCCGTCGCGGGTCTGCAGCATCCACAGCTTGCCGCGCTCGATGGTGAACTCGACGTCCTGCATGTTGCGGTAGTGCTTCTCGAGCCGGCGGGCGACTTTGGCAAACTCGGTGTACGCCTTGGGCATCTCCTTGGCCAGTTCCTCGATCGGCTTGGTCAGGCGGATGCCGGCGACGACGTCCTCGCCCTGGGCATTGGTCAGGTAGTCGCCCTCGATGGCCTTGTCCCCCGAGCTGCCCGAGCGGGTCATGGCCACGCCGGTCGCCGAGTCGTCGCCCATGTTGCCGAAGACCATCGTCACGATGTTGACCGCCGTGCCGAGGTCGTGTGCGATCTTGGCCGCATTGCGGTAGTCCACGGCCCGCTTGCCGTTCCACGAGCTGAAGACGGCTTCGGTCGCCAGCCGCAGCTGAACCATCGGGTCGGTAGGGAAGTCGCGCCCGGCTTTCTTCTTGACAATCGCCTTGAACGTCTTCACCAGGTCCTTGAGCTCGGCAGCCGAGAGCTTCGAGTCCTCCGTGGTGCCGGCCTTCGCCTTGGCCGCTTCCAGGGCGTCATGAAACGGGCGGTGCTCGAGCCCCATGACGACCGTCCCGAACATCTGGATCAGCCGCCGGTAGGCGTCATAGACGAAGCGGTCGTTCTTGGTCAGGGCGATCATGCCCTCGGCCGTCTCATCATTGAGCCCGATGTTGAGCACCGTGTCCATCATGCCGGGCATCGAGAACTTGGAGCCGGAGCGGCAGGAGATGAGCAGCGGATTCTTGGGATCGCCGAAGGTCTTGCCCGACGCCTTCTCGGTCGCCTTGAGCGCCCGCAGCGTCTGCTCCCACATCCCCTCGGGGAACTTGTTCTTCTTGGCCAGGTAGGCATTGCAGGCTTCGGTGGTGATGGTGAACCCGGGCGGGACTGGCACGCCGATGCGTGTCATCTCAGCCAGGTTGGCGCCCTTCCCGCCCAGCAGCGAGCGCACGCCGTCCCAGGTCTTCATCTTCTTCTCGGCGAGGTCGACCTCGTCGAATCGGTACACCCACTTCGTCGGCATTTCCTCAGTCCTCCCGTGACCACACGCTTGCAGATTCAGAATATGCGCCGCAACCCCTCTGCGGGCGGGCGCGGCGCAGTCCAGATCATCATACTCCAAACGCCGGAGGCGATAAGCGGAGGCCGGCTTAATCCGTTGTGACGTATGTCACAAGGCGCCCGGTCGCCGGTTTCAGAAGGGCGGCAGGCCGACCTGGACGTCCTGACCGACGACTCGGACGGGATAGGCCGGGATGTCGACCACCGCCGGCAGGCACAGCGCCTTGCCCGTCTCGAGGCTGAAGCGCGCCCCGTGCCGCGGGCACTCGATCTCGTCGCCGAGCAGCTGACCTTCGCCCACCGGGCCGTCGTCGTGCGAGCACAGGTCGGCGATGGCGAAGAAGCGGCCGGCGATGTTGAAGACCGCCACCGGCTCACCGTCGACGTCCACCAGCTTGCGCTGGCCGGGGCCCAGTTCGGCAACCGTCGCCACGGTGACATACTCGAGCTCGGCGGATTGCGGCAGGCGGTAGTTGAACACGTGGCTCCGCTGCGGGGCTCAGGCCAGGTCGGCTTCGAGCTGATCGATGCCGTAGACCCCGGCCTTGAGGACCTTCAGCGACAGGAGCGCGCACTTCAAGCGCACCGGGCCGAGTTCGATGCCGAGCATCTCGAGGATGTCGTCTTTGGTGAGCTGCTTGACCTCGTCCAGCGTCTTGCCGACCACGGATTCGGTCAGCAGATCGGCCGCCGCCTGCGAGATGGCGCAGCCTTGGCCCGAGAAGGCTGCCGCCGTGACGCGGTCGTCCGCATCGACGCGCACGTCGATGCGGATGCGATCGCCACACAGCGGGTTGTCATCCTCGTAGGTGAAGTCGTGCGGATCGAGCGTGCCCCGACTGCGCGGGTTCTTGTAGCGGTCGATGATCTGCTCGCGGTACAGGTCATCCATGGCAGGCGATCCTAGGCGAAGACATGCTTGACCTTATACAGCCCGTCGATGAGTCTGTCAATCTCACCGGGTGTGGTGTACAGATAGAACGAGGCTCGGGTCGTCGCCGGCACGCCAAGCACTTCGTGAATCGGCATGGCACAGTGATGCCCGGCCCGAACGGCGACCCCCAGGCTGTCCAGGATCTGGGCTACGTCGTGCGGGTGCGCATCCGCCATCGAGAACGACGCCAGCCCTCCCCGCTCCGCCGCCGGCGGCCCGAAGACCTGCAGCCCGGGCACCTCGCTTAGCCGGTCGAGCGCGTACTCGGTGATCGCCGCCTCGTGCGCTTGCACTTCCTGCATCCCGATCGCGTCGAGGAAATCCACCGCCGCGCCCAAACCAATCGCCTCGGCAATGGCGGGCGTGCCGGCCTCGAACTTGTAGGGCACGTCATTCGGGGTGAAGGCGTGCAGCGACACCCGTCGGATCATGTCGCCACCGCCCTGATAAGGCGGCATCGACTCGAGCAGCTCGCGGCGGGCGTAGAGCACGCCGATCCCGGTCGGGCCGCACATCTTGTGCGCCGAGAACACGACGAAGTCGGCGCCCAGGGCACGCACGTCGGTCGCCAGGTGCGGGATCGATTGGGCCGCATCCAGCAGCACGAGCGCCCCGGCGGCGTGTGCCTGCGCGGTCATCTCCGCGGCCGGTGTGATCGTGCCCAGCACATTCGACATCGCCGTGAACGCCACGAGCCGCGGCCCGCGGGAAAGCAGCTCCCGATACGCCTCGGCATCCAGTCGGCCGTTCGCATCGATCGGGATGTGCGCCAGGCGCAGACCGCGCTCGGCGGCCAGCATCTGCCAGGGGACCAGGTTGGCGTGGTGCTCCATCTCGGTCAGCACGATCAGGTCGCCGGCGCGCAGTTTCGTCCGTCCCCAGGTCGAGGCGACCAGGTTGATGGATTCGGTGGCGTTGCGCGTGAAGACAATCTCGGCCGGATCGGGCGTACCGATAAAGGCGGCAACGCGCCGCCGGGCCGACTCGTAGGCCCCGGTGGCCTCTTCCGCCAGCCGGTGGATGCCGCGATGGATGTTGGCGTTCTGGTGCTCGTAGAAGGCGGTCATCGCCTCGAGCACGGCCCGCGGCTTCTGGGATGTGGCGGCCGAATCGAGGTAGATCAGAGGGACGCCGGGGCGCGTCTCGCGCTCCAGCACCGGGAACTCGGCGCGCAGCCGATCGACGTCCAGGAGCGCGGGGGCGGGCGGCGAGTGCATCCGGGTCAGCCGCGCACCTTGCGCCGTGCGGCCGGCCGGCGAACGCGCCGCCGGGTGGACGGCCGGATGTTGGCGCCGGACTGCTGTGACCACAAGACGCGATCGGGCACCATCCACCCATCGGTCAGGTACACGTCATCGACGAACTGGATCGCCAGCATCTTGCGGTCCGCCTGGACGACGACGCCCTGCAGCCAGTCGCGCACGCGCTCGCCGGACAGGGTGTGGTCGCAGTACACGTCCACCAGCTCCCCGACACGGAACCGCTGGTCGATGGCCGGCTTTCGCATCGGCGCGGAGATCTCACGTTTCATAGGACAGCCCTCGGTAGTCTAGCACGGCTGAGGCACCAGCCGGGAGTGTGCTTAAGGGAGCTTCTCGTCGATCATCCGCTCGAAACGGGCGCGCACGCCGGCAAAGGGGATGCGCTCCATGATCGGGGCGAAGAAACCGTCGACCACGATGCGCTCGGCGTCGCGTCGCGGCAGCCCGCGCGACATCAGGTAGAAGATCGGCTCTTCTTCCAGCTGCCCAACGGTGGCGCCGTGGGTGCAGCGTACGTCGTCGGCCAGGATCTCCAGGCCCGGGATCGAGTCGGCCCGGGCGTTCGGGCTGAGCAGCAGGTTGCGATTGGCCTGGTAGCCGTCGGATTTCTGCGCACCCGGCGCCACGTAGATCATCCCCTGCCACACCGTGCGGCTGCGATCGATCAGGGCGCCCTTGAACAGCAGATCGCTGGTGGTGTGCGGCGCCAGGTGATTCTGCTGCGTGTCGTGGTCGAGGTGTTGCGACCCGTCGGCGAACGTGAACCCGGACATGCGCCCTTCGGCGCCCTGCCCGGTCAGGTTGAGCTCGCTGAAGTTCTTGGTCACCTGGCTCCCCACGGCGCCGAAGATCCAGTCCAGCCGCCCATCGCGGGCGACGTTCGCCCGCTCGTGGGTGATGTTCCAGACATGCTCGCCCCAGGTCTGCAGCTCGACGAACGTCAGCTGCGCCCCGGCGCCGAGGACCAGCTCGACGATCCCGCCGTGCAGCGCGTGCCCTTCGGGCTCGGTCGGCGAGGCGGCCTCGTGGACGTAAGTCACCGAAGCGCCGTCCTCGACGACGATCAGCAGCCGGGTGAAGAACGCCCGGTCGCCACCCGGCGCCCACAGCACCGAGTGCAGTGGCTGCGATACGTGCACGCCGGCTGGCACGTGCACGAGCACGCCGTCCGTCGCCATCGCGCCCGCCAGCGCGGCAAAGTGGCCTTCGTCGTCGGGCACGACCTTTCCCATCCAGCGTTCAAGGAGCGGGGCATGCTGGCGAACTGCCGTGCTCCAATCGGTGAAGACCACATCCCGGCGCGTCAGGTCCTTGCCCCCCTCGCGACCCGCCTCGCGCCCGGGCGTCAGGCACAGCAGGGCGCCGTGCGTTTCGCCGGCCAATGGCCGGAGGAGCTCCGCATCCACCGGAACGCCGTCCGCCGGGCGCAGCGAAAGCGACGGCCGCGTCATCGTCCGCAAGTCCGTTCGACGCCAGGCCTCCTCGGTGATCGTCGGGAAGGGCAAGCGTTCGTAGGCGTCCCAGGCGCGCAACCGCCGTTCGAGCATCCAGGCGGGTTCGCCCAGCGCCGCCGAGCGGGAGCGGACATCCTCCAGACGGAACGGGAAGCCGTCTTCGATTTGCGGCGGGGCGGCGACCGTCGTGCGCGTGGTTACCGTGCGAGGGCTCATGCGTGCGCTTTCCCGATCCGGCGTCAGCCGATCGACCCTTCCATCTGCAACTGGATCAGCCGGTTCATCTCGACGGCGTACTCCATCGGCAGCTCCTTGACCAGCGGCTCGATGAAGCCTGAGACGACCATCGACGTCGCCTCTTCCTGATTCAGCCCGCGGCTCATCAGGTAGAAGAGCTGCTCCTCGCCGACCTTGCTGACCGACGCCTCGTGCCCGATGGTGACGTTGTCTTCGTCGATTTCGATCGACGGGTAGGTGTCGCTGCGTGATTGCGGATCGAGCAGCAGGGCGTCACACACCACGCTGGATCGTGCGCCGACCGCACCCTTGTGCACCTTCAGCAGGCCGCGGTAGGACGTGCGCCCGCCGCCCTTGCTGATCGACTTGGAGGTGACCTTACTGGTGGTGCGCGGCGCGGCGTGGATCACCTTGCCGCCGGCGTCCTGGTGCTGCCCCGGCCCAGCGAAGGCCAGCGACAAGATCTCGCCGCGGGCGCCTGGGCCGATCAAATAGCACGACGGGTACTTCATCGTCAGCTTGCTGCCCAGATTGGCGTCCACCCATTCCATGGTGGCGTTCTCGTGCACCAGGGCCCTTTGGGTCACCAGGTTGTAGACGTTGACCGACCAGTTCTGGATGGTGGTGTAGCGCACGCGGGCGTCCTTGTGCACCACGATCTCGATCACGCCGCTGTGGAATGAGTCGGTCGTGTAGATCGGCGCCGTGCAGCCTTCGACGTAGTGCACCTGGGCGCCTTCATCGGCGATGATCAGCGTGCGCTCGAATTGCCCGATGTTCGCCTGGTTGAGCCGGAAGTACGCCTGCAGCGGCAGGTCGATCTTGACGCCCTTGGGGACGTAGATGAACGACCCGCCCGACCACACCGCGCCGTTGAGCGCGGCGAACTTGTTATCGGTGTACGGGATGACCGTGCCGAAGTACTGACGGAACAGGTCGGGGTGCTGGCGCAGGCCGTCCTCGATGCTCAGGAAGATGACGCCCTGGTCCTCCAGATGCTTTTGGATGTTGTGGTAGACCATCTCCGATTCGTACTGCGCGCCGACGCCGGCCAGGAACTTGCGCTCGGCTTCCGGGATGCCCAGCTTCTCGAAGGTCCTCTTGATCGTGTCGGGGACATCGTCCCACGATTTCTCCGACGCCTCCGACGGGCGGACGTAGTAGATGATCTCGTCCAGGTTCAGACGCGAGAGGTCACCGCCCCACGGCGGCATCGGCCGCTGCATAAAGTGCTCGAGGGCTTTGAGGCGGAATTCGAGCATCCAGGCCGGCTCGCCCTTCAGGGACGAGATCTTCTCCACCACGTCGCGGCGCAGCCCGCGCGGCGTTTGAAACAGCGAGACGTCCTTGTCGCTGAATCCGTACTTGTACCCATCCAGTCCTTCCAGCGCCTTGACGTCCGACGGCGTTGCCATGGCTAAGCCTCCGCTACCGACTCCCCTGACTTCTCACGAATCCAATCGTACCCATGCTCCTCGAGGTGCTCGGCCAGCTCAGGGCCGCCGCTCTCGACGACGCGGCCCCCAAGCATGATGTGCACGAATCGCGGCTTGACGTAGTTCAAGATGCGCTGGTAGTGGGTGATGACCAGGACGCCCAGATCCGGGCCGGCCAGGTCGTTGACGCCCGAGGCTACGATGCGCAGGGCGTCGATGTCCAGGCCCGAGTCGGTCTCGTCCAGCACGGCGATTTCGGGCTCGAGGGTGGCCAGCTGCAGGATCTCGGCCCGCTTCTTCTCGCCGCCCGAGAACCCATCGTTCAGATAACGTCCGGCGAACTCATGCGGCATCTTCAGCACGTCCATCTTCTGCTTGAGCAGCTTGCGGAACTCGGGGATCGGCAGCCCCTTGTCTTCCCGATTGCCGGCGCGCCGGCGGGCGTTCAGCGCCGCTCGCAGGAAGTTGGCAAGCGATACGCCGGGGATGGCGACCGGGTACTGGAAGGCGAGGAAGAGCCCCAGCCGCGAGCGCTCATCCGGCGCCATCCCCACCAGGTCCTGCCCCTTGAACAGGATCTGCCCGTGCGTCACCTCGTAATAGGGGTGCCCCATGAGCGTATTGGCCAGCGTCGATTTGCCGGTCCCATTGGGGCCCATCAACGCGTGCACTTCACCCTGGCGCACCGTCAGGTTGACGCCCTTGAGGATCGGCTTGCCCTCCACCGAGACGTGTAGGTCCCGGATCTCCAGCGCGCTGCCCATCGGCAACCCTCCCGACCCCGCCACACGTCGCCAGGCGGGGAACGGGCCGGAGTATAGCATTGACGGCCCGAACTGTCAACATTTCTGTCATAAATATCTGATAAATACCCCTTGCCGGCCAAACGACGTGTGGTAATATGGATGATACATATAGCAAATATGAGCGTGTGACGGCAAAGCAGTGGGGTACGGACTGAATGGCGACACCGACGCGTGACATCATCCTGAGGACCCTTCGGGCCCGCGGCAAGTGCAGCGTCGTCGAGCTGGCGGCGGCCTCGGACGTCTCGCCCGTTTCGGTCCGCCACCACCTGTCCAACCTGCAGGCGGAGAACCTGGTGGACGTCGAGGACGAGCGCCATGGCGTCGGACGCCCGCGGCAGTTGTTCTCGCTGACCGAGACCGGTCTCGACCTGTTCCCCAGCCGGTACGTCCGGTTGACGAATCGGTTGCTTGACGAGATCAAGGAATCGATCCCCGCCGGGAAGGTCGAGGAGCTGTTCTCCGGGGTGGCGTCCACCATGGCCGCCGACGTCGCCCGGCGCCTGGACGGACTTCCGCTGGAGAAGCGCCTCGAGCGCATGGTCGAACTCCTGGCCGAGGAAGGCTTCGAGGCCCAAATCGAACATCAGGATGGGCAGCTCCTGATCCGCGAGACAAGCTGTCCCTATTTCCGCATCGGGCGCAAGCACCCCGAGGTATGCACCGTCGACCAGTCCTTCATCGCCACCGCGCTGGCGCTGCCCGTGAAGCGTGTGACCTGCCTGCTCCAAGGGGCCGACACGTGTACCTTTTCCGTCGCCCTCCAACCCCAACCGGGAGGTACCCCCGCATGAGCGACTCCCCCCCCACACCGAATCCCGTCTGGGAAGCCGACTCGACACATCCGGCCGAATCGGAAGCCATCCGCACGGCGCTGCGCGAGGTCGTCGATCCGGAGATCGGATTGAACATCGTCGAACTGGGATTGGTGCGCCAGTTGAAGATCGAGCCCGACCAAGTGCAGTTGAAGATGATCCTGACCACGCCCTTCTGCCCGTACGGCCCCGCCATGTTGGAGATGACGCGCAGCAAGGCGGCCGAGGCGAGCGGCATGCCGATCGTCGTGGAGCTTGGAATGGACATGTGGGACCCGAGCATGATGGAAGAGGGCGCCGGCGCCGCCTGGGGCTTCTAGGTTCCCCGCCGCAGCCTCGATCGAGAATCACACGGCGGGCCGCATGGCCCGCCGAATCGTTGTCCGAGAAGGTGCCGGACTAGCGTGCCAGGCGTGACGGGACTCGGCTCGTCTTGCGCTGCCCCAGCAGGCCCAACATCCCTATCAGCGCCAGAACCAAGCGCAGGGCCAACCCCATCCAAGCTGCCGCCACCAGCATCAACCCCACGCCGACGACGACCAGCGTCCAGATGGTCGGTCCGCCGCCTCCGCGCACGTGGACCAACCTGCCCTGCAACCGCTTGACGAATTGCGGGCTAGGCTCCACCGGGATCAGGACCTGGCGGAGCATCCCTTCTAGCTGCTCTTCACTGAACGCCATGCCGAACACCCCAAGTTCTAAAATCCACACCGGCGACCGTTCCCGCTCGGCCTCCGGTCTACTTGTCGAGCATCGACGAAGTCGTCTCGTCCGCAGACTGCCGGTCGTACTCCTCGCGGAGCGAGCTCAGGGTCCGGTGGTACAGGCTCTTGATCGCCCCTTCGGTGCGTCCCATGATCTGGCCGATCTCGGCGTTCGATAGCCGCTCGGCGAACTTGAGGATCAACAGCTGCTGCCGTTCTTCCGGCAGCCGCCGCACGAGCCGCAGCAGCGCATCTCCCTGCTCCCGCGCCACCGCCAAAGCCTCCGGGTGCTGAGCGCCCGGCGTCAGGACCAGATGCTCCTCGAGCGCGACGACGGGCCGGCGGCTGCGGTCGCGGTGCCAGTTGGCTACCAGGTTGTGGGCGATGCGATACAGCCATGCCGAGAAAGGTACGCCCATGTCCTGGAAGGCGCCGACATGGCGCAGCGCTCGCTGGAAGACGCGTGCCGTCAGGTCCTCGGCGTCATGATGGTCGCCGGTCCGGTAGTAGATGTAGTTGTAGATCTTGCGCACGTGCCGCTCGTACAGCAGCCCG
>Ga0265292_1002543_pt1 | contig 12486 bp, 13 predicted proteins | sample Munlanlewell296A_FD_189080 | JGI IMG/M metagenome (GOLD analysis project Ga0265292, IMG submission 189080) | Leachate microbial communities from a municipal landfill in Southern Ontario, Canada - Leachate well 296A | ecosystem: Engineered > Solid waste > Landfill > Unclassified | place: Canada...
GCAAAGCAGAGAATTTCGGCGGCAATTTTAAATTCAAATATTAAACTAAAATCCTGGCGAACTGTGGTGAATCTAGCCCCGGCTCACTTGCCTAAAACTGGTACTGGTTTTGACTTGGCTGTAGCAGCTAGTTTATGCCAACTTCAAAATTTGTTGAAACTTGATTTAGCCACTACATTATTGGTGGGAGAACTAGCTTTAGATGGTGGTGTTCATGGAGTGCCCGGACTGTTGACCATGGCTATGGAGGCAAAAAAAATGGGAATTCGGAAAATAATTTGTTCAGTTGAGTCTCAAACTGAATTAAGTCTTTTGAGTGGGATTACGGTTTGGCCCATCCAGACCTTAAATGATTTACTCGCAGGTAAAGTTTCATGCCAAGATGAAAACTTTGCAAATCAACGACTAGACAATCCTCCAGAAGAAATAAAACTACCCCAATATCAGAATTTTGATCAAGTTGCTGGTCAAGTCTTTACGAAACGGGCTCTAGTTATTGCCGCTACCGGCAATCACCATTTATTAATGATCGGGCCACCTGGCTGTGGCAAAACACTTTTGGCAAACTCGCTTGTGGGTTTGCTGCCACCTTTGACAGAGTCTGAGAAAGCCAAATTAACTCAAATTTATTCTGCCGCTGGTTTGGGTCGAGGTAAAATTCTTAATACTAGGCCTTTTAGGTCGCCACCTCATACCGTTTCGTTGCCAGAGCTATTAGGCGCGCAAGCCAAATCTCAAACCGGGGAAATTGTTTTAGCTGAAACTGGCGTTTTGTTTTTAGATGAATTATCTGAGTTTGGTGGGGCGCAGCTTGAGGCGCTGCGCCAACCTTTAGAACTTAAGCAATTTTCGCCAGCAAATTTTTTATTAGTGGCAGCTACCAATCCATGTCACTGTGGTTGGAAAAATAGTCAAGTTGGGATTTGTCGATGTTCTGAATACCAACTTTTAAAACACGCGCAGAAACTTTCTGGAGCTTTATTAGATAGATTTGACTTAATAATTAGGTTGGAACCGCCAACAGCAGCTGAACTCAATCAAGCACGGAACGCAAGAAATAATATTTTGACTTTTGAAACGGCAAAACATCAAGTCTTGGAGGCTAGGCAGAAATTTCCAATTTTAGCTAGTCAATTAAGTTTTGAGAAGATTTCAGATCTAAAAATCGATATTTTAGCAAAAAAGCTTTTAGATAAGGCAAAAGCCCATCATCAGTTTTCGGCTCGGGTTTATCATAAAATTATTAGAGTTGCCCTCACAATCAGCCGGCTGGCGGGCACAGAAAAAATCAACCTAGGTCACATGACTGAAGCTTTGAGTTATCGAGAAATTATTTAGTTTTAGAATTTACTTTTGGACTGACAGGGAAAGTTTGGTCGTACCATCTAGTTAAAAGTTTATGAATTGTATCTTTGCCTCCTAAGCCAAGAGCTAAGCCTAAAGCCAGACTTAAAGTCGAAATGAAACCAATGAATAAGATGGTAATAAAGTCTTTGGCAATTCCCAGTTCTGAGAGAGAGCTTAAAACAGCAATGCAAATGACCAGGTAGCTAGAGATTTTGCCTAACCAGATTGCTTGGCTTATGCCAATGCTTCTGACCGCACCTTTGACTAAGCTCTCAACTAAACCCGCTAGAATGACGCCAAAACCTAAAATTAGCACAGCTGACAAGACTTGGGGTAAATAATTTAAAATTTTCTCAATTAATAAAGTAATCGAGCTGATGTTTAAAACTGCCGCAGTGGTATGAAGCACCAGGAGCAGAGCTAACCAATAAATTAAATTCGCGATAGTGGCTTCAATTTTTTTGCCAACTTCAGGATTATCTAGGGCAGCTTGAACTGGGGTTTGACCTACCATTCCGGCTAAGTTAATAGCGCCCAGTAATTTATGAAGTAGTTGTCTGAGATACTTTGCCAACAAAATTCCAATAAAAAATACTGCCAATGCTCCAACTAATCTCGGCAAAAATAAACCAAAACTTAGTAAAAATTGTGAACTAATAGTTGACCACGAAGCAAAAAGTTGAGTCATCATATAAAACTCATTGTACCACCTTTCAGATGCCAGATATCTCATTCTAGATACCGGGAAATTGGGCGGGATAATTTTGGTGCGTAACTCTATAAGCCGGATTCTGTGGACCGCTCTGATCTATCTATGCCAAGTCATTATGACCTCGGTTAACCTTGCGGTAAACACATAGGCAGTAACACCAATTAGGTCAAATTCGCTTGTTGCAGCAGGGAGGATTGCCGTTGTGAACTTAGCAGTTGCCCGCCAATTCCTAACATCCAGAAGCAGATCGTTTCACCCGGCGCCACCCGGTTCGTCACTGTGGCTCTCACTGTTAAATTCTAATTGTCGAAACGATTAGAATCTCCCCTGACTTATCGCCAGGCACCCGTTACTGTGCAGTCCGGACTTTCCTCTGCAATCCATCTAGGGACTACAGCCAGAACGCAAGTTACGCACCAGCTGTAGTATATACCGCCAAATAAGTTAAATATTTAGTGCCGTAGATGTGTGCAGAGACTTTCTCTTGCCTGAGACGTTAAAGTGCGCTACATTTAGGAACGTATGATGACAAACTCACCCTCAGACCTTCAACTAGATGCTCCGGAGTCAGAAATGACTTTGCCAGAGCCAGTTCCACCCACATCTTTGCCAGGAGGCGATGAGCTGGCTGCTGAGTTAATGGGTGAAACAGCCTCGACACCAGTTAGTCAAATCAGTAAAGATGAAACAGATGCCGAAGTGGCGGCTTCAAATGAAGTGGCAGAAACTCTAGCATCGCTTCAAGGCTTGATTGAACGACAGGCAAACCAACTTAAGGAATTAAGTGAAGAGTTGGGTCATAAACGCGAAAGTCTGAAAAATATTTTTGACAATGATACCCAATTAGGAGAAGCGGAGGCTAAAGTTGAGGTTATGACTGATGAGGTTAAAGTTCGTAAAAGCCAGCTTCAAACAGATCCTCAAGTGACCAGTCTCAAAGTTCAAATTGGCGAACTGAATGATCAGAAAAAAGAGATGGAAGAAACTTTAAGTAACCATTTGGTCAATTATCACCAAATTACTAACTCAACCAGCTTCGATACCAGCGATGGTGATCAATGGGATTTCAATATTCACGCCAAGATTAAAGCTAGAAAAAATCGAGATTAACATATCACTCAATTAAGAGCGAAACCAAAAACCCCGCCTATAAAGCGGGGTTTTTAATTCAATAGCAGCTAAAAACTTAACTACCCAAACGTTGATTGATTTTAGCAATCGCTTGTGGGGAAACGTTCTTAGTTTTCTTGAGGGAACGAGCGCGGCGCTCGAGCCTACTCATTTCGGCTACTTTACTAGCGCGAATTCGAGAAGGTTTTTGGAAGTAACGCCGATCTTTCACGATCTGAACGATATCTGCCGCAGCGGTCAGTTTTTTAAACTTCCTGATCAAGTCATTAGTTGACTCGGTTTTTTTGGCTCTTAAGATAATTGGCATCTACTCTCACCTCCCTCCTTAATTTCGGTCACTCGATTCAAAGAAAAGAATAACTCGCGTCTGTCTACAAGATCAGACCAGGGGAAATTATATCAGAAACTCAAGCTTTTGCTTGGGCGCGAATTCTAGCCGCCAGCTCAGCTAATTGAGCGTCATCTGCTCTACCAGCATCGTGGGAGGATAAGTAGCCTGGGTATCGGTCAAAAAAAACGTCTGGTTTAGCAGCTTCTAAGCTATCGCTAGGTTGGAGATTTTTGGTACCATGCATAGGGCTCAATTTGGCATGTAGATGATCAACTCCATAACCTTCGAAAAACAGCCCACACCTGGCAACATCTGGAAAACTGGCGTCAAGTAGCAGCGCGACTTTTTTAGTGGCTAGAATGAGTTCTGTTAAAACTTGATCAGGAACTTCGAAGGCATAACTAGGGTAATGAGTCTTGGGGACGATCACACTAAAACCAGCTGTATTTGGAAAAATTGATAAAAAAGCTAGGTGATTTTCATCTTCCCAGATTTTATGACACGGCATTTTGCCAGCCACTATTTGACAAAAAATACAATTTGAATCTGAGGTGGAGTCTGTCATAAAGAGTTAACCATAAACGGCGATGGCCATTTCCACTACTTGTTTAAGAGACAACGGGCTAGGCTTTTGGCTTCTATCCTTAGCTGAGCCATTTAAAAGCATCCGGCCGCTGCCATGATAAAACCAGCTGCCAGTTTGATCTAGAGTTTTTATTTGGGCATAAAGCTCGCTCAGGTCGAATTTAGCATCTGGTCTAATTTTGATTCTAATTGAACCCAACTTTGGGTCTTTGCGAATCACCAGGACATAGCCGCGTTTTTGAGCTAGCTTGATAGTGTCATCATTGCTGGTATTTAGGGCTAGGCATTTGCCAAATCTAATCTCAAATTCCTCACCTTTTTCTGTCACAATCTGCTCGGCTTTAACTTGCTGAGTGGTGATCGCATAGGCATTTTCGAGACAAGCGAAACCAAAATAAAGCTGAGATTCATCATTGTGTGGATCTGTCATTTCATGACCTTTAATCAGTTCATGGATCATGAATAAGGTTCTATGTTCCTTAGCTTCTGGCCAAAAAATTTCTTCAAAATGGTCGATTTGAATGGCGTAATCAATCAGAATCTTTAGCGCCTCGTCGTCTTTAAGATCCGGATGCTGAGTACAGAGATAATCGAAAACTAAGCTGCTGGCGCAGATATGCTTAACGGCTTTTTCGGGTTGATGATGATCAAATTCGCCAAAGCCGGTATCAACATGGGTTACCTCATGAAGTTGGGCGCCATACTCCTCTGCTTCATTTAGGGTAATAGTATCCCCTGGGTTAACAAAAGCAATTCTAGAGTCAGCGTAGTCTTGGCTAGCAAATTTTTTGAGCAGCCAAACTGAGCAAATGGCATCTAAATCTGGCGCGTGATGGGTAACGATGAGTCGACGTTTAGGTTCTGACACAAATAAATTCCTTCAAATCTGATTATACCTGAAAAATTTAGCCACAAGGCTAATTTTAAAAAATTACTTAATTAGGGCTAGTCTAAGTTTTTCGATTAACTGCATAGTTTTTAAATTTTCCGCAGCTGAATTTATCACCGGCGTATTAGAGCTAATTGATTCAACAAAATGTTTGATTTCACCAACGAAGCCATTTAAGTAAAGCGCTTGAAGGCCACCACCACTAGTTGAGAGCATGGTCTCGAATGTTTTTTCTTGCGAATTCACAGTTTGCCAGCCTGGTAAACTAGAACTAATTTCATCTCGGCTTAGAGCTGAAACCTTATCAATGCCGGAAATTTTTATATAACCATTTGTACCAGTTAGGATCAGCTCTTGAGCTCCTCTTTCCCAGGCAGGAGTGCCGCCAAACTGAAGTGAACCAACGGCACCTGATTCAAATCTAAGTGAAAATGTTTGCATGATTGAACCATTCTGATTAATACTCGAGCCGGCAACCTCAGCCACTTCACCATAATAGAATCTGAGCAAATCCACATAGTGACTGGCGGCAAATAAAATATATTCCAAATCATCTTTGGCAAAATTGCGGCACGTAAAAAATTCAGAGATGGCCAGGGGCTCACCAAAATTTTTATCTGCCAATAACTTCTTAGCTTTGACATAAGCAGGAGCAAATCGCTTCATAAATCCAACCATAACTTGCTTATTTTTTTGAGCTGCTAAATTTGAAACTTCAGCCGCTTCTTCCAAGCTCATGCCGAGGGGTTTTTCAACAAAGACATGGACGCCGAAATTTAAGAGGTTTTTGACGATGGCAAATTGTTGATGATATTTAGCAGCTACGAAAACAGCTTCAGGTTTTTCTTTCGCTAACATTTCCGTGTAATCTGTATAGAAAGCTGGGATTTGGTATTCCAGAGCGGCTTTATGAGCGGTTTCTGAGTGTTGTGTAACTACAGCTGAAAGCTTAAACCCAAGATGTTTAAGACTGGGATATAGGCTAGTTTGGGCGTGACGACCGAAGCCGATGAAAGCTAGTTTTGGAATTGACATGTTTAACAACTGACTATTAGTAATAGTAGTATAACTTAGGAAATTTGAAAGTTTGAAAAGAGATTTGAGCCTATTTTGGCCTAAAATTTAAAATACCCACCGCGATAGCCATATTCCTAAATTAATAGAAATAGGTCAATCGCAGTGGGCTCCTCACCAGGATTTAGTTAGTACTATACCTATTGATATAGAAAATACCTATAGTAAAAAATGCCTATGTACTGCTGTATAGCATGCCTACAGGCGAACAGAAAAAAACTCTATAGGCCTAGATAATTGCAGTAGTTTATGCAATTAAGTAGCGGGTGTGTATGGGTTTGATAAGGAATTTTTTTATCGACTGTTGAATTGCCGAACTATTAGCTTGACAAGCCACCAAACCAGCTTGAACGGAACGGTAATGATCTGCCACATCAACGGGACTCTGTCAGCCTCACCTTTGACCCAAACTGAGATAACTAACCAGCGTCGTTCATGGGGCAACCAACTGGCCACAACATGAATTGGCCGGCCGTTAATTTCTCTAATATATTTAGTTTTATCATCCTCTAGGGCAATTTGTTGGCTAGGTTGGGAGACGGTTCGCCAGATTAAATCCAATGCCACACTTCGGTTTTGGAGTCTGTCCCAAGCATGGTTGGTAAAAACGAGTTGTTGATAAGTTCTGGGGGCTGGCATTCGAAATTATTTGAGAGCTTTAAGTCTTTCAATGGACGTTTCTAGTGAAATCAACTCAGTTTCGGGGCTATTTCTTAATTTCCATTCCACTTGGCCGTTGGTTTTAGCTGAGATAACTAGTCTGACTGGACAACCAATTAAATCAGCTGCGGCAAATTTAGCTCCAGGTGATAAATCTCGCTCATCCCACAAAACTTCGACTTCAGCAGCCAACAGTTTGTCATAGGCAGCTTTGGCTTCTGTTTCAACCCCATTTAAACTCACTAGCTGGACTTGAAATGGTGCTACGCTAGTTGGCCACAAAATGCCTTTTTCATCATGAAGTTTTTCAACTAAAACGCCCATGATCCTGGTCGTGCCCCAGCCATAACAACCCATAATGGGGAGGGCTTTTTTGCCGTCTCGACCGACATACTCAACTTCGAAATCTTTAGCGTATTTTTGGCCCAAATCAAAGACATTACCTACCTCAGAGGCTTTAGCTATTTTGAGTGGTGACTGACATTTTGGACAAGCGTCACCAGCTTTAAGCTTTGAAATCTCTGAATTGACACAAAAATCGCATTTTTCACAATAAAAAATATCATCTTCGCCAGCATCAGTTAGCACCATAAATTCATAAGAGATTTTTTGAGTAAAAGCGCCTCCAGATGCCTCTGTCACTTTAGCTACCAGACCGATTTTTTGATAGGCTCTTAAATAAGCTTCTTTGACTTCTTGATAAAATCTGTCGAAATCAGTCTGAGTTTCATGGAAACTATACATGTCTTTCATTTCAAACTCACGACCTCGCAAAATACCAGACTTAGCTCTGAGTTCATCTCTAAATTTCCAATGAATTTGGTAGAGAGCCAGGGGTAAATCGCGATAACTTTTAATGATCTCTTTAGCTAAAGGCGTGACAATTTCCTCATGACTTTGGCCCAGGGCATAATCTTTTTCAGTTCGACTCTTGAGCTTGAATAAAACATCAATACTATCCCAGCCACCAGTCACCTTCCAGTTCTGACTGGGATGTAGCGACGGCATGAGGATTTCTTGGCCACCAACAGCATTCATTTCTGTTCTGATGACACTTCGAATTTTATTGAGAGTTCTCAGTCCTAGCGGAGTATATGTGTAAACACCTGCCATAAGCTGTCGAACAAAACCAGCTTGGACTAAAAGCTTATGATTGATAGTGTCAGCTTGGGCTGGTGGTTGATTGGTGGGTTTGAATGGTAGTTGAGACAATTTCATAGTTTTTAGGGTAGTAGTTTTAGGCTTTCGATAATTTGATTAAATTCTTGAACGATTTTAGCATTATCTTTATCTAACGCTAAACTAATTCGGCCAATTTTAGTTAAACTAGTGAAAAATTTTGATTTAGGATCAAATTCACAAACAGTGTAGATTAATGGCTGACTGTCTTTAGCAGCTGCAATTCTCCATCTCGTCCCAGCTTTTGTTAACTCAGTGGGTTGCTCATAAATTTCATACATTCCGTCTTTAAGATCGTCTCCAGGATATAAACAACCACCGCCACCCATTTCACCTTGATCGATTGAGATTTTAGCGGTGTTTTTAGTTAGACTAAAACTTAGACTGCCATCATCGCCAGAACTTGATTGAGATTTAGAAATTAATTGCCAGTCAGCTGGATAAGATAGAGAAAAGGGCTGATGATAGCTATTAACTCTGGAGGATGAATAATCAGAAATTCCAAAATTTGATTCGATTAATTTTTGACTTGAACTTTCAGAATCAGAACTTGCCCCAGATTCAACAGAGTCAAGATTTGAATCCAAAAAATCTGGAGGAACTGGTTCTGGATTTATGCCTGGATCAATTTTTTGAACAAATCTTTGGCCAGACTTAGAAACGCAGGTGGCAGGATAAGATTCTTGGATTAAACTTCCTGAGGATGCTAAACATTCTTCATAGTTGGAAATTGAGCTAGATTTTCGAAGCTGATCATTTTGGAATATTAGGTAGCCAATTATGCCTATTAATCCAAGTAAAATTAAATTAATTGGACTTATGATCCAACCTGATTGTTTGGAATCAGTCGAAATTTGAGTAATTTTTTGGTCTGTGCTTTGGTTTGATATGTCCATGTTTGTAGCTATCTCAGCCATGGTTTTAAAGTTTTGGTTAATATATCAGTTAAATCTATGACAGAAGTTCTAGCTGGTAAAATCTTGTGTTCGATTGAATTAGAAATAACGATACTGTCAATTTGAGAATTTTTGAGTTGCTCAAAAGCTTGACCAACAAATAATCCATGGGTAGCTAACCAATGGACAGATTTGGCGCCATTTGATTTCAATGTTTTAGCAATTTCACCGGCTGTGCCCCCAGTGGCTATTACATCATCAAAAACAATTGCATCTAGACCCTGGACGCTGCCATGAAGATCCATAATTTTAACTTCACCACTCTGACGATTTCGGTTTTTATCACAGTTAGCGAGGGTTGTTCCTAATAGATCGGCTAATTCTCTAGCTCGTTTTAAGCCACCAAAGTCAGGGCTGACAACCACAGCTTGAGTGAGTTCAAAATTTGTTTGACAATATCTGGCAAATTCAGGGAGAAAATTAAGCTGTTCTGTTGGTAAGCTAAAAAATCCGACTTCGCTGGCATTGTGAAGATCTAAGAGGAAAATTCGTTCGAATCTACCTGTAGATAACATGGCGGCGACAACTTTACTAGCAATTGGTTCGCCAGGTTGAAAAACTTTGTCTTGGAGCGAGTAACCTAGCCAAGGCATTAACAAGTAAATTGATCTGGCACCCAGGCGTTCAGCTGCATCAGCTAAGAGGAGAGTTTCAACTAGTCTTTGATCAACTGGCTGGACCAATGATTGAAGAATGACTACAGATTCTCCAGCCAGATTTTCCTTGATTTGAACCCTTTGCTCACCATTGGGAAATAGGCCGAAACTAGCTGGAGCCAATTTTGCACCTAAAGCTCTAGCTAAGCTAGCGCCCAATTTTGGAAGCGATGAGCCAGCAATCAAAAACATATTTATTTATGAGCTTGTTAGAACTTAAAGAGTTGGTCGGCATATTTGCCCACCAATGGCACTTGCTTCTCTTCACCATTTAAAGCATTAATTATGCCCATAATCCAGATGAAAAGAACGAGTAATGAACCAATTGGGAGAATTAAAAACCAGCCCAAAAAAGGAATTATTGATCCAATGACTGAAACGGCAATGCTACTCAAGAGGACAATTAGACCTTGTTTGACATGGAATTTCACATAAGGACTATCTTTAGCCTCAGTGAGTAAAGGAATGAAAAAAATCACGTAGGCTAAAATTGCCATACCTCGATATTTTTCAGCATCTGCAGACTTAACTTTGGTTGTTTCTTCAGTCATGTTACCTTTCATGAAAACCTGAACTTAATAGCTCTATTGTAGCTACTGAGTAAAAAAATGCCAGTTAGAGTTTTTTTTGGCTATTTCCGACCAAAATAGTTCTTTAAAAGTTAATTTTTAAACAATTGTTTAATTTTGGCCAGCACAAATTCTGACGAACCTATTGCCATGGCCATGGCAATTCCAGCTCCCAATAAGTCTTTAGGTCCTTCTGGATTAGTTCCAACAGTGACCTCATTAGCGACGTTAAGGGCGATGATAGTCGCGAGAATTCCTATCAGACCATTCTTGATGCTCGATTTAGCTGTCTCAGTCGAGCTAATTGATTCAAGAATTCTTCTGGATAAAACCGCCAAAGCACTCAAAATAGCAGTAAATGCCATATTACCAATGTTCCTAGCCAATGGCCCGAAAAATTCAACCAAAATCTTTCTTCTTTCGGGGTTAGTGGCGCCATCAACAACTCCCCCATTTGTATGTGACCAGAGGTCAATAGCGCAAATCGCCACAGTGGCAATTACGAGCATAACGCCAAATGAATCTAAAACAATCCGGGACTTTTCAGGATTGCTGGCGCGGATTTTTTCCATGCGCCAGATTATATCAAATTCTTTTTATCTAAAAAAAGTTAGTCGTAATTAGTGGAATAAAGAATAACGCAAATAAAGTGCTAATGAGCACGGCTAAGGACATTTTTTCTGGCTGAGATTTAAACTCAGTGGCATAAGCGACAGTATTTGCCGCCAAAGGCACGATAGCTATCAAGATCATAACTTTTTGAACATCTGGGGCGTAGAGATTTAGCCAAACTTTATCTAGGCCAATTATGCCAAGTATCAAGCTAGGCCAAACTAGAAACTTAGCTATAAAGGCTAGGCTGATAAATTTAAAATCAAATTTAAACTCTTTGATGCTGGACATACCTAGACCAATCAGCATCATGCCTAAAATTGTGAAAGCCCCTCTGAAGTTGATAATACTGTCAGCGTAAATTTGATTGAACTGAATTTGAGCTAGGTTGGCAATTAGGCCCAAGCCAAAGGCATATAAAGCTGGGAGTCTAATAACCTTACTGAGGCTTTCTTTTAAAGTATGAGTGCCCCTAGCCACAATTAGAAAGCCGATGGTATTTTCAAAAAGAACTACGCCTAGAATCGCTAAAACTAGCAGGTCAACTTGATTTGAATTAAATAACGCAATCGCAACTGGCAAGCCAAAATAGCCAGTATTCCCCATCCCAGCAGAGAAAGCCAAGATGTTCCTATTGTTGTCTGACCAGAAAAGTTTAGAAATGAAATAAAAACCCAGACAAATAAAACTAGCCAGGATAAAAAACAGCATCGGCAGGGAAAGATTGGCGAAATTAATTTCAGTGGTGGCAACGCTGTTAAAAGTAATCACTGGTCCGATAACAAAAAGTAGCAGCGGCGCGATTGATTCCTTTTTAACGCTTAGGAATTTGCCGGCTAAGTATCCCAAAGCCATGTAAACATAGAGTGGAATTAATTTTAAAACTAAGGTGAGAAATATGGCCATGTGGATTAGTAAGGTGACGCTCTTAAATTAAGATTAAATTTTAGATCTGATATCTGGAATCAGACATCAGATGTCTGAAATGTGAGTCAGGTGGGAATCGAACCCACGACATCCTCCTTAAGAGGGAGGCGCTCTAACCAGCTGAGCTACTGACCCGTGTTTGGTTGTAAATTCCGGTTATATGGTGCCCCAGAAGGGAATCGAACCCCTATCCACGGTTCCGAAGACCGGTACTTTATCCTTTAAGCTACTGGGGCAGCCCAAACAGGATAACCACAGATTATACACTTTTTCTAAAGATCTAGCATGATATACTTGATGAATATTTTGAATCTGCAAACTTGTCCTATAATCACCCTATATGAGACTTTCCTACTACCCCATTATAAGTAAGATGCTCTCTGCCATGAACTTAGGCGAAGTGTTTGATTTTGCTAATCAACATGAAGAATTATTTATTAAGCCTTACGTGACTATTGCTAGACAGCCTGGAACGGGTGGCAGAATAATTGCTGAATTAGTCGCAAAAAAATTGGGCTATGATTTTTTAAACAAAGAAATTGTGGAAGATATTGCTGAGTCGACCAAGAAAAGATCTGCCATTATTAAATCCATTGATGAAAATGGCCGCTCAGTCATTAATGACGTCATCCATTCATTGTTTAATGAAGAATATATCGATGATTACACATACATCAAAGAATTGGCCAAAGTCATGTTGGCGTATATGCATAAAGGCAGAGTGGTTATTTTGGGCAGAGCCGGCAATTTTATTAGTCCAGCTTGCAAAGGCTTGCATGTTGATATTGTGGCCCCGATGAAATCAAAAGTTGCCAACACGGTTGAGTTCGAAGGTCTAGATTCAGCAACTTCAAAGGC
>Ga0265292_1002544_pt1 | contig 12482 bp, 5 predicted proteins | sample Munlanlewell296A_FD_189080 | JGI IMG/M metagenome (GOLD analysis project Ga0265292, IMG submission 189080) | Leachate microbial communities from a municipal landfill in Southern Ontario, Canada - Leachate well 296A | ecosystem: Engineered > Solid waste > Landfill > Unclassified | place: Canada...
TCGACACATGAAAACATCAAACATCATATTGATAATATTTATTAGTCTTATTAGTACCGGCGTTTTTGCCCAGGATATAAACAGAACAAAAATTGATGAAAAATCGCAGATGGAAGTGCTGATAGGGTTATGTAATCGCGATGGATTAAAATCCAATCTTTTTAAAACATATTACGAATCGGAATATACTGCATATACCCCTGATGTGTCAACAGTAAATAATTTAAAGACCATACTTTTAAACAAAAATATCAAGGTTACAATTGTAATGGGTTCTTGGTGCGGCGATAGCCAGGAGCGAGTTCCCCGCTTTTATAAAATAATTGATGCACTCGGATTTTCTGAAACGAATGTTTTAATTTATTGTGTTGACAGGACAAAAAAAACCGACCTGCCTACCGGACAGGCAGGCAAAGGCGAAACTGATAATTTGGGAATTCAGTTTGTTCCCACATTCATTTTCTATAAGGATGGCAAAGAGATTGGCCGAATCACGGAATCGCCAAAAGAGACATTGGAAAAAGACATGCTTATTCTCCCACTTTAACTCTTATGCCTTCTGAATGAGCGCTGAATTCAGGCGCATACATACATTGTATTGTGGATATCCCATTTGAAAAATCCCCTTTATGAGTAATCACTAACGGATATTCAAAAACATAAGTACCCTTGCGTAAATAAGAGAAGAAGAAATTTGTAGATGCATCGCGGGTGCTTTCATAATAACCCAAACCATCCTGGTATTTGTATTGAGAAAAAACATTGATGGGTTCAAAACCTGATGCCCGCATATCTTTCATGTGAACATATTCCATGTCGCGATCAACACGCAGTTCAATTCTTACTTTAATTTTATCGCCCACTGCGAGCTTGGTCGTTTCAGTAATTGGTTCAATGACAGGGCCTGTATCAGAGGTTTTTTGCAGGAACAATTTCTTTTCAAGTTTCAATGGCGTTTCTGCCGGTGTGATCTTGTCAAGCTGTTCAAAATACTGCCAATACAAGGCTCCCCATGAAACACCTTCATCTGTTTTCGTAACGGTTACCTTACCCATTTCCGGAGTTATTTCTTTTCCGCTCCATGAAGTTTTGAAATATCCGGTACCGGCTTCTACTTTCACATTGTCCATCTTTTTTGGGTCAATAACCTGGTCGCCAACTTTGATCTGCACTAGCTGATCAGAAACAAGCCAATTGGCTCCTCTGAGCAGTAATGCATAACACGCTTCTGCTGTCGCTTTGGTTGTTTTCCAGTCTTGTGTCTGTTTTTGTTTTAGCAGCCATACTTTAAGATTATCTACTGCTACGGAATCATTTGCCACTTCATCAAATGCTTCGATCAGCAAAGACTGTGTTTCAATGGGCGCCTGGTACCAGTAATAACCGCCCGACATATCTTTCCAGTACATTCCCATTTCATCGTTAGTAAGAGAATTTTCTTTTAACGATTTGATAATATCCATCGGTATGGTTTTATCGCCTGTCCTGTTCAGTGCAAGCGCTATCATACCTTGCAGGTATCGGCTGTTATCAAGCCAGTATTTTTTTGCCTGTCCCACATAATAATTGTATGCATCCTTGTTCTTATTCTCAATGTTAATATCCTTCAGAAAATAACTGCGGGCATATAAATACTGTATTTCGAGGCCGCTGATATGATTTTTTTCAAGTTCCTGCTTTGAATAATATTTCTTCAGCCATTCATAATCTTCATTGATCCTGTCGTCAAGATATCTTACGCCGTCTTTTACCATGTCCCAGCATTTCGTATCTTCACGTATATTTTTAACGCCCAGATTATCAAGATGTCCGAAACCGGTAACAATATACTGCGTAATATATCTGTCGTCTTCCATTCCTCCAAACCACGGCCATCCTCCGTTGGGAAACTGCATTTTTTCAAGTTTTTTTAAGGCTTTATCAAGTTCATAACTCATTTTGTTCAAATCAAAAAGTAATGCCACTCTCTGCTTCCTTTCTGTTTCGTTCTTTGCATCAAGAACCCAGGGGGTTTCTTCAAGCATAAGCGATTTCAGATCTTCATTTTTTTCAAGATTTGATAACAATGCGTCAGGTGTCAGATTTTTCCAGCTGTCAAACACCGCTTTTATCTTCGGATGTGAATTGGCAATATGAGCGGCTATACTGTTTGCATAAAAACGGCTGAAAATCTGTTCGGCACAATCATAAGGATACTCCATCATATAAGGTAATGCTTGTATTGCATACCATGCAGGATTCGATGTGAATTCAAGTGTCAGCTTGTGGTTTCTTAATGTTGTGGATGATTTAGAATTTACCAGCTTGGCAAATGTAAATTCCTTCGTCTGCTTGCTACGGATTGGCAAAGGCATCGTTTCAGTAACCAGCATCCTGTTATTAAGAACAGGAACGACCATCTCTTCACCATCGCTGAAGCTACCTGATTTTGCAACTACTTTATACTTAATAGCGCCAATCCCTTCAGGTATTTCAATATCCCAGATCAATGCCGCACTTTGGCCTTTCGATGCCGTAAATGTTTTTATGCAATTTGTATTTTTACACAGGTCATCAATATCTTTTTCGGTTGTGGCATCAAAAAGAAATAGTTGTGCCTGTCCTGTCATTTCTTTTTCCGTGAGATTGGAAACTTTTGCCGTAAATGAAATCTTATCGTTCTCTCTGAAAAATCTTGGTGGGTTAGGCACTATCATCAGGTCTTTCTGGGTTACAAGTAGTTTTTCAATCTGTCCGAATTTTAAATCCTTCGTATGTGCAAGCCCCATCATTTTCCATCTTGTAAGAGCTTCCGGAATGGTGAAAGAAATAATAACATCGCCGTTTTCGTTGGTTTGTAATTGCGGATAGAAAAATGCAGTTTCGTTGAAATTAGAACGCGCCTGAACGCCAGCCAGATCTACATTCCCTGATTCTTCTGTTTCCCCGCTTAAATTACCGTTTCCTTGAGCCGGCACATTTTCATCGTTTTTAGCCGTAGCGCCTGTTGTAGTAACAACAGTAGATTCTTTATCTTCTTCTGCTAACTCCAACTTCGTTATATCTCCGGGAGATTGCTTTGCCATCATTACAGGCTGTTCTGATCTTTCACCACTTTTATACCTGTTATTGTTATAGCCTCTACCATAATTAAAACCAAACCAGTTAAGCTCATCATATTTCCTGTAAACTGGATATGGATAAATGTCTTTATAAAACGAATAAGAATTTGAAGAATTAGTATAAAAACAATAATAACTATCCCAATATAAAGAAGAATAGAAGGAGTTGTAAATATTAAAATACCAGTAGTTGGGCTTAAATGCGTCAAGTGATGCATCATACATGGCAGCAAGCATTTCTGCCGCAACTTTATCACCATTTTTCCCTTTTATTTTAATCTTCCATTCTTCCTTCTGCCCGGGCTGAAGCTTATCTCTGAATGTTTCAAATTCAAGATCGAGTTTTTTGTTTGTGAACGGAACCGTTACTATTCCCTTGTCAGTGAAATACCTGTTATGTTTTACTGTGAAAAGATGAATAGCTATACCACCACGATATTCCTCTTTAATTGGTATATAGATCAGTTTTTGCTCATTGTTTAATTTCAACCATTCCTTGCTTAAAATCTTTCCGTCAAATTCCACTTCATAAAGGAATGTAGTATTTTCATCTTTTGTACCTATGATAAATGAAGCGCTGTCGCCGGGTTCGCATTCATCTTTTATCATTGTAAAATAATTGATGGCATTATCGGGAGTTTGTTTTTCCTTTTTGCCATAAACTGTGAAATAGGAATAATAGTCAACATCTTCGCCGAATTTGTCTTTGGTTTTTGCTTCCAGCACATAGTATCCGGGCTTCCAGTCGCCAAGGTCTTTTATTTTAATCAGCGAATCTTTTGGAGTTTCAAAAGTTGTTTCAAATACATTAACACCTTTTTCCCATTTATACATATTGTTTTCATCATCATATAAATCATAAGGGAAAGCCTTGTAATACTCTTCTTTTGTCATCACATATTTATCCGGTTTGTTCCATTGCCTGTCGCGGAAAATCTTTTCCGGTTGTGTCAGTTTGTAAATTTTAACTGTGCCGGCAGCAGGTTCTTTTTCGCCATTAAGATTTGTTGTAGAAAGTTTGTATTCTCCTTTGTCGGATTTTTCAAGCTGCGTGGGAACATTTACAGAAATGTTCAACGACTTATATCCTACCATTACGTATTTCTGTGCGGAATGTGTTTCTCCGTTGATGTCAGTTACATCTGCATAAACAGTGTAAGTGAATGTCGGTGTATATTTCTTCGACACACTAAGATCGGGAATGGCTTTGAAGGTAACTGTAAATTCGCCTTTGTCATCTGTTGTTGTTATACCATTGGTGATTTCCATTTGTGGTGAATTTGGATAATAACCTCTCCACCAATACCACCAATATGGGAATGTAGCAGTTCTCACAACGCGGTATTTTACATCTGCATTGTCAATCACGTTTCCGGCATAAGCAATTGCTCTTCCTTTTACAGTAACGGTTTCATTTAATTTGTAACTGCCTTTTATTGGGTCAATTTTTACTTCGAATTTTGGTCGCTTATATTCTTCTACCGAAAAATATTGAGAACCACTGCCATTGGTAATGTATACCTGTCCTGTGATTGCAGCAGGCGCCGTAAATGTTCCGGTAAAAGTTCCATAATCATTTGAGGTTAATTCCAATTCAGATACTTTCTGATAATTCACATCATAGAAGGTTACTGTGGTTTTTTTGTTGGGTACAATATCATATTTCTTCCCGGTTTTATCGCTTTTCAGCAATATACCCTTAAAATAAATAGTCTGACCTGGGCGATATATTGCCCTGTCGGTAAAGAAAAAAGTTTTAAAAATATTGAAATAATCGGAATCATAATTTTTATACTGATAAAAAGTATTCTTTGTCACGAATCTGTCATTTCCATAACTGAAATCAATCCAGAAATAGCGGTAATCAGTGGCTGCCGGAATCCCGAAATATCCATTCTCGTCAGATGTAAATTTTACCCATTTAATTTTTTCGTATTCGCGGGTAATGTAATTATACGAACTTGTATAAGCTTGAGCGGATGCATTCTTCAGAGGCAGGCCGGTTTCTCTGTCAACCATATAAAAATCAATGGCGCCTTTATCCTTTGCTCTGTTTACAAAACTGATGTTTGTAATCCAGAAATCGGCGTAAGCAATAATTTGATCCTTCACCGAAAACATTTTATTGTTAGATGCAAGAATTACATAAAACCCAAGCGGTAGCTCAGGCATCTTAACCTCAACCGAATGCTTCTGATAATCACCGTCATCAGGAAGAATCACACTCCATTCCTTTAAAACAGGCTGTTTCAGATACTTTTTGATAATATCTTCACCATATACTTTTTTTGTCAGATTCTCATTCTCGTCATAAGTTATATTTAAAATACGGAAAGTAATATCACTGACATTCTTATATGCCATTAATGCCCTGAATGCTTTATCAGGAGCATTGCCTTCTTCGAAGGTCATATCGATCGATTTTTGAAGAAGCTGATATCTCAGATTTTTGCAATTGACAGCACCGTATGATGCAGGATAGGTTTTAATGGCAACATCGCATTTTTCAATAGCTTTTTTAATCAGCCATTTATAGTCATCCGATTTTGAAGGATCGTAAGAATTTCCTTTGTTATTATATTCAGTTGCTATGGCATAAGCAACATCTGTAGATGAAGGGAATTTTGAAAACTTAGATTCAAGGTTAATCAACGCCTGTAAATACAAACTGTCTTTAAGATCAAGTGTTGCATTCGCTTTCACAAATTTCAACCTCTTTAAATCCACGTCAATAAGCGCTGCCGGATCAGGGTCGTTTGCATGAAAAGCAAGCAGGTCCTGAAGAATTTTGGCGGCATAATATTTTAGTGAAAGAGAATCTTTTGATGTTATATCCATCTTTGAAAATTCGCTGAAAGGCTTGAAATAATCTTCGCTGTTAATTTCAAATTTATATATGGGTTTTGTCAGTTCTGATTCATCATTCATAAAGAAATCCACTGCCCTGTGAGCAAGAAAATCATAAAGAGTAACCCTTAAATTCTTAGATATAGAATCTTTAATGATGATGTTATCATAAAGATTAAGTTTGGTTTTTTTGAGGTTGTCTATATCCTGCAGCGAACTGACATAATTATAAATAACTTCTTTTACTAATTTTTTGAGGTCCCATGTTTTGATGTCATCTTCTTTGAAATTCACTGTTTCAGTGCGGTTCATCCATTTGTACCTGTTCATGGAATAATACCTCCAATACATTTCTGCAAGCACAGAATGCAGTATTGGTTTAATAGGAAAAGCAACTGTACTTATTTCGGTTTTCAGGTCTTTAATGCTGTTTTCATAAGAATCTTCCTTGTAAGTATTTTCAAGTTTCATCTTATACAGTATTGCTTTTACAAACTGAGGAGCATTATTTTCTTCCTTAGCTTGTTTATAAATTAGCAATACTTCGTCAAGCGCCGATTTACTCAAGCCTTTTGCTATCAGTGAATCTACTTTTTCCCATGCCTTGTCATAATTAATTTTAAATTCAATACCAACTGTTTTGACGTCTTTCTTTTCTTTGGTCCCGCACATGCGGGATTGTTTTGAAATGTAATTCCCGGCAAACACAAGGATAGTGAATGCACTGATTAATAAAACAAGTTTTGTTTTCATAAGTGTAGATGCTGGATTTAAGTTTGAAGTGCAACAAATTTAGAAAAAATTTCATTATGAATAAAAAAAGGGGCATTTCGCCCCCTTTCCATATAAAATCAATAAAGATTATTTACAGATAGTAATGTCCCTGGTGGTAAGGCCATCCTTGGTTTCAATCTGCAGATAATATATACCATCTGCAAGATTGGAAGTATTAACAGTAAAATTGACGCTGTTCACTTCGTTGCTCAAAATAAGCTGTCCATAAACATTGAGAAGTTTTATCCAGCCAATCTTTGCGGAAGAATATATATTCAAAACATCTTTAGCAGGGTTTGGGTAAACATTGATAATGGTATTGACTGTGTTTTCAGTAATTCCTGTAACATCGGTGATGTTAATATCATCAAGGAATAAGATATACTTATCTGCAGCACTATTGCAATGGAATCCGATATAATAAACTCCTGTTGAAGAAACCGTGAAATCGGCTCCGCCATGAGTATAAGTAACATTGGTTAGATTCGGGTGATCTGCCAGCATTGTTGTTAAAGAAGCTGAAGAAGAAGAATTACCAATATGTACCATAAAACTTTCAGGATAAGTAGCAGACTGAACTTTATACCAGTAACTAACATGATATGTTTTGCTTGCCTGCAGGCTGATACATTTGGTAATTAACCAGTCGTCGGCAGCAGATGCTGAGTTATAGGAATACTGAGCGCAATAAGGCCCTGTATTTCCTCCTGTAGAAACTATGTTCCATTTGTAGCCGTCATTGTTGACATCTTCAATTACCCATCCGAGAAAATTTTCAGTTGTTTCAAATCCCATAGAATAAGTTGGAGCCGAAGGGGCAATATTTTCAACAGTAAAAGTAAGAGTGTCGTTTGCTGCAATAGCATCACTTGTCAATGCTGTGTATGCTTTAATTGTATAAACGCCAGCGGTTGAAAGGTTGGCTTGAGTAGAGAATGTGTAATTAAGATATCCGCCTGCAGGAATTGACGTGGTAATAGTTTCGATAACAGAAGTTCCGCCATTTATTTTATAAGATACCGGAACGTTGTTAATGGCAGAAGCACCAAAGTTCTCAACAACAACTGTGATATCTTCATTCCCTAAACCGCAAGCATCGATTGGAGAAGTTTTTTCGGAAACTCCTGCATCCAGTGCAGGCAATGTAGCATTGTAAGGAATTGCAAAGCCGGTTATTTCTGCGCCGCCTGCAAAGTTGCCAATCAGTGTTGTTGCACCGGTTGCAGTATTTACTGTTACCAGTTTACCGGTTGATAAATCAGCATCATAAGCAGCCATGCATAAAGTATTTGTTGCCCGGTCGAATTCCATATCCTGTGCATAGCTGGCATTGAAACCAATATCGCCGATAGGAGTAACAGCGCCTGTATTTTTATTTACTGAATACAAAGTGTCTGATACAATACCGACAGCATATAAATTACCAAGAGTATCACAGGCAAGATTTATAAGAAGATCACTTGTTGACTGTCCGATAAGTATTGCTGCACCGGAAGCAGTGCTTATTGAATATAAGGAGGAAGCTGAACCATCCCATGATACACTATAAAGTTTGCTGGTTGTATAATCGTACGAAATACCTGAAATGGCTGCGCCAACAGGACCTATTACAGTTCGGACCCCTGTTACGGTATCGAGCGTTACAAGAGTATTGTCGTTGTAAACAACACCATACCACTTGTTAACGCCGCCCCATGTACCGGCGCCTACAAAGTTCTGAGCAGACTGATCAGCAAGCGAAACAATTGTGTTGGGCGCTTGCAGATAGGTATAAGCTGGTCCTGCCGGAAGTGTAGATGATGGATCGTAAGCTACGTAACAATAAACTTTGGTAAGATTTTGCACAGAAATAGCTTGTGTAATGGTATCATTTGAAAAATCCATGTCATTTGCAAGCTGCGTGTACACTTCGATAGTATAATTACCAACTGCTGCAGTCCACGGATCGAAAGTGATCTGTTGTGTGGCACCGGGCGCAAGACTGGTAACAGATTTTGTGGAAGTGTATGTATCGATATTCATGGTCACATCAAATGTGATTGGAAGAGAACCCGCATTTTCAACGGTCGCAAGAGGGTTTACATTGCCGGAGCCAATAATTGGATTCATGTCAATGCTTAACGATGCAGCATCGAAATCGTTATATATTGTAGTCAACAATGTGTCATTGGTATTCACAGTATCACAACTATAAGAAGTATATATTTCTACATTGAACACATGTCCTGGTGCAGAAAAATCATAAGGTTGAAGGAAAGTGAAAATAATAAATGAACCTCCTGCAATGGTGTCAGTAATGGTATCATTATAAGGAGTGCCACTATCAATAATATAAGTTATGGGGATATTAAAATGATCGATCGAGTCGTTATTGGCAACTTTCACTTTTATTGAATCTGAAGTTGTGAGACTATCAGAATTCAATGGTGCAATCAATTGTATAGGCGATATGTCGCAATGAGCAATAGGAGCACCTGCCAGCCAAACAATAGCATTATGATATAAAATCAAACCATCGCCGGTAAATCCCAAAATCGGGCTTCCGTTGTTGGGGTTAACAGGCATCATGTTTATGCTTACAACATTTGGTTTAACTGCAATTGCAATATTCCCGTCTGCCCAGTCAGCAATTTCTGTTGCGCCTGTAGCTAATGTGGGATCCTGGTCATCAAAATCGTTCGAAAGAGTGGATACACCTGTCATGACAGGATGTAAGGGATCTAAAACAGTTCCTAATGAAGTAGCAGCCCATGTGTCAGTTGTTGTTATTCCGAAAGCGGAATAATTTCCAGTGACGTAACCTCCCGCTACCCCCCAGTTGTCATAACTTTTTAAAAAAAGATTTTCAACAACTTTTCCACCGGCATCGAGATAATCTTTAAGAACATCTCCAACCACTGTTCTGTCGCCACCGGAGCTTTCCCATGTGTAATCATTGTACGCAAATACTACATCGTAAGGCAGCAGATCGGCTACTGTCAGAGTTTCAAAAAAAATAGTGTCAAGAACAGTAATTTGCAAATCAGGATATGTTGTCAGACCGGTAACCATTGGTGCAGTGAAAGCATAATCAGGGGTAAGGATCAAAACTTTAATTATCCCTTTGGTTGATTTTAGTCCTTTTGAAATATCAACTACAGTGTTTTGATAATTTAATTTTGCAACAGATGATGCATTTTGCGAATTTTTACAATGCAAATTATACAGAGTAATACTTTTCTGTGTGGCTAAGCCATTTGGCATAATTTGGCCTTTTTGCGCTATTCCGCTTAAACTTATCAGCAGCGTTAAACCTAAAAGTAAATTGATTTTTTTCATGATTTGATGTTTAATTAATAATTGATTTATTGTTTTGAATTCAAGTTTAAAGTCCGACAAATTTAGAAAAATTTTCATTTGTAGTTGTTTTTTTTGTCTATTATTAAGCAATTCCTGAACCTTAATAATACCGCTATGTCCGGGAGCATCCCTGCCTGACTGCGTCACGCAGGCAGGAAAAGAAGTTTTAATAAAAGCTATCAAAACTCTTTCATCGTAACTGATTTGTTTATATTTTTGCATACACACAATTATAAAAATGGACAATAAAGAAAAAGACAACCTTGCCAACATGGTGCTGGCGCCATGGATACAAAAAGCGACCGCTTTGCGCGGGGAAAAACGCTTTGTTGGAGGGAACCAGTTCAGACACTCGATGAGCACCCTGGCAGTGCTGATTGATTACCACTATACTTATGATCCGGTTTTGCTGAAAGCGGCGATCGTTCATGACCTGAAAGAAGATGTACCTGAAACCGATATCCGTAATCTGCAGGGAATTGATAAGGATTCGCCGAAAGTTATCGAACTTATGCTTCAGGTTACCCGAAATAAAGATGAAGATAAAAGCGATTTTTTGAAACGTATAAAAGAACATGGGAGTACCGAAGCCAAAATTATTAAGGTTGCCGACAGAATAAGCAATATGACCGATTTGCATAAAGGCATTTTTGATAAATCGTTTATAAAAAATTATATATATGAAACGGAACATCATATACTTCCCATGGCAATTGAGGTAAATGAAGGTATGGCTTTTGAAATCGGTTGCCTTATTAAAAACAGAAAAGAGCTGATTAATGATACCGATGTATTTTATAAAAGGTCGTCGTCTTGTATTTTCTGTAAGATAGCGGATAAGGAAGCGCCGGCAACAATTCTTTATGAGAATAAGAAAATAATTTCGTTCCTCGATATTATGCCGGTAAATAAAGGGCATATATTGATAAGCCCTGTTAATCATTTTGAATCTTTCACGGAAATATCAGATGAAGTTATTTCCGAAATGTTCTCATTAGCAAAACGGCTGGATATCGCTTTACGAAAATCGGAATACGCATACGAAGCTGTAAATTTATTTATAGCAGACGGAACAGATGCAGGACAGGAAGTGCCGCATGTACATCTGCACATCATACCTAGGGTAAAAGATGACGGTTTTGGATTAAAATTTCCTGCAAATTATTCAGACAAACCTGGTAAGGAAGAATTATTCAATATTGGGAAGCATTTGAAAATGATTTTTGAAAAAAGTTTTTAGTGTATTGTAAACACAAAAATAAAATGTTATACATGAAACGGGATACCTTGCCTACCGGCAGGCAGGAAACCGTACATTTTTTTAAGTCCCAAACTTGTGGTGAGCAAAGCCGAACCATTCCAAATTTCAAGCCCCAAATTCAAAGGGGACTTGTAGCGTAGGTCTTGGTTCTTGAAACTTGGGGCTTTTAAGGAATGTACAAATTTACTCCGTTCGCAGTATAGTTTACACAGATAATTTTATAAATATACTGAATCTTGGCAGCTTTGCCTGTCTGCCGACAAGGCAGGCAAAAGCAAACCTGCCTGCCGTTACGGCAGTACAGGCAGGGAAAGCGAGGAATCTTTATATTTATCCCAGCACAACTTGTCCCGATTTTTCGGGATCAAAATAATATTTAGCCGTAATAATAAATTATTGTAATTTTGCAAAAAAAATATAATATGAATACTATTGTAGTAAGAACAAAAACTATTTCGGAATTTAATTTATTAAAAGAATTACTGAAAAAAATGAGAATAACCTCAAAAGTGCTTACCGAAGAGGAAAAGGAAGATATTGGTTTATTAAAACTTATGCAGGAAGCGGATCGTACTGAGAAAGTACCAAAAGATACGGTAATAGCAAAACTCAGAAAAAAATGAAGATTGAATTTCTCAACAGATTTTATAAAGATATTGATAAACTGACAGTACAAAGGGTTAAAGATGATATTGCCGACGTTATTGAAAACGTTGAAAAAGCAAAAACAATCAGAGATATAAAAAACATCAAAAAATTGAAAAATTTAAAAATTGCATACAGGATAAAAATAGGTGATTATCGTATAGGTATATTTTATGAAAATAATATCATTGAATTTGCGCGGGTAGTGCATAGAAAAGATATTTACAAGGTATTTCCATAAGGTTATCACAAATAAAATTCTTTCAAATCCTCCAGCCTTAAACAGGCGGGCCTGCCGCCATCTGCTTCATAAACAGCGCCGCAGTCAATACAAATTTTATCGTTGAATGTCTTATCGTACCAAATCGCCATGGGAGTTTCCAATATCTCATTTCTTTTCTCACTTATAAATTCAGTAGGAGTATGCCCGAAAATTATAGTATAATTTTCCAAAGCTTTATTATTGTAAAATTCGCTTCGGATGTTCAGCAAATCGTCTGCTGATTGGTGTTTCA
>Ga0265292_1002545_pt1 | contig 12480 bp, 13 predicted proteins | sample Munlanlewell296A_FD_189080 | JGI IMG/M metagenome (GOLD analysis project Ga0265292, IMG submission 189080) | Leachate microbial communities from a municipal landfill in Southern Ontario, Canada - Leachate well 296A | ecosystem: Engineered > Solid waste > Landfill > Unclassified | place: Canada...
CGTGCAGGCTATGGATGGGGAGACCGCCCTGGAGAAGTTTCGCGAACAACCATTCGATCTGGTGGTGCTGGATATCATGCTGCCGGGAATCGACGGCACGGACGTCTGTCGTATCATCCGCGCCGAAAGCACGGTGCCGATCATAATGCTTACCGCCAAGTCGGACGAGTTCGACAAGGTTCTCGGCCTTGAGATAGGAGCCGACGACTACATCACGAAACCGTTCAGTATCCGTGAGTTCCGCAGTCGGGTCAAAGCCCAGTTGCGCCGCATGCAGATGGTAGCCCAGCCGGCTGACTCGAAACGCGAAGTGCTCGAAATTGAAAAGCTGCGCATAGATTTCCTCAAGCGCAACGTATATATCTCCGACCAGAAGGTGGATCTTACCTACAAGGAGTTCGAGTTGCTGAAAACCCTGGTAAGCCATCCCGGCCGTGTTTTCGGACGCGATTCGCTGCTTCAGCTGGTCTGGGGTGACGCCGACTTCAGGGATCCCAGGACGGTTGATGTGCACATACGGCATTTAAGGGAAAAAATCGAACCCGACCCGCATGACCCCGAGTATATTTTTACCGTCCGGGGCGCGGGCTACAAATTCAGGGACATGTAATATACAGTTCGCCTGCCGGCGGGCATACAGCTTATGTCATCGCTTCGAAATAAAATCCGCTTCAGCATCGCCAACAAACTGAGCCTCGTTTTTTTCTCGGTTTTCATCCTGGCCGTGGGCCTGATCTTCGTGGTTGTAGTGCCACAGCTGGAAAACCGCCTCAACGAGCAGAAGAAAGCAGAGCTGGAGAGGTACGCGCAGCTTTACTCCGAGAGCTATCTTGGCGCCTACAACCAGGGCGCTTCCCCGATCTATCTCGATCTGCTTGCGCAGCAGTACGCCGAACGCGCGGATGCACGGATCCTGCTTATCGACAGCTCCGGCAACCTGCTGGCTGACTCGCTGAAGGGTCAGGCATACGATGCGGCAGACTATGAAGTGGCAGGTCGCGCCATCCAGTCCCGTAATCCCGCTACGGATGTTGTCAGGATTGGCGAAAAGAATTACGCCATGGCGGCGGTACCGTTGTTTGCCATGCCGACAACGCAGTCCGGCGTCAGCAACCAGGTATCGCGGGTAGTGGTGGTTTCCTCCTCGACTTCCGACGTGGAGTCGGCCGTCAAGCTAGTCTGGCTCCTGATGGGGATTGCGGCTTCCGCCGCACTGGTTCTGGCTCTGGTGGCTATCTACGCGGTATCGCATATCCTCGCCCGGCGCATCCAGAGAATCGAGAGGGGCGCCAAACGTATCTCCGAGAGTGACTTTGCGACAGACCTGCCGGTCACATCCCAGGACGAACTGGGCCAGCTGGCGAACACTTTTAACGAGATGGGCGAACGGCTGGGCTCGGCTTTCCAGCAGATAGATGTTGAAAAGCGTCGCGCCAAGCTGTTGCTCGATGACTTGAGCGAGGGAGTCGTGGGTATCGACATCGAAGGTAACATCATCGTCGCCAACCCGGCCGCCGAACAGCTCCTGGGACGCTCGATCAAAACGCCATGTCCTCTCACAAACTGTGTACCGGAGGAGATCTACGACCTTTGGAGCTCGATGAACCCGGAGCATCCCAACCGCGAGGACACATTCATGCTCGAGGATGAGCAGGCACTCTCCGTCCACAGTTCCTATCTGTCGGACCAGGCGGAGCTTTCATCGCTCATCGTGCTGCGTGACGTGAGCCAGGAGGTTATGATGGAGCGATCGCGCCGTGATTTTATCGCCAATGCCTCCCATGAGCTGAAGACGCCGCTTTTTTCACTATCGGGTTTTCTCGAGATTCTTCAGGATGAGGAAGTGGATGAAAGCACCAAGAAGGAGTTCGTCGCCACCATGCGTGAGCAGGTGGACCGACTGGCCGAGTTGGCCCACAACCTGCTGAATCTCTCACAGATGGATTCCGGCGAGGTCAGCCTGCAGACGACTAGCGTCGAGCTCAAGGACGTTATCGATTCGGTGGCCCGCGAGTTCGCGGCTCAATCGGTCAGCCAGGATTCGAGGATCGTCACCGACGCCTTGCCTGTCGACCTGGTTGCACGCTGCGACCAGGAGCGTACGGCTCAGCTTGTGCGCATCCTGCTCGACAACGCTCTGAAATATTCGCCGGCCGGTGCAACCGTCGAGGTTGCCGGCAGAAGCAACGGTGGGTCGGTAAGTTTTACCGTATCCGACAGCGGGCAGGGAATTCCCAGGGATGAGCTGACGCGTGTCTTCGAGCGGTTTTATCGGGGCAAGAGCGCCGGCCGTGTGCGGGGCACCGGCCTCGGGCTTTCCATCGCCAGGGAACTGGTCAGGCTAATGAACGGCGCTATCGAAGTTGATTCATCGGGCCAGGGCACGGTTTTCACCGTTACCCTGCCGGCAGGACAATCCGGCTGACGGGCAGAGGGTAAACCGTTCACGGATTCACCGCGGGCCGGTTAATATAAGTTAACTGGTTAACACAACTTAACCGCGCTCACGAAGCCTTAGCCTTCGGCTCTTCAAGGAGAACTCCCACCGTCACACCTAATGCCAATGCAATTTTTCTGAGGGTCATGATCCTCGGGTTGTCTGTAACTTCTTGCTCAATTTTGGTTAGAGTTGTTGCCGGTACATCCGCCACTCTAGCCAAAGCCTCCCGAGTCAGCCCCTGCTCCTCGCGCAAATATCTGATATTACGGCCTACTTCTGCCATATTCACCTCCTGTCTGCATGCCTTGCTCATGTTGCCTCCTGTTTCAGTATACCGTTTACGGATACTTATTGTATACCTTATTCGGTCAGTGTCAATGATTTCCTTTGCATGTTTTTCACGCAAATTGCGGGATTAAGCTAAAAATTAACTCGTGAGATTGATCTCAGGCATTTTGGGTGACCCTTTTTTATCGTCGGCATACCACACCTGAATTGTTGTGGGTATAGCGGCATCAGGCATTTGAAATATTAGGGCCCCGGTCTTTTCTTGACCAGGAAGAAGGTCTCCACCTTGCCAGAAAACAGTATCTGTTGATTCAACCCCCGCGCGGAGCGCCCCATCATCCCGCTCATTAAAGAGCATGAAGTCTGATGGGATGAATCTACCCGGATAAGAGCCATTGTTGAGGATTTTTACGTCTACCCGGGCATATTTATAGCCTGGCTTTGGGTCGAACATAATGTGGTTCAGCAAACGCTCTGTGGTTGTTTTATAGGGGGAGTCGTATGGGCTTATCACTCCGATGATCGTTGCCATATAAACGGTGTTTCCCTTTGCGTCCGTAACTGGAAATTCTTCGCCTATAGAGTATTTTGTGAATCTTGATTCCTTTGTGGATGTCGTCTTTTCACCCGTAGACCCACACCCGATCGCACTCATCATCAGTACAGCCAGCAGAATAATCAGCAGTTTTTTCATGACCATCTCCTTTTTGCTATTTCTTAAATTGCGCGGTGTGTTTTGATGAGGGCCGCCCGGGAAATTCACCGCTATTTATTTCCTTGGCGGCCGCGGATGCATTTAGGATGGAGAATAACGAAACCGGAAGCATCCAGACGAGACTGTACGGAAAAAGAGGAATGCTGATAATGCCGATACCCAAGAAGACCAAGCCTTGCCATATCTGACCATTGTATAGTTGCCCGGCCCCGACGATGAATAAACTCAGTAATGCTGCCGCTACGGGATTCTTTCGTTTCTGGACGATGACCGTTTGCGGGATCTGCGCAGACTGAGCAACCTCAGTTATCTGTGTCATACATGCCACGCAACGGTATTTACCACCTATCTCTATTATGCAATCGGGGCAAATTGGCCGACCGCAGGAAACACAAAAACCACCGGCCATGAAATCTGGATGAACATAGCATCGTGGTATAGAAACCGTTCCGTCTGCAGCTGACATTATGACCCTCGCTCCCTATAGATTTCGCAAATGAATCATGATACCATGTCTCTCCCACTCTGAGCACCATCAAACAGCATATCCTCAAGCATGCCTTCCGCATGGCCGACCTTTAACTCACGGTTGACCCATGTATATACTTATTAAAAGCATTGTGGTATTATTCTTGCCCTTTCGCCTCCGTGTGGGGAGGCGCTGAGAGTGGCCGAATTCACGACCACAAGCACTTGGATCGTCGCTGGTGAAGTTTCCGCCGGCACGATCGCCGAATATGTCGAGCGCTACCTACTCGAGCGCCGCGTTGAAGGCCTGAGCCCGAAATCAATTCGGCTCTATAGCTTCGCGTTGTCCAGATTCGCTCAATTCGCTGGTGACGACACTCCCGTTGAGCTCATTGACTACCACACGGTCCGCACTTTCTTCTTTCACATCTATGAGCACGGTTACAAACCTGCAAGCCTCACTATTTTCAACATCACCTTACGGATGTTCTGCGCCTGGCTGCACCGGGAGGGCTTGCTCGGGGACAACCCCGCTGCGAGGATCGCCAAACCGCGGGCGGGTAAGCGTATCCCCTACTGTTTGAATGACGACCAGGTAAGAAGTCTCCTCGATTCCTGCAAGGATAACTGGACCGGCCAGAGGTCCCGGAGCATCCTTCTCACATTCCTGGGCGCTGGTCTGCGCGTCTCGGAGCTCGCATCGCTATCGATGGATGATATCAACCTGGGCGCCGGCAGCATGTTGGTAAAAGGGAAGGGGAACAAGGAGCGCACGGTGCCGATCGGCAGAACTCTCTCCGCAAATCTCGAAGGGTGGCTGGACATTAGGGAATCATTCCTTGCAGGGTCACCGCAAAGTGCATTTTTCGTAACGAAGCATCGAGAACAGCCAGAAACCCACGGTTTGTACAGCTTGGTGAAGCGCCTGGGGATTCGTGCCGGCATTACAAGCGTCAGGTGCTCGCCTCATACCTTGAGGCATACATTTGCCACCAATTACATGAGAAACGGTGGGGACGTTGTAAGCCTGCAGAAGATAATGGGGCATGCGAGCATCAACTCAACGCTGATTTACGTCCATCTGGCGATGAATGAGATCAGGGCTGACTTTGAGCGTGCGGATCCACTGAAACTGTTTACCTGTTGATTATTCCCGTGGTATAGTCATTCACTGCCAATTGGAGGAGTGGAAAAACTGTTGTGAGCGGAGTTAGACCTACAAAAATATGTCCATTTTGTCAGCAAAGCATCGATGCTGTCGCTGTGATGTGCCCCAAATGTAAAAATATGCTAACTAGCATTGTATCGCCAGAACAACAGATGATGCCGGTACAGGGACCGCCCAGGGCAAAGTCGAAGCCGTATGCCGGCAACGTAGTAGTGAAAAGAAATATAAGCAAAGTTGCAAATTATGGCGGCGATGGGACGCTACGATGCCCCAAATGCGGCGGGACAAACTTTACGGCGAAGCGCTCAATGAAGGGCAAGATTGCGGTGGGCCTACTTGCTCCAAAAACCCGTGTTAAATGCGTGACGTGTGGCAAGATGTTTAAGCGAGGATAACGGCTTATTTCTCTTCTGTGTCTGCTTCCAATGAAAGCTGCGTCTTTGGGGCCTCGGCCCGCGGTGCTTTCTTAAAAGCCTGACTCACCTGCCCCAAAGGTGGCGAATCGATTCGCCGTCCGTCAAGAAGCTCGGCGACGGTGAGAAGTTGCAGCCGCGGATGTGTTCCCCAAGGTGACTTAAACATCCCCGCTGAGGCTGCCTCCTCGCGCATTGGCCGTGTCGGCTCTTGCATACTTATCAGGACGGCAATATCAGCCTTCTCACGCTCCATCACGCCTCTGAGCTCATGCACGTGGCGGCGTCCGGTCTTACCCGCTTTTACAGAGAGGATGATCTCGTGAATATCGCCGTAGTAGAGGAGGTTTTTAGTCATATTATTCATTGAAATGTGTTCTGAAACGGTGGCATCTCATGAATGTAAAGTGTTCCCACCGGACCATCGCATTCATAAACATTACCTGCTTGGTCTTTGAAATACCCATTTTTAAATGACAACTCACCTTCGCTTTTCTTTCCTACATTGCCTATCAATTCACAATAGCCCCACGCGCGCACCTCGAAGCTTTCGTCTGGCTCCAAACGTTTAGGGAAATCTCCATCAGACATGATATAGGGTATATCGTTTTTGATTCTTGCAATATTAATTCTTTGCAACATCCCTATCCTCGAGCCTCTTAACAATTTTTGAATAAAGGCAAGAAGGGCTTCGATCCAACGAACCCTGGCCAAACGATTAATTTTATGAAATCCCACGCTGCTTAGCGTAACTACTCTTTTTGGGCTGTGATTTATAGCTTTCAATAAATAAGTGGGCTGGATGACGCCTTTTTGTCCATTAATTTCGAAAGAGTGTCGCGATGGATCTTCACGAATCTCCACCTTTATTTTTAATCTCCTAGAATTCCATAAACGTAAGTAAAATAGATCGATGCCGCCCGTTATTGCTCCAAATAAGGCAGTTCCTCCAATTATTATGTCTTTCCAAGACAGATCCATAGGGCTTTATTGCGGCCATGCGTTTTACAGAGAAGGAAATTATAACAGGGTAGGAAAGGGGATTATATGAAGTCCAGACAGGGCGCCAGCGGACCGGAGATTAAATACTCAACTTCGCCGGTCATAGGCTGGATTCTCTTAATGAGGGCCTGGGCGCACTTCTCTCCATCGGCGAAAAAAAACTGGAGAACTATGTAATTCCCAGTCGAAAAAGACTTGTTTAGAAGCCGTGCAAAATCTGAGCCAGGGGTGAATGCGAATCTTCCACTCATACGCTTAAAGCTATTACGAGAATTTACATGCTCAAAAAAATCAGCGACGACGTGGTGGGTCGCGGTTTCCTCTTCGTTTTTAATAATTATTACTGTGTCGACTTGCATGATGCGTTGATTATATCAGGGTGGGGGGAGGGTTCAATCTAACGGGAGAATGATTCTCTTTTGCTCCTGTGAGAGTTGTCTTGATTGTGTGATTTTCTCATTCATATCGTCAATTACAGCCGCTGGGAGTGAACCGAGAAAATCCAACTCACCGCCCAAGTATCTGCTTTTCAAATCGGACTTTCGGATTGTAAATGTCCGTCTGAGATCAATTGCAATAGACCTATCGAAAGCATCGCCTGCATCGGCCGCGGAGACCATAAGGCAATCATTCTGTACCCACCGATTTCCCAGATAGAAATCTGTTTTAGATGTACATAAGAAATGGAGGATGTCCGTCGATCGGTCAGAGCAATCCGTATTGGCAACTACCAAACGCTTGTACGCTGTTGTGCCATCATCGAATCGAACCAAAGTTCTGATTACCGTGCCTCGCTCAAATCTATCATCGAAGGCATCGTCGGTAAGGCCCGGGGGAAGATCGATCATCAAGAAGATAATTCAAAAATGTCGCGCAATTCTTGGTCGTGCTCAAGGACTTCAATTATCTCAGCGCGAGCATCGTCGTCAAGATCATCCAGAAGCAGATCGTAATCTATAGTTGAATTGTAATCAGTTTTTGTGCAGGCAGCTTCCTTGTGGGTTTCATCGATAAGCTGTCCACCAGTCATAGCACCATAACGAGCAATTACCTCATCCAGTATCTCTTTCTCAGACTCAGAAAGACTATCGAACGTTTCCTCATGGCGGATATGGAAGAGCGGATAAGGCCGAGCGTGTTGATTGCAAGCAATTCTTTCCTCAAACACATGGCGATTGTGCCGACCTTGTTCTCCGGCCGGTCTATCAAACTCGATATCGTTTAAGACATCGAGTGAATGTTGCGGAACCGGGCCAAAGTCGATGTGTTTGTAGTAATCGCCAGTTATCGGGCGGCAATACTTCTGAAGATGCAGCTTGTCAGCGAAAAAAATGAGCTTTGCGATTTTCAGCTTGTCCAAATTGGGGACGTTTTTGGATGCCAGAAATGCAACGCAAGATGTAAACTTTTCAGGATCAAACCTGAATTGGATGTGTCGAGAATCTGGAGCCATTTTTGCCGCCTACCGAATAGCTATATTTACTTTTTGCTCAACGAAACCTGTGGCTAAACGCTCTGCGTCTTTTTTAGACTTCGTCGTACCCGACCAAAAAGTTGAGGGAACCCATGAGCAAATGATACGCCAGTCTGTGGAAAACCTCAAGGCTTTCCGTAGTTCTCTTCGCCAGCCGAACGCTTATCCCTTGTGGAAAAAGACAGAAAAACCCCCGCCGGTGAGGGCGGGGGTCCGGGGGTGGAGCGGGCTTGCGGCCGCCTTACAGCCGCAGATCTGTTGATATCTGGTCGACGGCGCCGCCGTTCCTCTGGTACAAGAAGTAATTCAGCAGCGATGTGTCTTTCCAAGTCGTTTCATATGCGCCAATGGTTGCTATTATTGCCAACAGGATCGCTCTGCCTATATCCACATCCACGAATTGGCCAGCGAAATAACTGGTACCGACGCCGATCGCGGCAGAGATCATCCCGGCCACGAATAACTTGGCCTGCCATGCCCAGTAGGCGCGGGTCACCCAGGCCACTGCCAGCGGGGCGAAGAATCCGACGATCAATGCCCACAGGTTTGCATTGCTCATGTTTCTCCTTTCGTTAACATGACTTAACCTGGCTTAACGCGTTCTTTGTTGGCATTTTCCCTTAAGCGGGTATAATGACATCAGGCTTGAGTTAGAAAAGGCTCGGCCTGGGTCAGCGGGAAACCGCGAATGATTTAAGTCGGGTGGTCTGGTCGCCACCCGACTTTTGTTCGGAAGAGAGGAATGTGCAGTGAAGAGACTTATGGAAATCGTGATGAGTCTGGCGGCCGGTCTCGCCGGGGCGGTTCTGTTCTTTATCGTAGCCTTAAGTCTTCACTGGGGTGGTTTGGGGCAGCAGGCCGGCACGGTTACAATCCCGGCCGCCACTCCCGAAGTAAGCTCGATTCCTGTGTCAGCCGGAGGTTTCGCCGGCCCCGAGCAGGTCTATTCCAAATATGCGGATTCTGTCGTGCAGATCGTCTCTACGTTCGAAGGGCAGGGTTCAGGTCTTTATCATTCCAGCCAGAGCGAGCAGGGAATCGGCTCGGGCTTCGTGGCTTCTGCCGACGGATATATCCTCACCAACGCCCATGTCGTTACCAGTGATACCACGCAGCAGGCAGTGAAAGCATCCGATATCGAGGTCAAATTCAAGAACGGAAAGACGGCCAAGGCCAGCATCGTCGGCTATGATCTAACCAGCAGCGATGTGGCTGTTATCAAGATCGATCCTCAGGGCCTGGACCTGGTCCCGGTCATGTTGGGAGATTCAGACGCGGTCAAGGTCGGCGAATCGGTCTATGCCATCGGCAGCCCATTCGGGGTTTACGCCAGCACGATGACGGCCGGCATCGTCAGCGCCACCAAGCGCACAGTAGAGTCACCTGAGGCCGGTTTCACCATCCAGGATGCGATTCAGACCGATGCCGCAATCAACCGTGGCAACAGCGGCGGGCCCCTTTTCAACTCCCGCTCCGAGGTCGTAGGTCTCAATGAGCAGATAGCAACCGTGAGCGGTGGCTCGGAGGGTGTCGGCTTCGCGGTTCCGATCAATACCGCCAAGAAGGTCATGGAACAGATCATTGCCAATGGCGGAGTAGAATACGCATGGATGGGCGTGGTGGGACAAAGCGTCGATCAGGAGGCGGCAAAACGTCTGAATCTTACCGTCGACAAGGGCGCCCTCATATCCGAGGTGCAGGCGGGAGGCCCTTCTGAAAAGGCGGGGCTCAAGTCCAGTGACGTCATCGTGAAAATCGACGGCCAGGAAGTAGCTTCCATGGAGAACGTGACCAGTATACTGGTCACGCACCGCCCCGGCGACAAGGTCAGGGTTACCTATGTACGGGCGAGCGAAACCAGCGAAACGGATGTCGAGCTTGGCAAAAGACCAGAGCGGCTGTAAGGGAGCGGAGCATCGCACCAGCCTGTGATCCTGTGTACAGGATAGTTTTACCAGCAATCATGTAAATGCTCCAGCAGGTTGCTGTTTTAGAGGAAAGGACCGGCCCCGGCGCCGGTCCTTTTTTGGATTCTTTTTTCCTTCACCGTGGTACTATTACTCCGTTATGTCAGAGGCATGCGCCCTTATTTACAGCGAAAGCTACCAGAATTACAGCTTCAGCCCGTGGCATCCAATGAAGCCCGAGCGGCTGATGCTGAGCGCGGAGCTGATGCGGTCTTTTGGCCTGTTTGAACGGGACAACATCAGGGTTGTCGAGCCTCGTCTTGCCGGTGACGACGAACTCGCACTGGTTCATGATCCTGTCTATATACAAAAAGTTAAGGAGCTCAGCGAACCCGGGGTAAGTGAGATAGGCGCCGGCAAGTGGGGTCTTGGAACCGGAGACAACCCGGTTTTTCCCAGGATGCACGAGGCGGCCGGTACCATCGCCGGTGGCGCTCTCGTTGCGGCGGGCATGCTCATGGAGGGCGAGCTGGACCATGCCTTTCACGTTGGCGGCGGCCTCCATCATGCACAGCGGGCGAGAGCATCAGGCTTCTGTGTGTATAACGATGTGGCTTTGGCCGCGGCCTGGCTGAGGAAAAAATACCAGGCTCGTGTCCTCTACCTGGATTTCGACGCCCATCACGGCGACGGCGTGCAGGGATTCTTTTACAACGATCCCGGCGTCATGACCGTGTCCTTTCACGAATCCGGTCACTACCTGTTCCCCGGTACCGGTTTTCCCGGTGAGACCGGCGATGGCGACGGCCGGGGCTACGCGGTCAATCTGCCGCTGGCCCCTTACACCACCGATGACATTTTCCTCAAAGCCTATGACGAGCTGGTGCCGGTACTGGCGCGTGCCTTCAGGCCGGATATCATCATCACCCAGAACGGTTGTGACGCCCACTTCAGCGATCCGCTCACACACATGTCGCTGACGCTGTCAGGCTTTCAGGCGCTTGCGGCGAGGCTGCACCGACTGGTCCATGAAGTGGCCGGCGGGCGCTGGCTGGCCTCCGGCGGCGGCGGATATCAGGCATATACCGTAGTGCCCAGGGCCTGGACCTCACTCATGGCCGAGATGGGCGGGACAGGCCTGCCGGAAGAGCTTCCGCCAGAATGGCGCACGCTTTGCGCCCGGTTCGCCGGCAACGAGGTGCCGTTATACCTGACCCGCGAGCACCCTCCCAAAATCGAGCCGGCAGCGCGTGCGGCCGCGGCGGAGAGTGCCCGCGAGGGTACGGAGGAGATCAAAAGAACCATATTCCCACTCGTGGGCTCGATTACCTCAGGCGAATAAAGCCAGCGAAGACCACCGGGAATCAGGAACCGCCTTTTTGCTATACTAACTGCCTATGGCCAACGGTAAAACTGACATACTCGAGCTTGCCGTCGATCTCTCGAAAGGGATTCGCGAACTCATATTGCCCCAGATCGGCAGCGCGGCCGCGCGGACCCATACCGGCACCGCCGTGGGTGGCGACGTCACTTTCGGCATCGACGAGGTGGCTGAGGACTTTCTTGTCGGTTACTTAAAGGAAAGCGGGGCCAACGTAGCCATGTATTCCGAGGACCGCGGGTTGCTGAATTTCGGCGAGCCCGAATACGTTCTGATAGTCGATCCTGTCGATGGCACCAGGCCGGCTGCTGCCGGGCTGGAGGGCGCAATGGTATCGGTAGCTGTGGCCGAATACAGCGATCAACCGGCCATGGGCGACGTTATCTTCGGCTGTCTTACGGAGATAAAGAGCGGCACCCTGTTTACCGCCCGTCGAGGCGGAGGCGTAACGATCACGACGGCTGATGGCGAACCCGTGCCGGTGATTCTCTCTGAGAATACGGATCTGTCGAAACTGTTCTGGACGATAGGCTTCAGGGGGCGTCCGGCACGCGTGCTCATCGAGGCCATGGGAGACCTGGTCGATATCTCTTCTGTTGATGGAGCGGTTTTTGACCTGGGCAGTGCAACCTACTCGATAACTCGCATTCTGACGGGTCAACTGGACGCCTATATCGATATCGGCCCCCGAATGATCGATGAAGTACCTGAAGTCAAGAGCCTTTTTGAGGAAGTGGGCAAGGGCGCCGTCTTAAACAACTCGCCCCACGACCTCGCGGCCGCCGGCCTCATATGCTCGGAAGCCGGGGCCATTTTCGGAGACGGCTGGGGCAAATCCCTGGAGAACCGGCTGCTGCTGGGATCTGACCATTCTTTTCAGATGTCATGCGTGGCTGCCGCGAACCCCGAGATGCACGCCCGCATCATCGAGGCCATGGATGCGGGCATCAATCAGCTGAAGTCCAAGTTTGGAAAAGAAAGCTAGCGGGCAGCAACAGCCAAACCCTCCTCGGTACGACGAGGTATTTCTCTGGGCATGACAGACACTTTGCATGAAGGACTTCTCTATGACTCACGCCCCGGCGGGAAAGTCCGCTGCCGGGTCTGTCCGCGGTTGTGCGTCATCGCTGAGGGGAAGCTTGGCATCTGCAGGACAAGAAAGAACGTAGGTGGCAAGTGCTACACGCTCACGTACGGCAAGACGATTTCCGTTGCCGCCGACCC
>Ga0265292_1002546_pt1 | contig 12479 bp, 7 predicted proteins | sample Munlanlewell296A_FD_189080 | JGI IMG/M metagenome (GOLD analysis project Ga0265292, IMG submission 189080) | Leachate microbial communities from a municipal landfill in Southern Ontario, Canada - Leachate well 296A | ecosystem: Engineered > Solid waste > Landfill > Unclassified | place: Canada...
GGACCTCCATTCCGACCAGATCCAGGGTTTCTTTAATATCCCGGTCGACACCCTGACCGCCTTGCCGCTCTTAGCCAATTATATCGATAGCAAAAAGATGAAAGAGCTGGTCGTGGTCGCCCCTGATACCGGCCGGGCCAAGGTCGCCAAAAAATTGGCCGACCGGGTCGGCGCGAAGCTCGCGATCCTGCATAAAGTGCGCGGCGAGCACCATCAGTCGGAAGTAACCCACGTGGTCGGCGACGTCCGGGGGAAGACGGTCGTCATTACCGACGACATGATCGATACCGCCGGTACGATCTGCAACGGGGTCACCGCGCTCAAGGCTAACGGCTGTAATCCGGATATTTACGTCGTGGCCACGCATGGTCTCTTTTCCGGCCCGGCGGTTGAGCGGATGTCCCAGGCCGGTTTTGCCGAGGTCGTCGTAACCGACTCGGTCCCGATCCCGAAAGAGAAACAGTTCAAAGGGCTGAAAATCCTCTCCACGGCGGAATTGTTGGGCGAAGCGATCAGGCGAAACTACGAAAATCAGTCCATTACCAGCCTGTTTGATTAGGTAAATAAACAATGAACAAGATAAACATCGGGATAATTGGTCTGGGGACGGTTGGCGCGGCTGTGGCCGCGACGCTCAAGAAGAACGCGCAAGTCATTGCCGAACAGGCGGGGGTGCGGATCAAGGTCAAAAGGGTTTGCGATGTCCGCCGAATTGCGTCTCCTTATCCCTTAACCCATGACCCGATGGTGCTGATCAACGATCCCGAGATCGACGTCATTGTCGAAGCGATCGGCGGGCTGGAACCGGCCAGGAAACTGGTCCTGGCCGCCCTGCGGGCCGGCAAGCATGTCGTTACTCCGAACAAAGAGCTGATCGCCAAAGCGCTGGGGGAGTTGCTTCCCGCGGCCGACGCCAACGGGGTTTGCCTCCTGTTCGAGGGAGCGGTCGGCGGCGGGATCCCGATCCTCAACACGATCCGCGATAACCTGGCGGCTAACGAGATCAACGAGATTTACGGCATCGTCAACGGGACGACCAACTATATCCTCTCCAAAATGACCGCGGAAGGGTGGGAATTTGCCGACGCGCTGAAGGCCGCCCAGAAGCTCGGTTACGCCGAAGCGGACCCGAAAGCCGATATCGAAGGGTACGATGCCTCCTACAAGGCGACGATCCTCGCCTCACTCGCCTTTGGGGTGAAAGTGCGCTGGGCGGATGTCTACCGCGAAGGGATCGAAAAGATAACGGCGGAAGATATCCAGTTCGCCGGAGAGATCGGTTATGTTGTTAAATTGCTGGCCATTGCCAAGAAAAAAGACGGAGAGGTTGAGGTCCGCGTCCACCCGGCGCTGGTTGCCAAGTCCCATCCTTTGGCCAATGTGGCCGATAACTTTAATGCCATATATCTCAAAGGTTCCCCGGTTGGCGAGCTGATGTTCTACGGGCCGGGAGCTGGCGGCGGGCCGACCGCGTCAGCCGTTATTTCCGACCTGATCAGCATCGCCAAGGGTTGCGGCGGGGAGGAGTGCGGGAGCGATTGTGGTTGCGACCACGATGAATGTTGCTCTCCGGCGGTCGCGGGGAAGAAATTGGCCCTGCGCCCGATCGCAGAGACCACCAGCCGCTACTATATCCGGCTCCAGGCGGCCGACAAGCATGGCGTCCTGGCCGGCATCTCGAAAGCCTTTGCCGATAAAAAGGTCAGCATCGCCGCCGTTACCCAGAAAGAGAACGTGGGGCAGCAGGCGACGATCGTCATCCTGCTGCATAGCGTCGAAGAAAGGAACTTGCGGTCAGCGCTGAAAGTGATCAGCCGCCTGCCGATGGTCAAAAAGATCGGCAATGTTATCCGCATCCTCTGACCCCCTGATGAACCGGATAGTCAAGAAAGAAAAACTGAACGAGCAGGTCACGCGGATCACCGTGGAGGCGCCGCCTATCGCCCGCGCCGCCAAGCCGGGACAGTTTGTCGTCATTGTCCCAACGGAAAAAGCTGAACGGATCCCGCTGACCATCGCTGATGCCGATCCCCAAAGCGGGCTGATCACGATCATCTTCCAGATCGTCGGCGCGACGACCAAACTACTAGATTCCCTGACCGAAGGCTCAGATATCCCGCACCTGCTCGGCCCGCTCGGTGTCCCGACCCAGATCGAGAAGTTCGGCACGGTTGTGGTCATCGGCGGCGGGGTGGGGATCGCCGAGATCTACCCGGCAGTCAAGGCGCTGGCCGCGGCCGGCAACGAGGTCATCACGATAATTGGCGCCCGGAACAAGGATCTATTAATATATGAGAAAGAGTTGTCAGTTGTTAGTAGTCAGTTGTTAGTTACAACAGATGACGGTTCAGCCGGGCGCAAAGGTTTCGTCTCCGACGAGTTAAAGGATATTATCGCCTCTGGGAAAAAGATCGACCTCGTTATCTCGGTCGGCCCGGTGCCGATGATGAAGGTCTGCTGTGACGTGACGAGAGCGCACGGCATCAAAACAAAGGTTTCGCTTAATCCGCTGATGCTTGACGCGACGGGGATGTGCGGCGTTTGTCGCGTTACCGTCGGCGGCCAGATAAAGTTCGCTTGTGTCGAAGGGCCCGAGTTCGACGGCCATCAGGTCGACTTTAATGAGCTGGCCAGCCGGCTCCGGATGTATAAGGATGTCGAGAAGAAAGCGTTGGATCATGTTTGCAAACTATTGGGGGATCGTAACGCGTAACGTGAATAGCGTAACGCGTACAATGAACGCGTTACACGTTACGTATTACGCATTACGAAAAAAATGGCTGAGAAAAAGAAAAGACAACACATGAAAGAACGGTCCGCGATGGAGCGGACCCGGGATTTCAACGAAGTCCCGCTCGGTTATACGCCGGAAGAAGCGATCGAGGAAGCGAAACGCTGTATCCAGTGCCAGAACCCCCTTTGCGTTAAAGGGTGCCCGGTCGAGGTCCAGATCCCTGCTTTTATCAAATTATTGGCCGAAGGGAAATTCGCTGAAGCGGCCCAAAAGATCAAAGAGACGAACGGCCTCCCCGCTGTCTGTGGCCGCGTCTGCCCGCAGGAAGAGCAGTGCGAGTTGAAATGTATTCTCGGGGTCAAAGGGGAACCGGTCGCGATCGGAACGCTGGAACGATTTGTGGCGGATTGGGAGCGCGAGAATGTCCGTTTACAGCCCTCACCCCCCGTCCCCCTCTCCCATAGGGCGAGGGGGCGGATAGCCGTTGTTGGCTCTGGGCCGGCCGGGTTGACCTGTGCCGGCGATCTCGCCCGCCTTGGTTATCAGGTCACCATTTTCGAATCGCTCCACGTGACTGGCGGGGTTTTAGCTTACGGCATTCCCGAGTTCCGCCTGCCGAAAAAGATCGTTGAGCTGGAGGTCGAATACATCAAAAGCCTCGGCGTTGAGGTCAAAACCGACATGCTCGTCGGCAATGTTTATACGATCGAAGAATTACTATTAGAATATAAGGCCGTGTTTGTCGGCTCTGGCGCCGGGCTCCCTAAATTCATGGGGATACCGGGCGAAAATCTGGAAGGCGTTTACTCGGCCAACGAATACCTCTTCCGGGTCAACATGATGAAAGGCTGGCAGTTTCCCGAACAACTGACCCCGGTTAAAATAGGTAAACGGGTCGCGGTGGTCGGCGGCGGCAATGTCGCCATGGACTCGGCGCGAGTGTCGCTGCGCTTGGGGGCGGAAGAGGTTTGTATCCTCTACCGCCGGACCGAGGAAGAGATGCCGGCGCGGATCGAAGAGATCAAGCGGGCGGTGGAAGAGGGGATCGTTTTCAATATCCTGACCCTCCCGGTTGCTTATCACGCGAACAAAGAAGGTTGGGTGGCCGAAGCCGAGTGTTTACAAATGGAGCTGGGAGCGCCTGATGCTTCCGGCCGCCGGCGGCCGGTCGAGATCCCGAACTCAAACTTTAAACTGCCGGTCGATACGGTCATCGTGGCGATCGGTAATTCGCCTAACCCTTTAATCCCGCTCCGAACTCCGTCACTCCGAACTGAAAAATGGGGTGGGGTCATCGTTACTCCGGAATGTTTATCCTCTATCCCTGGCGTCTATGCCGGTGGTGACATCGTCCGCGGCGCCGCGACCGTCATCTCGGCCATGGGGGACGGCAAAGTGGCGGCCAAGGCAATTCATCAGCGATTATCGTCTCAACAAGTTTAATCAAAAACGTTCAATTTGAATTTTTTCAATCGTTTCCCGTCTTTTTTTGCGATAATTGTCCCGGCGTAAATCCCGTTGCCGATCATTCCCCCCGGGTCCATCAGCCCATCCCATTTGACCTGGTTTAAACCGGCTCGGCCCCCTTCAGAACCGGCGGAGCAGGATATTTTCTTGATCTGTTCGCCGGCAATGTTGAAAAGATAAATATCAATGTCCGCGTTTTCGGAAAGAGTATACTGAATTTTAAGCCCCTCGGCCCGGTTTCTCGAAGGAGAGAAAGGCGAGGGGAAATGAACGGGAATGTCCGTTACGCTAAGGGGGCCGCTGAAAACTTCCACGACCATTGTTTCTGATGTGGAGCCAAAGGCGTTGCCGGCAAAAATCTCAATAGTATTGCTGCCCGGCTTTAGCCGTCCGGGGTCAGGGAGGTCATAGGAAAAAGCCAGCGTTTTCACGGGATCGTTTTCCAGTGACCTGGCGCTGACATCGGCTTCTTTGATCTGAAATGATTTGGCCGCCCCGGTCCCCTTATTAATTATTATACTGATTTTCCCGGCGTCAAGGCCGGATTCGCTTTTAAGCCCGGCCGAGATTTTGGGAGTAGCTGAAACAATTTGTTTGTTTTGATAATCACGATTCTCAATTTTTATCCATTCAAAAACAGGCGGAGTGCCGGTTTTCACGGTGGTGGTAGTTGTGCTGGTAGTTGAAGCAAGTATAGTGGTTGTGGCGGCGATTGAAGTCGTTAGACTGATGCTGGGGACAGTTGTCGTAGTGGTTGCCGCTTCGAGAACGATCGGTTTGGGAGCCGAGGTCGCTTCCTCCATCGCGGGCGCGGTCCAGAGTATTTTAAGCCCGCTGTCGCTGACCGACTCGCCGGCCACCGGCTGTCCGATCTGAAGGCTGTTGTCGCCGCCGCTATGGGCAGGGGAAAGAACAACTTCCGGCTGCGCCTTGGCCGCGAAAGCCAAATAAACTAATAGCAAAACTGTAAAATAAAACCTGCCCACTTATTTATAAAATACCGTACATCTTATGTTGATCGGTTGTGTAAAGTCACCCCAAACAATAAGTTCGCCGCTGCTCTCGGAATATAATAGGTGTCCCCAAAAATCATCGGTATGGAGCGACTCGTTCCCCCACTGGTCTGAACTGGCAAATTTCCAGGCATGAAATATTCCATAGATTTCAAGATTTTTACCAATAAAGACCCGTTTTGTTTCAGCTCCCCGAATGTCGAATTTCACCAGTTTTACTTTAAAGGCCGAATCCTGATTTCCCGCCGCGACACTTGAGCCAAAAACGCCTGTGCCGTTATCGCTTTCCCCGTAAACGCCTGTGCCGTTTACTGAATGCCCATGCACGCCGGATGTCCCGGAAGTGCCTGACCTGCCGTACACCCCGTTGTCATGCGTGGAAGTACCGAACACCCCAACTCCGGTTGTGCTATCGCCTTTGACGCCCGCGTTCGCTTCGGAATGACCCCAAACACCAAAACTTTGCTGGGAAGAGCCGCTTACCCCGGCGCCACTGGCGGTATTTTTCCCATGGACCGCGGCCGCCGTACCGGCTGTTTCGCCATAAACACCGATCCCATTTACGCTGGAGCCCGAAACGCCTTTTCCGCCGGAAGACAAGTCAGAGCCAACCACTCCGGCTTTATCATTGGCGCCGGTTTGGCCGAAAACCCCGTTCCCTTTAATCGATGACCCAAACACCCCGGCTCCCGCCGCGCTGTTTGGGCTGGTGTTCTTCCCGTAGATTGCTGCGCCAGAGTAGGGCTTGAAAGGTTCGGTGTTCCCAGCGCTTTCGAAAACGCTTGATGGAGCAGCCGCGTCTGGAAGAGAATTTTTTAGAGCGTATTTATCGCTTAATTTAACGCCGCCTTCGCTGATCGCTCCGGCCACCTCGGCATTGCCTTTGACATAAAGACCATTAGTTGGCGGGTTAGTCGCCCCGTAACTGTTAGAAATTACCAGGCCGCCGACTTTCAAGATCTGCGCGCCAAAGGCAGGAGTGTGCAGCCGCAGTTCAGAATTAGTGACAAGACTATTACTGCCCGAAGTGTTGGTCAGTTTGAGCTGATTGGTGTCTGAACTTTGAATATCCAGCGGACCGGTCATGGTGTCGCCTGATTTCTTGACGAAAGCACCGGTTTGAGCCTGCGTCGCGGCGGCGCCGCCTTTCAACGCGTATTTATCGCTTAACAGCACGCCGCCTTCTTTAATGGCTCCTTCAACTTCGAGGTTCCCCTGGGCTCCGGAAATTTTTGTCGGGCCGGCCACCTCCAGCATGGCGGTGGGAGCATTGGTGCCGATGCCAAAATATTTTTTGGACATAATATAAGAATTAAAGTCAGGATCAAGCATAACGCGGTTGGCGGGATCAGCGCCGAACAGGAAGCATGATTTGGAATATAAGCCTTCAGTCGCTCCCAGCCTGCCGTAGACCGAAAGCATGGGGTCCCAATTGGCGATGGGGGAGGTCGCCGCCCCCAAAATAACTTTTCCGTCATTATTCAGGTGCATAGCTAAATAACCGGTTTTGCTTAAAATATTCAATCCGCCCAGGCCGTAATATATCGAGGTGCTGTTGTCTGCCGCGCGCGGCAGCAGAAAACTCTCGTAATTGCCCGTGGAATTTTTCGCGCTAAACAAGGCGTTGTTGTCAACTCCGAATACAGATCCGTAACCACCTAGGGTTAGCTTAAAAGTAGTGTTGTCAGTTGTGCCAATGCCCAAATTTCCTATGTTACTGTCACCGGCTTTGCTGATATAATTGCCTGTGACCGCCTCGGCCGCGGGCCCAGGATCTCCTTTGTCGCCTTTTTCGCCCTTATCGCCTTTATCCCCTTTATCGCCTTTTGCCCCGATTACGCCGGCTGCTCCAGTTGTTCCCTTTAGCGCGTAGCGGTTATCCAGTGCCGGCAGATCCAATTTTGCGGTAGTGACGGCTCTATCGGCGATGTCGTTGGTGGCGACGGAGAGGTCAGCAATTTTGCGGGCGGTGATAGCACCGTCGGCAATTTTGTTGGTAGTGACGGAGAAGTCGGCGAGGTCACCCGCACTAACTGCTCCAGCCGCTCCTTTCAGCGCGTAACGGTCATCCAGAGACGTCAAATTCAATTTTGCGGTGGTGACGGCTCCATCGGCAATTTTGCTGGTGGTAACGGATAGGTCAGCGATACCGCCAACCGCGTTGACGGCTCCATTAACTGTTCCAGGCTCGCCTTTATCACCCTTATCGCCTTTAGCTCCTTGCGGGCCAGGTTCACCCTTATCTCCTTTATCTCCTTTAGGTCCTTGAGAACCGGCAGCTTCAGCCGCGCCTTTCAAGGCGTAACGGTCATCCAGAGACGTCAGATTGAATTTCGCGGCAGTAACGGCTCCATCGGCGATGTCGTTGGTGGTGATGGCTCCGTCGGCGATACTGATTGAACCGATTGCGCTGACCGCTCCTTTTTGCAGGTAGCGGTCATCCAGCGATGACAGATCAGCTCTTGACGCGGCGGCCGGCTGTTGTTGCAGTTCCTTTTTTATTTCCAGGAGCGTTTTTCCTTCTAGCCGGCTGGAATTAATAGCGTAGATAACCGAGTTGATCTTCTGGCGGGGAAAAGTTATGAAATCAGCGCCAACTTTTACTTTTATCCCGACCTCAAAGTTGTCATTGTAATCCAGCTGAAAATTGGTTTCCGGACCAGGCATAAATTTGAGATCCGTGCTGAAAAGGCCGTTTTTAACCTGGACCAAGGGGCGGGATTGGGCCAGGGCCGGTGAATCAGCCCCGGTTTTATAGACCAGGACCTCAAAATCATATTGCCCGTCGGGCAGGGGTTGCCCCGAGGCTTCTACCAGCTTGCCCTGGAGGTTGATGACGGTGGGAATTTCTGCCCGCGACACTCCCGCAAAAATTAAAACTGTTATCAGGCCTAAAACAATAAAAAAAACATTTTTCCTGGTCATTATTTCCCCTTCCTTTTTTTGGTTTTAGCCGGCTTTATTTTTTTGGCATTTTTATTAGCGGCGGGTTTAATAACGCTGGGTGCCGCGAGCGAAGCTTCCCTGGTGGCTGGACGGGTGATCGTTTCAGGGCTTGCTGCTATTGTTTTTGGTGTTGGTGGAACGAGCGTGGTGCTTTTTAGCTTTGAAACGGACGGGCAATAGCTTAAAGAGAAGAAATTGTTAGTCACGCCGGGTATCCCGGCAAACTGATGGTAGGCGTAATCAAATTTCACATTGCTGATAAATAAACCGACGCCGGCGGTGAAATTGGAAATGGCGCTTAGGCTCTGGCCGGTCCCGTCCCCGGCCACATCCTGGTCGATACCGGCGCGCAGATAAAGCATGTTCATCGGCTGCCATTCCAAGCCCGTATGATAAGTTAACGGCAGGTTGCCGCGTGAAGGGTGATAATCGAAGTCCAGGAGCAGTTTTAGGGTTTGCGACCTAAAACTTTTCAGCGCCGCGTCATCGCCCAGGAGGCTTATCGCCAGCCCATTTTCCCAGATCGCCGGATAGGACTCGTAGTGTCCGCTGGCGTAGGTGATCTTGCCGCCCAGGGAAGCCGGCAGTAAGTTTTGCACGGTAGAGCCGAGCGAAAGCCAGGGCGCTGGTTTGGCCAGGAACCCAAGATCAAGCTCGTTGCCGCTCGCGGTCCCATTGGTGATACCATCGCCGGACAATTTTGAAGAAATAAATTTTAGGCTGGCTCCCGCCAGGAGTTCAAAGGGGAGGCGGGGGACCGGCAAAAGGTTGGCGTAGGAGACGATCATTACATCATTTAAATAGCCAATGGTGGGCTGGCTGTAGTCGATCTCGTAAACCGGGTTGGGGGTGCCGGCTCCGGATTTTATTTTAGTCGCGTAGCCGCCGGCAATGCCGGCGTTGGCGTACCCAAAACCCAAAACGCCGTATTTGGTCGGGTAGGCGCCGCTGACGTTCAAATAACTGAAATCTTCCATAAAAGTGCCGGACATGGAGCTCAAGGCCCATTGCTTCAAGTTAGCCAGCCCGGCGGGGTTGGTGTAAATCGAGGGCAGATCGTCGGCCAAACCGACAAACGCTTTGCCCATGGCCAGCACCCGGCCGCCGACAGCCAGGCGGGTGGTGTCCGGCGCGACCGATTGGGCCAGAGCCGGGATCGCCAGCGCCAGGATAATTAGCCAGGCGCCTAAGGGCTTATTCATCTGTAGACCACGATTTTGCCTTGGGACAATTTTTTATTATTCTGGTCAAAGATATAAACTTTGTATATGCCATTTGGGTAACTGCCGCCTAAATCCGATAAAGCCGAAACAGTCGCCTTGTTATCTCCTGGAACAATGCTGATGGTCCGCTTGAAGGTGGAAAAGGGCGGGCCGATCTGGGTGAGCATCAGGGTGCCCTGGATCGTTTCGGTCGCCGTAAAGTTGAGCGAAATAGCTCCCTCACTGTCGGGGTTCCAGTACTGGTTGCCGGCCGGGTAAATTGGCGCGACCGTGCTGACTAAAGTAGTGGTTGGGGCCGTAGTGGTGGTTGTAGTAGTGGTAGTCGTAGTGGAGGAAATGGTAAAGGCCCCGGTTTTAACAACTGCTCCAGTATCAGGATTGGTCAGGGTGACGTCTCGGGTGCCGAGCGCGGCACTGGCCGAGATGGAGATGTTGGCCTTAGTTTGAACGGCGCTTTCATAAGTGACAATATTAACGGTAACGCCGGCACCAAAGGAGAGCGCGGGCATATCGGTGGTTGAGCCGGCGGTCCCCTGAAAATTGGTCCCGGCAATGACTACATCCTGACTGTCGCCCAAACCTCCGGTCGAGGGAGTAAGAGAAGTGACTTCCGGCGACACAATATATTTGTAGATGCCGTCCGTGCCCACCGCCCAGCCGTTGTTGGCATCGGTAAAGTGAACAGACAATAAATTATTGATCGTTTCAGCCGATTCCGCGGTCCAGCCGGCCGTGGTCCCTCCGCCGTTTACGGTGTGAAAGATCACCCCGCCGTTGCCGATCGCCCAGCCTTCCAAAAGATTGATAAACCAGATATCTTTGATAGTCGCGAAGGTGTCGAGGGCGACTTTCGTCCAGCTGGTGCCGCCGTCGGTGGTTTTAAAAACACAGCCATTAGTTCCGTCGTCACCGACCACCCAAACATTGTTGGCGTCTTCAGCATGAATGCCGCTTAAATTAGCGCCGCCAGGGACTGCGCTGGCGCTCCAGGCGGTGCCGTTCCATTTTGCCACCGAGGTGCTTCCACTCACCCAGATATTGCTGGCGGAGGTGCCGTGAGCATTATAGGTTGCTCCAAGACCAGGAGTAATCGCGGGCCAAGTCGTTCCGCCGTTCGTGGTATGCCGGAAATCGCCAGCCAAGAGTCCTCCTGTCAGAATCATGTTACTACTATCCGCAAACCATATGCCGGAATAAATGGGGTCGCTCAGATCAGTTTCGGACCAGTTCGTTCCATTATCCGTTGTGTAGCGAATACGACCACCGAGTCCCCCCAATGCGCCCACGGAATAAAGAGTGTTGTTGGTAAAACAAACTCCGTAAGGAAGATAAGTTGAAGCGACCAAAGGAATAGCTTCCCAAGTCGTTCCCCGCCGGGTTGTTTTATAAAGCGCTCCATTGGCGACATAGCCTTCTGTTGAGTTGACAAAGAATGAACTCGCAATAGCGGCGCCGGCTACCGCGTACTGCCTGGTCCAAATACCGCCAAAAGAGGGGGAGACGAAGATAAACAGAGCAAAAAATAAGGCCATCAATGCTGGCGCGATCTTCATTTGAGAAAATGATACCTTATTGTGAATGGTTGTCAAGTTGTGTATAATTTCGGGCATGAAGCTGGCTCTCGCCCAGATCAACCCGACCGTCGGCGACTTGACGGCTAACGCTGTGAAGATAATCTCCCTCCTGGATGAGGCGCGGGAAGAAGAAGTTGACCTCGTTATTTTCCCGGAGCTGGCCATTACCGGTTATCCGCCCGAAGACCTCCTCCTCAAGCCGCAATTCATAAAAGATAATCTCCAGGCGCTCGACCTGGTAGTTAAAAAGAGCCAGGGGATCGCCGCTTATGTCGGTTTTGTCGATCAAAAGAAGGGAAAGCTCTACAACGCCGGCGCTTTTATCGTTGATGGGAAGATCAAAACTATCTACCACAAGATGAACCTGCCGAATTATGGCGTTTTTGACGAGAAACGTTATTTTCATGAAGGCCGTCAGCCAGCGGTCGTCGGTTATAAGGGGCTAAAGATCGGCCTCGGTATCTGCGAAGATATCTGGGTAGAGACGGGGCCGCACCGGGCCGAAGTCAAAAAGGGTGCGAAACTGATCGTCAACATCAACGCCTCCCCGTATCACGTTGGCAAGGTCGCCGAACGGCAAAAACTATTAAGCGGCCGGGCTAAAAAGAGCCAAGCCTACCTGGCTTACGTCAATATGGTCGGCGGCCAGGACGAACTTGTTTTTGACGGCGGGAGCATGCTTTTTGATCCCCGGGGGAAGCTGGCGGTCAGCTGTGACCAATACCGGGAAGAGATGTTGATCGTCGATCTGGAGAATGACCGGATGAAAACGGCCTGGATGGACGAAGAGCTGGAGATCTACAGCGCTCTGGTGCTAGGGACCAGGGACTATGTGCTGAAAAATGGTTTTAGTGAGGTAGTGATCGGGTTGTCGGGGGGGATCGATTCGGCCCTGACGCTGGCGATCGCTGTCGACGCCCTGGGGAAGGAAAAGGTCCAGGCTATCTTCATGCCGTCGCAGTATTCGGCCGAGCAGAGCCGGCAGGACGCGGAGACGGTGGCCAGGAACCTGGGGGTTAAATTAAGCGAAATTCCGATCAACGAAGTGTCCGGAGCGTATCTTGAGAAGCTTAAACCGAATTTCCAGGGTAAATCGCCTGATATTACCGAAGAGAACCTGCAGGCGAGGGTCCGCGGTAATTACCTGATGGCCCTCTCCAACAAGTTCAACTGGCTGGTCCTGGCGACCGGTAACAAGTCGGAAATGTCGACCGGTTACTGCACTCTTTATGGCGACATGGCCGGCGGTTTTGCCGTGTTAAAAGATGTGCCAAAGACAGCCGTTTATAAATTGGTCAAATGGCGCAACCGGAGCGGGGAAATTATCCCGCAAAGCGTCATTGACCGGCCGCCGACGGCGGAATTAAAGCCTGACCAGACCGATCAGGACACGCTGCCCCCTTATGATGTCCTGGACCGGATCATGGCCGCCTATGTCGAAGAGAATAAAAGCGTCAAAGAGATCGTCCGGCTGGGGCTGGCCGAAGAGACGGTCCGGCAGGTCATCAGGCTGATCGACCGG
>Ga0265292_1002547_pt1 | contig 12478 bp, 9 predicted proteins | sample Munlanlewell296A_FD_189080 | JGI IMG/M metagenome (GOLD analysis project Ga0265292, IMG submission 189080) | Leachate microbial communities from a municipal landfill in Southern Ontario, Canada - Leachate well 296A | ecosystem: Engineered > Solid waste > Landfill > Unclassified | place: Canada...
CGGCAGCTCGAAGAAGCTCCGGCTTTTCGGGCAAAACCTGGGCATCGTAGATACCAAAGGACAATCCGGAAATCGTACCTCCATAAAAACCCAGATTTTTAATAGCGTCAATTAGTTCAACTACTCTTCCTTTTTCGGCCGTAGAATAAGTCTTGGAAAAAATTGACTTAATAACGCCTGATGTCACCGCTTCGTTGATAAAGTCAAAGTTTTCGGGCAAAACTTCATTAAACAAAATTCTGCCGGGAGTAGTTTCGATTATTTGGCTTTTATGCATAACCGATATCAGCTGCCTGACTTCAATTCTTTTTGTCTGGTAAGCCAAAATCACTTCTTCAAAATCGGCAAACACCGTGGTGTTAGCAGCAATTCGGTTATCAAGGCTCGTCAAATAATAAACTCCCAAGGCCATTTCCTTTGAGGCCGGTGTAGAAACGGGCGATCCGTCGGACGGTCTTAACAGATTATTTTCCGGCAACATCAAGTTCTTGGCTTCATTAACTGCTTTTTGTGACAAAGGAATATGAACAGCCATCTGGTCGCCGTCAAAATCGGCGTTAAATCCGGAACAAACAGCGGGGTGAAGACGGATGGCATTACCCTCAATTAAGACCGGGTAAAAAGCCAAGATGCTTAATTTATGCAAAGTCGGAGCCCGGTTTAGAATTACCGGATGATCTTTAATAATTTCTTCCAGAATATCAAACACTTCAGGGGGCCGGCGGTCCAGCATATTCTTGGCACTTCTGACGTTGGGAGCAATCCCCCGGCTAATCATTTCCTTCAGAACAAAGGGTTTAAACATCTCCAAAGCCATTTCCTTAGGCAGTCCACATTGATTCAAATTCAATTCCGGACCAACAATAATAACTGACCGCCCCGAATAATCGACTCTTTTACCCAATAAGTTCTGCCTAAATCTACCTTGTTTACCCTTAAGCATATCCGAAAGTGACCGGAGAGCCAACTTACCCCGTCCGCGCCTGATGGCTTTTCTTTGTGAGGCATCAATCAAAGAATCCACAGCTTCCTGCAACATTCTTTTTTCGTTCCTTAAAATAATTTCCGGAGCTCCCAAGTCGATCAAATGCTTTAAGCGATTATTTCTGTTAATTACTCTTCTATATAAATCGTTAAGGTCGCTTGTTGCAAACCTACCACCTGAAAGTTGAACCATGGGACGCAGGTCCGGGGGCAAAACAGGCAGAACTTTAAGAACCATCCAGGCCGGACTAATTTTCGCTCGCCTCATACCATCAACCAACTTAAGTCTTTTGGCTAATTTGACAAATTTGGAACTGGAACCTTTCGTTATATCGATTTCTTTACGCAAGGAAACTGCCAACTCTTCAATATTAACTTTTTCAATAGCCGAGAGGACCGCATCGGCTCCCATTCGGGCATTCATAAAATCTTCAGCTCCGTAGGAAGCCAGTCCGTCATATTCCTCTTCGGAAAGAACCGACAGGGGTTTCAAACTCTTCACCAACGTTATTAAATTTTCAAATAACTGACCGGTTTTTTCCAAAGTATTTTTCTCTTCCTCCGACAAAGCGGTTTCTTTCTTTCTTAATTCCAGCTCAATTTCGGAAATTGCCAGAGAGGCCTGTTCCCTGTCTTTAATTTTTAAACCAACCTTATCCTTGGCTTCTTTGGATTCGATATCCAAGGATTGTTTTCTTTCGACAAAACCGGCATTAATTTCTGTTGTTCGGCCATCACAAGCTTTTTGCAACAGTTTAAGAGCTTCTTTTCTCTTGGCTTCATCAACATCAATAACCAGATAACGGGCAAAATAAATTACCTGTTCAACGGCTCTGGGAGGAACACCTAAGACTAGAGAAATCTTGGAGGGAGCTCCCTTGAAAAACCAGACATGGGCAACCGGCGTAGCCAAATTAATGTGCCCCATTCTTTCGCGTCTGACCCGGCTTTGAGTGACTTCAACTCCGCATTTATCACAAACCACACCCTTATACCTAATTCTTTTATATTTACCGCAATAACATTCCCAATCTTTGGTCGGACCAAAAATTCTTTCGTCAAAAAGTCCGTCTTTTTCGGGTTTAAGGGTCCGGTAGTTAATAGTTTCGGGCTTGGTCACTTCTCCATGCGACCACTTCCGAATATCATCGGCACTAGCAAGAGTGATGCTTAAACTCTTAAAATCAGCCAGTATTTTTGAATCAGATAACGGATCCATGTTGTTCTCCTTCCTCGCTAACTATAACTGCGCCCTTGGCTTCAATAGACAGTCCTAAAGAATTTAATTCCCTAACCAAAACCTTAAAGGACTCTGGAACTGTGGCTTCAGGAATATCCACTCCTTTAACAATAGCTTCAAAGGCTTTGGCTCGGCCAACCACGTCATCGGATTTAATAGTCAGCATCTCCTGTAAGACATAGGCAGCCCGATGAGCCTCGAGGCCCCAGACTTCCATTTCTCCCATTCTCTGGCCTCCCATTTGGGCTTTACCACCCAAGGGCTGTTGGGTAACCAAAGAATAAGGGCCGGTACTTCTGGCATGAGTTTTGTCCTCAACCATATGGATTAGCTTCATGATGTAGCCAATTCCTACCACGGTATCTTCCTTAAACGGTTCACCTGTTTTACCGTCGTGGAGCCTGGTTTTACCGTTAACCGGAAGGTTAGCTTTTTTAAGTTCACCTGCTATAACGACGTCGCTAACCCGGTCAAAAACCGGCAAAGCGGCTTTTTCACCAATTTTCGATAGAGCCCAACCCAAATGACATTCCAAAAGTTGGCCCAAATTCATACGGGCCAAAACCGAAAGAGGAGAAATGACAATATCAATTGGAGTCCCGTCTTCCATATAAGGCATATCCGCTACAGGCATAATCTTGGATATGACACCTTTATTACCATGTCTTCCGGCAACTTTGTCACCGACTGTAACTTTTCTGATCTGGGCTACGCGAACAATTACTTTCTTAATAATACCCGGTCCCAACTCATCACCTTTGTCTTTATCTAAAATGTTAACCGAGACTGCGATTCCTCTTTCTCCATGGGGAATTCTTAACGAAGTATCTCTAACCTCTCTGGCTTTTTCTCCAAAAATCGCCCGTAAGAGTCTTTCTTCAGAAGTTAACTCCGTTTCACCTTTAGGAGCGATCTTCCCCACCAAAATATCATTGGGCCCAACCTCGGCTCCAATGACTACAATTCCGCCCTCATCTAAATTGGCCAATTCCATTTCGGCCACATTGGGAATATCTTTAGTTAACTCTTCAGGACCCAATTTAGTATCCACCAAATCTGCTTCATATTCCTCAATATGAATTGAGGTCAACAAATCATCTTTAACCAAGCGGTCCGAAACCAAAATTGCATCTTCAAATCCATAACCACCTAAGGAAGTATAAGCAATAACCAAATTGCGGCCTAAGGCCAACTCACCGGATTCAATTGCCGGACCATCAGCCAAAAGATCACCAAGTTTAACCTTTTGACCCGGATTAACCACTACTTTCTGGTTATAACAAGTAGAATGGGAAGTTCTTTTAAACTTAGTCAGATAATAAATTTCTCTTTTTCCGTTATCCACAATTTCCACATCCTCCAGAGTAACATCGGACGTTGGTTTATCCAGTTTAATTTCGATTCTGTTTCCGTCAACATAATCAACCGTTCCGGCATGGCCCGCACGGATAACTCTGCCCATCGCTTCAGCAATTTCTTTTTCCATTCCAGTACCTACTATCGAAGATTCGGGATTAACCAAAGGCACGGCTTGGCATTGCATATTGGAACCCATCAAAGCCCGGTTACCCTCATCATGAGCCAAGAAAGGAATCAAGGAGGCCGAAGTGCCAACTACTTCTCCGGCCGAAATATCAATATAGTCTACCAAGTTTGAGGGACCTTCGGTAAATGTCCCTTTATATCTAAAGGGGACCCGGTCATCTGTTATAAACCCACTTTCATCGACACTTACTCCCGAATGGGTAATGTGGAAATTTTCTTCATCATCAGCCGGTAAATAAACAATTTCATCAGTTACTTTAGCAATTAGCTTACTCCCCTTTTTAACTTTTTCAATTCTCCTATAGGGAGCTTCGATAAAACCGTATTCATTGACTTTGGCATACATAGCCAAGTAAGTGACCAGTCCGATATTGGGCCCCTCGGGAGACCTCACCGGATCGATCTTGCCGTACTGGGAAGAACCCACGTCCCGGATAGAGAATGATGCCCTCTCCCGGTTAATTCCACCCGGTCCCAAAACCGAGATCCGCCTTAAATTGTCAATTTCCGATAAAGGATTGGTATCGTCTAAAATGGTTGATAACTGATTGGAACGGAAAAACTCGTTTAAGGAAGCAATCAGGGGTCGGGCATTAATTAAATTGGCAGGTAAGGGCTTATCATCGGGAGAAATGAGACTCATTTTTTCTTTAACCGAACGCTCCAGTCGCAAAAGTCCGATCCTAAAAGCGTTAGTGGCTACTAATTCTCCGACTCTTCTCAAGCGCCGGTTAGACAAATGATCGATGTCATCCACCCGGCCCACACCATTTTGCAAACCAATAAGGTAGTTTAAAGTGGCAATTAAATCTTGTTTAGTTAAGGTCCAAGTGGATTTCTCATTGGGTAAACTTATTCCTAACCTACGGTTAATTTTGAATCTGCCAACCTTGCCCAAATCATATCTTCTGGGTTCAAAGAAAAGTGAGTTAAAGAGTGATTCCGCATTTTCAAAAATGGCCGGTTCACCGGGCCTTAGCTTACGGTAAATTTCCAAAATAGCATCCTCGGGAGTTTTCGCGGTGTCTTTAGCAATAGTGGCAGCAATATACTTGTGCTGACTATCCTTATCAATATCTTTAAAAAGATTCATTAACTCCACATCCGACTCAATACCAATGGCCCGTAAAAGCGCTGTGGCAACAACTTTTCTTTTCCTATCGATTCTGGCAGCAATAACATCATTTTTGCCAACTTCAAATTCCAACCAGGATCCATGCAGGGGCCGAACCTCGGCATGATAAAGCATTCTGCCGGATGAAGGATCCAATTCACCTGAAAAATATACTCCGGGAGAACGGACTATCTGGTTAATTACTGCCCGCTCTATTCCATTTACAATAAAAGTTCCGTGAGATGTCATTTGGGGCAAATCACCCATAAACACTTCTTGTTTGATTTCGCGTCCGTTGCGTTTGTTGATGAGGGTGGCTTGAATCTTAAGAGGTGAAGAATAAGTAATACCTTTGGCTTGAGCAATGCGGGGAGAAATTGAGGGTTCGCCAAGAATATGTTCGCCCAAAGTCAACTGCCAGTTTTTACCTGTAAAATCATCGATTGGAGAAATTCCAACGAGCTCTTGTGCAATTCCTTCCGTCAAAAACCACTGCCAGGATTCTTTTTGGACAAAGCACAAATCCAGTATGGGTAAATTCTTTTCTTCTTTGCCAAAGTTGTGACGGGTTTGAGTTTTAACAGCCATTGGTCATTAAACAGAAAATGTCCTCGTCACAAGACGGGGAAACAGCGTAACACGACTGTACGCCTACGAGGGATTATAGCCATGATCCAACTCTTGTCAAGAGCCTAAATAATTTTTAATGTTTTGATTGTGTTCTTCTAAAGTCACGGCGTAGTGAATAACCCCTTGGGAATCATGCAGATAATAGAGGTAACCGGACTTCTCCGAACTAATGGCTGCCTTAATCGCCGAAAGCCCGGGATTGGCTATTGGAGCCGGGGGCAGGCCTGTCACATAATAGGTATTAAAGGCAGATTTAATCTTCCTGTCTTCCAAAAATATTTCCGGCCAGTAGTTGTCTTTTTTTGCTATCGCGTACTGGACTGTGGCATCAACCTGTAAGGGCATATCAAGTTCAATTCTTTTATAAAGAATCCCGGCTACAATTAGCCTTTCTGCATCTGTTCTGGTTTCCCTTTCAATTAAGGAAGCCATAATCAGTTGGTTATATGTAATGCTGTTTATCTTTTTGTCAAAAGTAGTCAGCATCTTGTTAACTACCAGCTTGGCGGTAATGTCTTTGGGAAACAAATAAGTATCGGGAAAAAGATAACCCTCCTTGTCTTTGGCAGCTAACGAAAATTCGGATCTAAAATTTTCAGCAGCAACGTCTCCAAGTCCGAAGGCTTTGATATATTTTTCCACAATTTCTTCCTTTCTTAAGCCTTCGGGGATTGTGACCCAGATTTCCTTAGGACCTTTAATTAATTGGGCGACTATTTGGAATAGTGTTAGATTAGAAGATAAACTATATTCCCCCGCCACCAGTGATTTTTGTTTGTTACCAGCGTATAGATAAAGTTTGAAAATCAATGAATTTCTGATTAAACCGGCTTCTTTTAAATTATCCCCCACTATTGAAGCCGCTGCACCCTTAAGGATTAAGAAGTTTTTGACCGAAGTATCACCGGAAACTGGCTTAGTATTGAGATAAATCCAAGAAGTTAATCCCACAAAACCCACTAAAATAAAGCAGAGAATAAACAGAAGTTTTTTCATTATGGCTAAACTTCCTCAAGAAGCGCCCGGCGATACTTATTGTCTTTAGTATCGTGAATGTAAATTCGGCCACAGGAGCAAATTACTTTTTCATTATCATTTTTCCCCGGCTGATGCTTGCCTAAAGTTAGTTCTTTACCACAACCTACACATCTTTTCTGGGACAGTAGCCAAGCCTGAATCGGTGAAATCACATTCCTAAACATCCTAAGGTCAGTATAACACAAATTACGCCGTGTCCAAATAGTTCTGAAGCATCACACACGCAGCAAAGGCGTCCTCCATGTTTTTTCTCTTCTTTCTGTTCATTCCGGTTTGTCGAGAGAGTTCCTGGGCTTCATGGGTAGACAAAGTTTCATCGAAAACTTCTACCGGAACAGATAAATGTTTCTGTAATTTCTCCACAAAAAGATTTGTTATCTGGGCAGTCCTTCCCTCGGATATCCCAACTATAACTTTATCAAATTTACCCAAAAGCTTAATTTTATTTATGGCTTCTTCGCCGGTGTTAACTCTTAATACCGTTAGAGGTTCAGCCAGCTTACCCTCGGCCACCGCCAGCCCAATTTTTCTTAATCCATAATCAATACCTAAATATTTCATCTTAAATTGGAATTACTCTGGCCCTGACGATTAATCTTCTCGGATCCCTGGGATCTCCCGGCGGAACACAAGTGACCAAAGACAAAAACGAATCGGAATTATCCTGCTCTAAAACCTGAATATCGGTCGGACGAACTTCAAACATAGTTTCCACTCTATAAACAAAACTCACCCCATCATAATTAACAAAAATTTCGTCTCCAGGTTTTAATGTCGGCAGTTTGGAAAAAATGGCCATGTAATCCTTCGGATTATAAAAAAGGGGCAAAATCGAATGACCAAAAATAACCGTATTACCGTTTTTCCCCGGCAGAGCCGTACCCGGATATTGGATCAGATTTTGGGAAAGATCATCTCCGCCGATGGCTACAATCATATTATCAATTCTTAATTTAGGAATGGATAAATTATAAAAAGCCACCTTGGCAGCTACAAAATCTTCTTTTTTGGCTCCACCGGTAAACCAATTACTGGCTCTGGTGTAATCGGTATTTTGACTCCCTAAAACCCGACTTTGTTGAGAAACCGGTTGATAACCCACAATGGGGACTATCACACCCAAAAGGATAATGATACCGGATATTCCACAAATTATTGCCGAAATACGAAAAATTATTTTCCTATCCATACTCATCTTTCCGCAGCCACCTCCACTTGAGTATTTTTAAACAAAATGGGGATTCTGTCCAATAAACCCCAGAAGCGTGGCTTGATATTGATGCTGGTATTGACATAACCGGGTATGGTTTTCAGATACTCCTCGGCAGATACTAAAGATTTTCCTTTTATCTTGTTAACTACTTCATCGGTCTTTATCTCCGGTAAGAGATTGGCCGAATAAACTACACTAAAGGCATATTTACCATCTTTAATTTCTTTGGGCGTAAATTTGACTTTCAATTGATCAGGTCTTAAAACATAACCTGTGGGTAATTTACCTTGGAATAAATTACTAGCCAGGGTATATAAATCTGTTTCTTTAACAGTAACCGCACTAACCTTTAAACTTAATTTAATTCCTACATTTGTGGCCTCATCACCCACCTTGGCACTGTTTGTTTGTGATAAAACTGTGGGGGTCAATGATTCGGTAGGTAAAACACTATCCTCCGGAATTGTTGAATTCAGACTCTCTCGGGCATTGCTTGTCAATTCGGTCTTTAGGTCTGTTTCCAGATTCTTAAGATCATCGGCCGAAACCGCCGAAATTTGCCGGCTTGACCCACCGGAAAACTCCAACGTAGATACTGCATCTACTTCTGATTTGGGATAGTTGCCAATTTTTAAGATTTCGTCTTTAGCTAAATTATAATCGGCTCCAATATCACCTGCTGTTACACCAACTGTTGTTTGGCCGGGATTACTGGGCGATAGTGCTGCCGAAACCGACGCGGCGTTATCGATTGTAAATTTAAGATTGCCGGTAGAGACCAGAACCGTTTGGGCCGGTAAATTTATATTGTTATCCGTACCGTTTTGAATCTTAACCGTGCCTTTGGCTTTATCTCCTATTAGTTTGGTTCCGGTAGTGCCTTGGGTTTTTTCTCCCGAAACTTCAGTACTAATGAGTTGCCCGGCTAAAACGCTACCACCAAAATCACTGCCAATAGACCCAATATCAATCATTAAATTAGCTTTCTCATCAATTTTCTGCGGAGCAACATAAACGGTTACCACAGCCTTGGGCACAAACCAATAATATCCAATTGCCACCAGACACAAAACCCCCAGGGCAATTCCTCCCCAAACGAGAGGTTTTTTAATTCTGGGTATAGCTATGGTTGGTAAATTAATTTTTAATTTTTTTACAACCGGCCTGATAGCAGGAGAGGGTATAATTCCTGACGGAATTATAGTTTGTCGCTCGGGTTTGGGATTTGTTCCCACAATATCTTCACCCATAGCAAAACCCAATTCTTCGGGAGTAATTTCACTCGTCGAGGTTTTAATATTTTCTACTTCCTCTCTGATATATTCCTGTTCCGATATTTGCGGCGTTTCCGTCTCAACTTTACTGACACCGGATATTTCGGAAGCTCCAGCCAAGGAAGTGGCTACCACTTTTTTGCCAGTTTCAAATATTTCCACTTTCGGGGTATGTAAAAATTTAATTTTTTCACTACTTTCCCAGTTGGTTTCTAACAATGACTGCCGGGTAGTTTCCAGCTCTCCTTCCTTACCATCATAGATAATAATCCGGGATGGTAGCGCTTCACCGGTGGAAAATCTGGTCAGTCCTTCCGCTACGTCATCAGCAACCGACACACTTCTGGCAATTGTAGATGTGCCCACCAAATTTCCCAATCGAAAAACTGCTAATTCCAGATTACAATGGCATTTAAGGGGGCACCTTCCTCTGATTTATAATAATGAGCAATTGCTTCCGGCAAAACCACAAATCCAGTGGGCTCGAGAGAAAGTTCCGCACAGACTTTCTTTATTTTATCCAAATAAACTTGGCTTATCTGTCCCCCCTCAACCCAAGATGAGGGCACACCAAAAATAGTTTTTGTCGGTTCTTTAATATCATCGGAAAGATTTTGAATTGCTGAAGATAAGGCCGTATCGGCAGCACCCACAATTTCGGCATCACTTTCCCAAGGAGTTACCGGACCAATGGACACCACTTCGGCTTTATTTTCTTCAATTTTCCAAACTCCGGCCTGAATCCAACCGGATTCCATAACTAATGACCAATAACATTCACTTTTAATTTGTGGTTTTAAGCCAGGCAGTAACGTTTTTAAATCCATTTGGACATGTAGATACGCAAAATTGCGGATCCAACTTTCTCTTGTTTAATAATTTTAACACGACAGATCTCTGACGTGTTACTCATATGAGGGCCCCCACAGACTTCTTTAGAAAAATTACCAATAGAATAAACTTTCACCTGATCGCCATATTTTTCGGCAAAGAAATGTAAAGCTCCCTCTTTAATTGCCTCATCTAAAGATTCTGCTTTGCAGGAAACCGGCAATTTATTTTCGATTTGTAAGTTAACCAAATCTTCAACTTTCTGAAGTTCATAATCAGTTAGCTTTTGGGGGTAAGAAAAATCAAACCTTAATCTTTCAGCTGTAATATTTGATCCCTTTTGGGCTACACTACCTCCCAAAATTTGTCTTAAGGCTGCATGAAGTAAATGCGTCGCCGTGTGATACTTAGTTACCACTTCAGAAGCATCGGCCAGTCCCCCCTTAAACATTCCGACACTGGCAGTTCGGGAAAGCTCTTTATGTTTGGCAAATTCCTCTTCAAATTCTTCCCGGTTTATCTTTTGGCCTTTTTCTTCAAAAATATCTGCCGTAATCTCCACCGGAAAACCAAAAGATTGGTACAAATCAAAAGCAATTTTCCCATTAATTTTGGCAATTTTTTCAGTTTCCCTTAAACCTCTTTCCAGGGTGGAATTAAATTTAAGCAGTTCCTCCAAAATAACCGCTTCGTTCGTAATGTTTTTTAAATTGTCTTTCGTAATTTTGACTCCCAAATTTAATAATTTAACCGCCATTTTCCTGATCAGTCTTCTTAAAACATAACCGTGCATTTTATTGGCAGGGATTACGCCGTTTTTAACCAGGGCTGTTGAAGCCCCCAGATGATCGGCAATAATCCGCATAGCTTTTTCGTTTCCCTGATAATTTTTTTTAGTTAAGGCTTCAAGTTTCTCGATAGTCGGTAAGAATATGTCGATTTTAAAAATATCCGGATTATTATTAAGGGCAGCAGTAATTCTTTCCAATCCCCCGCCAAAATCGACGTTTTTTTGAGGCAGCTCTTTCAAACTGCCATCGGCTTGTTTCTCATACTGCATAAAGACAGAGTTACCGATTTCCAAAAACCGGCCACAGTCACAATTGGGGTGACAAGAGCTGTTCTTGTCAGTATGAGTATTCAGTTCCTCACCAAAATCAAAAAAGATTTCCGAATCCGGGCCACCAATTTCTCCTACCGGCATTTTTTGGGGAATTCCGCTTCGGCTCCACCAATTATTCTCTACTCCGTAAAAAACAATATGATCTTGGGGCATTCCTAAACTTTTCCAGATTTCCTCTGACTGTGTATCTCGTGCAACTTCTTGGCTACCTTCATAAACAGTCACATAAAGTTTTTCTTTGGGTAAACCCAGTTCTTGAGTGAAGAATTCGAAAATCCAGGATAATTGGTCTTTTTTAAAATAATCCCCCAAGCTCCAGTTGCCCAACATTTCAAAATATGTGGTATGGCGATTATCACCCACTTCCTCAATATCCTGTAAACGTAAAGAAGGTTGAGAATTTACTAACCTTTTACCACTAGGATGTGGTTTCCCTTTAAAATAAGGAACTAAAGGCTGCATACCGGAAGAAGTAAACAGGGTGGTCGGATCATTTTCTAAAACCAAGGGTGCGGGAGGAATAATTTTATGGCCTTTGGCTTCAAAAAACTTTAAATATTTTTCTTTTATTTCTTTCGAATCCATGGCTAGATTATACACTAATCCTACACTAATCCTGGCCTTGGGATTCCATTTTTTTGTTCTTGCGGAGCATCTCGATGACCCCGGTTAACTTTTCGGGCCTGATTAACCCTCCACCTAAAAGGGAATCTTCCAAAATACTGTTTAATCTTTTGATGGCTTTTCGCAGGTCTACTATCACCAGAAAAACCTGAACTCCCACTACTCCTAGTAGTATTGTTAGTACCCCAACCACTACCGCTAATATTGTTTGTACCGAGTCCATATTATAATTCCGGTTTAATTTCCCTGGTTATAATTGTTTCCTTACCTGATCGGGAAACTGCTTTTATTATAACTTCTTTTGTTCCTTCATAAATCTGCAAATCCGTGGCAAACTTACCGTCATCTCCCACTAAAGCCGGTTGGTTATTTACCATTACCGTAGCATCCCCGGTAGTCTTACCAATTACTTTTAAGACTGTTGTTTTAACTATCGCATTTTCTCTGGGTTCCACTACTTCCAAAAACGGAGGTCTGACAAAATTAGAGTACTGAATAATCAGGTAGCCTAAAATAATCAGAACCACCGAAGAAACTCCGGCAATAAAAGTCAGTTTAGGTGACCAGACAAATTTACCGCCCACATCTGGTTTGGGATTAACCGCTTCTTTGCGAGGCAGGTAATCCCGCCGCAAAAGAGCCACTGCAGTCTTCTCATCCGACCCTAAGAATTTTGCCAAATTTTTCACAAAACCCAAAGTGGTGGTGTATTCAGGCAAATCTTTCCAGGAACAGGATTCTATTGCCTCGACAAATTCACTTTTTATTTTGGTCTCGTTTTCAACTTTGGCCAAAGATAATTTTTTGACCAGACGGGCATCTTTCAATAATTTTCCAACAGTTTTCATTTTGTAAATTATAT
>Ga0265292_1002548_pt1 | contig 12475 bp, 8 predicted proteins | sample Munlanlewell296A_FD_189080 | JGI IMG/M metagenome (GOLD analysis project Ga0265292, IMG submission 189080) | Leachate microbial communities from a municipal landfill in Southern Ontario, Canada - Leachate well 296A | ecosystem: Engineered > Solid waste > Landfill > Unclassified | place: Canada...
GTTATCCTGAAGGCTCTCTTATTTCTGACGGAACTTTTCTCTATGGAATGACAGCTTATGGCGGCATAAACGATATGGGAGTCATTTTCAAAATAAAGTCCGATGGAACCGGTTATTCCAGATTATTGAATTTTGCAGGCGCTGCAAACGGACGTCAGCCTTGGGGTTCTCTTATTTCTGACGGAACATTTCTGTATGGAATGACATTTTATGGCGGCACATACGATGTGGGAACAGTATTTAAATATCAGTATTACGTAAACGGCATAGCTGAGAACAATGCGGGAGCCGGTTTTAATGTTTATCCGAATCCAGGCAGCGGCAAATTTCTGATCAGCAGTAATAGGGATATAAGCTCAATAGAAATTTACAATTCCATGGGAAAAAAGGTTTTTCAATCCAAAAATCCACATAAAGAAATTGATATAAGCAATCAAACAAAAGGGATTTATTTTATAAAAATTTATGACGGGCAGACAGTTCTTGCTAAAAAAATTGTCATACAATAAAGATCTTTAAAATGGCAGGGTTTCTTTTCGATAAAATTATTTTCGGGCCGGTTCACAGCCGAAGGCTTGGGATTTCACTAGGCATTAACCTTTTGCCGGCAGGATATAAATATTGTTCTTTTAATTGTATTTATTGCGAATGTGGATGGACAAAGATCAATAACATTGATAAAATTATATTCCCTCCTACTATCGTGATAAAACAATTCCTTGAAAAGAAATTGCGGGAAATGTTTGAAAATGGTGAATTACCTGAGACAATTTCATTTGCGGGCAACGGCGAACCCACGCTGCATCCCGGTTTTCCTGAGATCATTGATTTTACAATAGAACTGCGAAACAAATATTCACCGAGAAGCAACGTAGCTGTTCTTTCGAATGCAACTATGCTGCACATACCTGATATTGTTGAAGCGCTGAAAAAAGTTGACAAAAACATTCTTAAATTAGATGCCGGCACTAAAGAAACTTTCAGGCTGATAAATAACCCTTTAGGCAATATTACTCGGGAAAAAATTGTTAATAATCTCAAACTATTCAAAAAAAAGCTGATCATACAGTCGTTATTTGTTCGCGGTGATTATAACGGAAAACGAGTTGACAACACATCAGAAAAAGAAATTAAACCGTGGCTGAAACACCTGGAAGAATTAAAGCCTGAGCTGGTGATGATATATCCTATTGCAAGAGCCACGCCAGTGAAAGGGCTTGAAAAAATCAGCTTGAAGGAACTTGAAGATATTGCTGAAAAGGTAAGGAAAATAGGATTAAAAATAGAAGTTTATTATTAAATTGTTGCATTGTTTAATTGCTGAATTGTTTAAAGGAATCTCTAAAAACTCAATTAGAACGTCATTGCGAGGAAGGTACGACCGAAGCAATCTCACCATTGAAGCATACTACATAAGATTGCTTCCCATTTCGTTCCTCATGGTTCGCAATGACGATGAGACTTTAAGAGTTGTCCCAAAAGCAAAAATTAAAGATAAGTAAACATCAAAGATGAATTTATAAATTTCAATGTATTTCCATTTATTTCAATGAATCTCAATTAATTTCAATGTATTTCCATTTATTTCATTTTATTAATGACCAATTACCCCATAAAAGTACTGATTGCATTTGCAGAAGCTATTGATGGCAAGGATAAATTTTATCAGTGGCTTTTTAATAACGGGTATCCGGAATTGGCAGCATTGTCGAGCGCTATCAGAGGCAACGAAGAAGCGTTTGATTGGCTCATAAAACGCAAATTCCCTCACCTTGCAGCATTCAGTAATGCCATCGACAGAGATGAAAAAGCATGGACATGGCTGAAGAAACATAAATATGATTTGCTTGTTATCATCGCGAAAGCAAGTATCGGAAAGAAAGAAGAAATAGAATGGCTTTTAAAAAATAAACTACAGGTTTTTGCTATGATTGCTGTGCGCATCAAAGAAGTAAAAGACCAGCTCGATTTTGATTACGAGGATTATCATAAGATGCATTTCTGATCACTGCTTCATTTTATTTCAGGGAACCTCTAAAAACTAATTTTCAGATGTTTTTTACCCCGTCCCTAAAGGGTGAAACATCTGAAAATCAGCCTCCCTTTAGGGTTAGGGGTAAAGCTGATTTTCAGTTTTTAGAGATGCCTTTCAAATAATCATTAAAATAATTCTCAATCTTGTGAAGCAGATGCACTCTGTCTTTTCCACGTACATTGTGTTCGTGTTCCGGGTAAACAAAATAATCTAACTGCACTCCTTCGTCCACACATTTTTTCACAAAGGTAAGTGAGTGCTGCCAAACAACAGTATTATCCATTGTTCCGTGAATGATCAGGAGTTTACCTTTTAAATTTTTCACAAAGTTCAGCATGTTTGCATTGTAGTATCCGATTGGGTTTTCATCGGGCGTATCCATGTAACGCTCGCCATACATTACTTCGTAATATTTCCAATCAATCACAGGTCCTCCGGCTACCGCGGCTTTGAATACTTCCGGTTGTTTAAGCATCATCGAAACTGTCATAAACCCTCCATAGCTCCATCCATACGCACCTATATGGGTTGTATCAATATACGGAAGTTTTTTTAAATAATTTACACCAAGCATCTGGTCGTCCACTTCCGGAATTCCGAGATTCCTGAAAATAGTCTGTTCAAAGGTAAGCCCGCGGTCTGATGAACCGTGATTGTCGAGTGAAAAAACCACGTATCCCTTGGTGGCAAGGTAATTTAAGAACAAGCCCGCTCCACCTAACCACGAATCTGATATCAGTTGGTCGTGAGGTCCGCCGTATACATAAACAATAACAGGATATTTTTTTGAAGGATCGAAATAAACCGGTTTGATCAGGCGACAGTATAGATCGCTGCTGTCTTTTGCTTTGATAGTAAATATAGACATTTCAGGCATTTTGTAATCTTTCAGCGGATCCACGTTTTTAAGTAATGTTTGCAACACCATGCCATTTGCCGCTTCTAATTTGTATTCGCTTGCTATAGTAATGCTGGAAAAATTATCAAGTACAAATTTCCCATCGTTACTAATCGTTGCAGAATGTGTTCCTTTGGCAGAAGATATCTGAAAGATCTTGCTGCTTTTTATATCTACCGAATAAACGTGCCTTTCTAAAGGATTCACCGCTGTTGAAATATAAAATGCTTTTGTGTCTTTGCTATCGGTTCCTAAAAAATCTGTAACAACCCATTTTCCTTTTGTCAGTTGTTTTATTAATTTTCCGTTTACATCATAAAGATACAAATGATTGTAACCATCGCACTGGCTCTGATAAATAAATTGATCAGGCTTGGTATTCAGAAAATACAGGGGATGCAGGGGTTCAACATATTTATTATTTTTTTCTTCAAATAATGTTTTAATATAATCACCTGTTGATGCGTCGTACTGATTTAACTTTACATGATTTTGTTCGCGGTTCAGCACCTGAATAAAAATATATTTTTCATCAGGGCTCCATGTAATATTTGTAAGATATTGCTCTGCCGGTTCTCCCGTTTTTAAAAATATTTTTTTATAAGTAACCGGATCATAAACACCAACAGTAACCTGATGGCTCGCCATTCCTGCCATAGGATATTTGATAAACTCTTCTTCTGCTATACGGTTGCTTAAATTGTCGATGTGTACAAGTGGATAATCGGTAACCATAGTCTGATCCATGCGGTAAAAGGCAAGATAATTTCCTTTGGGCGACCAGAATGTTCCTTTGGTAATGCCAAATTCATCGCGGTGAACGGATTTTCCGTTAACAATATTTATGTTTGTATCGGAAGTAACTGCATTTTCTTTTCCGTTCACTGCAACATATAAATTATTTTTGATTGTATAAGCGGCGTATAAAGTTTTCACCGAAACATCAATGTTTTCAGCTTTTTTATTCAATAAATTAACCGTTCTAATTGATTTTGATGAAAGACTGTATGTGTAAATTTTGTTATTCTCATTAAAATAAAATGTGTTCTCATCAAGCCAGATGATAGCCGGAAATCTATTGATTACAGTGTCTCCGAGCTTTTTCACAGACTCGTTTAATTCTGAAAGTTTTATGACGGTATCGCGTTTTTCATTCAGCGTATTGCCTTTTATAAGCGTTTTTAAATCTACATAAGAAAAATTATCGCCTGTGGAAATCCACTGCAACTGTTCCATTTGTTTTGGATACAGCGTTCGCTTGGCATAAGCGTCTTCGATGGTAAAAGTTTTGGTCTGTGCAAATCCTTTTACCGAAATAAAAAGAAGTATCAGTACCAAAATTTTTTCAGTTCTTTTCATGACAATAAATTTAAAAAGATTAAGAATCAGATGAGATGAACGGCGTCGGCGATGTTCTCAATAAGCCGCATGTTTTCCTCAATAGCATTGCCAACTACAACAATGTCGGCGCCTGCATTGCAAAAATCGTGTGCTTTTGCAGGCGTGCGGATGCCTCCGCCTACAATAAGCGGAATGGAAATACTTTGTTTTACTTTCGCTATCATTTTTTCGGAAACAGTAAGAATGGCGCCGCTTCCGGCATCCATAAAGATCAATTTCAGACCAAGCATTTCGCCCGCCATTGCCGTACATACCGCAATATCTTCTTTATCTGCAGGTATCGGGATGGAATTGCTCATATAAAGCGCCGCTGTGGGTTTGCCGCTTTCGATCAACATATATCCGGTAGGAATAACTTCAAGATTGCTTGATTTCAAATATGGCGCTGCGATTACATGCCTGCCTATTAACATTTCAGGATTTCTTCCGGAAATAAGTGAAAGTAAAAGTAATGCATCGGCATTTTTATTAATCTGCATCGTATTCCCGGGAAACAATACAACAGGAATATCCGTATGGTCTTTGATAGTTTTAATTGTTAAATCAAGATGGTCGTTTGTCAATAAACTACCGCCAACAAAAAAGAAATCAACGCAATTGTTGGAAGCGATTTCAGCAATGTTCTTAAGTTGTTTGTGATTAGTTTTATCAGGATCAATAAGGACAGCGAATTTTTTCCCCTTTTTCCCTTTTTTGCCGGATAATAAGTTATAGATATTCATAATCATCGAGTTTATTTTACAAACCTACATGAATTTTAATAAATACACAAATACCTGGTGAAAATTCATGTACGGTTCTCCCGTTTAACGGGACACGCCCTCTCCCTCAACTGCCAACGTTGTCATTCCGAATGGAGCGCAGCGGAATGAGGAATCTCTTTAAAAATGTACAGTAGTTTCTGAAAATTTACTAATTTTATTTTTTCAAAAACAGTTCAAAATATTGCAAGTGTTTTATAATGAGTAATTTAAATACAAAAGTTGATCTATGATTAATACACAGGTTTATAAACCAAAGAACCATATCAGAATAGTAACGGCGGCATCTCTGTTCGACGGGCACGATGCTTCTATCAACGTGATGAGGCGTATTATTCAGTCATCCGGCGCAGAAGTAATTCATCTCGGACATAACCGCTCGGTGCGGGAAATAGTGGATTGTGCCGTGCAGGAAGATGTGCAGTCGATAGCAGTAACCTCTTACCAGGGCGGACATATTGAGTTCTTTAAATATATGTATGACCTTTTGAAAGAAAAAGGATGCTGCCATATAAAAATTTTCGGCGGTGGCGGCGGTGTTATTCTTCCTGAAGAAATAGAAGAGCTTCATGCGTATGGTATTGCACGTATCTATTCGCCGGATGACGGACGTTCTATGGGACTGCAGGGAATGATAAACGATGTGATGGAAAAATCGGATTTTCCTTGCGGGAAAAATGTAAAAATTGATATAAAAGATATTGAAAATAAAGATTTCATTTCGATTGCAAAGATTATTTCAGCGGTTGAAAATTATCCCGACGAAGTTGAAGGAACTCTTAAAAATATCAATAAAATTGCACAAAGTTCAAATGTTCCCATATTGGGAATAACAGGTACGGGTGGTTCAGGAAAGTCTTCTTTGGAAGATGAATTTATAAGAAGATTCCTGATAGATTTTCCTGATAAAAATATCGCCGTCGTATGTGTGGATCCTTCAAAACGCAGAACAGGCGGGGCATTACTCGCCGACAGGATCCGGATGAATTCCATTAATAATTCATCTGTGTATTTACGCTCGATGGCTACAAGGCAGTCGAACCTTGCATTATCAAAGTATGTGAAGGATGCGTTGAATATTCTTAAGGCGGCTCACTTTGACCTGATCGTGTTGGAAACCTCCGGTATCGGTCAGTCTGACACGGAAATCGTTGACCACAGCAATCTTACTTTATATGTGATGACACCCGAATACGGCGCGGAATCTCAGTTAGAGAAAATCGACATGCTCGACTTTGCTGATATAATTGCGCTGAATAAATTTGACAAACGCGGTGGCATGGATGCATTGCGCGATGTGAAAAAACAATACCAGCGTAACCATCAGTTGTTTGATAAAAATGTGGAAAGCATGCCGGTGCATGGAACCATTGCCTCACAATTCAACGATCCTGGCGTAAATCAACTGTACCGGGCTATCATTGACAAAATCAATGAAAAGATGAATCTGAAATGGGAATCTTCGATGAAGCTTACAGGGGAAATACCCGAAAAAATATTCATCATTCCTCCGCACAGAACACGTTATCTGTCCGAAATAGCCGACACTGTGAGAAATTACAACAAGTGGGCGGATGAGCAGGCTGAGATTGCACAGAAATTATACGGCATCAGATGCACGATTAATGAGCTGAAGAAAGGCGATAAAAATGAAAACAGTGAACAGCTTGTGTTGCTGGAAAATCTTTATAAAGAAATTAAACTCAATCTTGAAGGGCAGAATAAGAAAATCCTTGATAATTGGGGAAAGAAGGTGGAGACATACAAACAGAAATATTATGCATTCAAAGTGAGGGATAAAGAAATAAAAATCAAAACACATACAGAAACGCTTTCGCACCTTCAGATTCCGAAGATATCCACGCCAAAATACAAAGCATGGGGCGACATTTTAAAATGGAACCTGAAGGAAAATGTTCCCGGCGAATTTCCTTATGTGGCAGGCACTTTCCCATTTAAACGCGAGGGAGAAGATCCGACAAGAATGTTTGCCGGAGAGGGTGGCCCTGAAAGAACCAACAAGCGCTTCCATTATCTTTCAAAAGGGCTTCCTGCCAAACGGCTTTCCACAGCATTCGATTCAGTTACACTTTACGGCAACGATCCCGGCACCCGTCCTGATATTTACGGAAAAATAGGAAATTCGGGCGTTTCGATATGTTGCCTGGATGATGCAAAGAAATTATATTCCGGTTTCAATCTCGCCGATCCCATGACATCCGTGTCAATGACCATCAACGGCCCAGCGCCTGTTCTTGCAGGCTATTTTATGAATGCTGCGATTGACCAGCAATGCGAATTATATATTAAAAATAACGGTCTTGCTGAAGAAGTTGAAAGAAAAATAGAAGCATTTTATAAAGAGAAAGGTACAAAACGTCCGCGTTACCAGGGCGAACTGCCCGAAGGAAACGACGGGCTTGGCATGATGTTGCTTGGCATTACAGGCGACAAGGTTCTCCCGAAAGAAGTATATGAAAAGATAAAAGCAGAAACCTTATGCGCTGTTCGTGGAACTGTGCAGGCAGATATTCTGAAAGAAGACCAGGGACAAAACACCTGCATTTTCTCGACAGACTTCTCGTTAAAACTTATGGGCGATGTGCAGGAATATTTTATGAATAATAATGTGCGCAATTTTTATTCGGTTTCCATTTCGGGTTATCATATAGCTGAAGCAGGTGCCAATCCTCTGTCACAGCTTGCTTTCACGCTTTCCAACGGCTTCACTTACGTGGAATATTACCTTTCGAGAGGAATGGATATTGACAAGTTTGCGCCGAATCTTTCTTTCTTTTTCTCAAACGGTATCGATATTGAATTTTCTGTGATAGGCCGTGTAGCGCGCGGAATATGGGCAAAGGCGATGAAGAACAAATACAAGGGCAATTCCCGTTCGCAACAATTGAAATATCATATACAAACATCGGGGCGTTCGCTTCATGCGCAGGAGATCGGCTTTAACGATATACGCACAACATTGCAGGCTTTGTATGCGATATATGACAATTGCAACTCGCTTCACACCAATGCTTATGATGAAGCTATCACCACTCCTACCGAAGAAAGCGTACGCAGAGCGATGGCAATACAAATGATCATCAATCATGAATTAGGTCTGGCAAAAAATCAGAATCCATTGCAGGGCTCTTTCATTATTGAAGAATTGACAGAACTTGTGGAAGAAGCCGTAATGCTCGAATTCGACAGGTTAACGGAAAGGGGCGGAGTTCTTGGCGCTATGGAAACCTGCTACCAGCGCAGCAAGATACAGGAAGAATCTTTGTATTACGAAACGCTGAAACACACTGGAGAGTTGCCGATTATGGGAGTGAACACTTTTCTTTCTTCTGAAGGCTCACCTACAGTTACCCCCGGCGAAGTGATACGAGCCACCGAAAAAGAAAAGAAATACCAGATAGAAATGCTGGTGCAATTACACAAAACCCACACTGATAAAACTCCTGCATTGCTGGAAGACCTTAAACTTACCGCAGTGCGAAACCACAACATTTTTGAAAAGCTTATGGAAGTTACTAAGTATTGCTCAATTGGTCAGATTACAGATGCGCTTTATAATGTAGGTGGGCAGTATAGGAGGAATATGTAGATAAAAATGCAAAATGCAAAGTGCAGAATGTAAAGTGCAAATTTAAATTGGGAAGTAGTTAATAATGTTTGCGTAACATCAGTTATGCATATAAAAATGATATTTTTTATTCTAAAATTTGTTTAATTGAACGAATTAATGTAAATTTGACATATGAAAACTTCAGTAAATATATTAGAGCAAATAAAACAAATTGTCATAGGAAAAGAGCCAACAGCTAAAATTTATCTATATGGATCACGAGTTCGTGGAACTTCAAGGAAAGATTCTGATTGGGATTTGTTGATTTTGGTTAATAAGGAAAAAGTCTCATACGAATTTGAGAAAAACTTGACAGATTCATTATATGATCTTGAGTTTGATTCAGGTGAAGTTATCAGTCCGATGATTTATTCAGAACAAGAATGGAACACAAAATATAGTGTAACGCCATTTTATCATTTCGTAATGAAAGAAGCAAAACCTTTATGACAACTTACAATCAACAAGACTATATAGATTACCGACTACAAAAAGCCAAAGAAACATTATTAGAAGTTGAAATTCTTATAAATAATGAATTTTGGAACACTTCAATAAATAGAATGTATTATGCGTGTTTTTATGCTGTAAGTGCATTGTTAATTAAATATAACGTAGAAACGGCAAGTCATTCAGGAGCACGACAAAAATTCGGTGAGTTATTTGTTAAAACTGGTAGAATTAATAGAGATCTCGCAAAACAGTATACCGCCTTATTTGAGAAACGTAGTAAAGGCGATTATAATGACTTTTTCGATTTCGATAAAGAAACAGTAACAAAACTTTATCCATTAACTCAAGCCTTGATATCACGTATTGAGGAATTAATTAACGAATAGCGTCTCAAGTAGGCAAAGGGGAGTTTATTCGCGTGATTTTTATTATTTTAAAGGTGCTCATGATTTTCAATTCATTCTTGAGCCTCTCACAGAACCATCACACAGTCGTAAGCACTTTTGCAGTTTTTTGTTTTTAAACCAGCACACATTGTTAAGCATCACGAGCCATTTCACAAACCAAAACTTGTTAAAGAGCTGCAATTTTACTAACACTTTTTGATAATATTATTATTCAATAAAATGGTAGTCGTAGAAACAGCAATATTAATAGCTTCGCTCTATCTTGGGGATAAAATTCTTGAACATATTATTCAGGAAGAAATATGGACAAAAAGAATTTTGCATAAAATATTTCCTCCCTTAACTTATAAAAAACATTTAGTAGCAATTATTAACAAAACAATAGATGAATTTGAGAAGAATAATCCTTATGATAATTCTAATGGTATGTTTCCATTTTATCATTCTCAAATGTTCTTTGAACATCTTTCGATGTTCATTCTATTTAATAAAGGTTCTTTAGAAACAATTAATGTAGATTTTAAGCAGTTCCCAAAGATCATTAGGCCCACTAGAAAGAATTTAATTGATTTTTACAACTTATTTTATCTATATGCTTCCGCGGATTCTAAACTGAAAAAATTATTCATTGAGGAGAATTACAAATCTCAAATCTTTAAAGTTACTGAAATTATTGAAGATATTAAAGAAACTGTTGATTCAATTAGAAAAGAAACAACCATTACAAAAGAACGCATTGAAGAATTAATAGTACAAAAAGAAAAGAAAAAACTTACAATTCAAAAAACCATAGATGCATTAAATGATCAAGTGTCTAGACAACTTGGGAAGCAGATTAATTCAGGTAAATATCTTCGAAATACATTTATTGAAACGGGAAATCAAAAGGATCATTTAAGATATTTATGTGATTCTGTTTTTTATTCAGAAAAGTGCTTTGATGAAATAAGAATTTTAGATTTCAGGTATCTCGACAATTTTCTAAAAAGCAAAAAACATCATGGTTTTGATTTTGATTTTGAAAAAATCAAATTAGATAAAGTATCCTTGAATATCAGCAATTCATCAAAGTTAATTAATGAATGGTTGAATTATTTAGAGAAAAAAAGACAAGAGATTGTTGACATTAAAATTGCTTCAAATGAAAAGTCAAAGTTTGAGTATAAATTTAGAGACAGAATTGAAGACTTATATTTCTTAAAGTCAAAGGTTGCTATAATTACAGAAGCTGCCGGTCAAGGTAAAACAAATTTTCTTTGCGACTTTGCCGAGAATTTTTTAATAAGGAGGGAAATACCTACCGTATTTCTTACTGGTGCTGAAATTAATGCAACCGATATAAGGCAATCTTTTTTAAAAAGAATTTTTCCTGATTCAGCAGATTATTCTTTTGATGAGCTTCTTGCTATTTTGAAAACTTATTGTCACGAACAAAATAAATTTTTCATCATAATAATTGATGGAATAAATGAAAATCTAGTCCCTATATTACTTAGCCAAAACATAGAAACATTTGTTTCTGATCTTCAAAAACACGACTTCATAAGAATTGTCATTAGTTGCAGGACAGAGTATTATCAACATAACTTTATTAACCTTGAAAAATCTTCTTTTTCTAATGATTTAAAGCAAATAACATCACTTCGCATCAATCATAATGATAATGATTTAAATGAAAAGTTATTTGATATTTATTTCTACCACTTCAATATTAAATATAATAGAATTAGTAAAAAGGCATATAATCAACTCGTATCTAATTTTTTACTACTTCGTATTTTTTGTGAAACTTATCAAAATCAAAGATTTGATTTCATTGACAATATTTATAAAGAAGAATTATTTAAGCGTTATTATTCACTTAAAAGTGAAGAAATAAATAAACACCTAATAAGTAACGATGAATTCAAAATAAAAGGCACTTTCGATATTAAGAATTTTATTTCAAATATTGTCGATTTTATGATTCAAAATAAAGTCTATATAAATGTTCCGCTTGATAATATTATCGAAGTACCTGAATACAGAGAAATGTATGTTCGTTTTTTAGATGAGAATATACTTATCAAACGAGATATTCAAGCAGATGAGAAAGGCATTTTTACTTCTGCTGAAGTAGTGAATTTTACATTTGACGAATTCAGGGACTTCCTTATTTCTCGGTATTTAATAGAAATTCTTTATAAAAAATCACAATCAGATTTTGTCTCGTTTATAGAATCAGAAATTACCAAAAAATCAACTTTATTAGAAGGTTGCAGCACCTTTCTATTTTTTATTTCACGAAAATGTTCAGACAAATATTTGAAAGATATCATATCAATCCAATCCTGGTTTGAAGCAGTATTTTCAAGGTGTATCTTCTCTATAAATAATTCACAAATAACGGAAAACGATAAAAAAATGCTTGGGGATATTTTAAGAAAAGATATTGTCCCTAATAATTCTATTGTTTACAATCTAATATACAGATACGATATAACTCATTATAATAAACTAAATATTGATTTTTTATTTGAATTGCTTAGTGAATTTGATGAACAGCAATACGAAAAATGTTTTGTTAGTGAATTTGGTGATGACCAGTGGGCGCATTCTCAAATCAATCAGGAATCTTTATTAAATCAAATTAACAAAATTATAGATAAGAGGGAACTTAATGATAATTCTTCTGAACATAAACGCTTTGAGTTATTGATTTATATGTTTACAAATAAAAACGATTGGGAAATTCAATCTATCTATAAAAGATATTACTTTCAGCATAGTGATAAGGGTAAAGAACAATTAAGAAAAGCCTTAGAAAGTAGAAATCAAAAACTTGTTGCAAAAATTAAACAATTTGTAGAAAATTATGAAATTAGCTTATGACTTTTACAAATCCTTACT